>Ga0265297_10003243_pt1 | contig 30002 bp, 27 predicted proteins | sample Munlanlwell13791_FD_192502 | JGI IMG/M metagenome (GOLD analysis project Ga0265297, IMG submission 192502) | Leachate microbial communities from a municipal landfill in Southern Ontario, Canada - Leachate well 137-91 | ecosystem: Engineered > Solid waste > Landfill > Unclassified | place...
TTCCTGAACTTCGCCATCAGCTCCTCGTCGTCGAGAAATTCCTTCGCGAGCGCGGCGAGCCACTTGTCCTGGATGCCGTCGAGCATCTCTTTTATCTTTTTGAATATCTTGTCGGGGTCTTCGACGGAACGGACGAGCTCCTCGAACCTGTATTCCTTCTGGTCCGCGAGGCGTATCCCGTCCACGCGTATCTGGAGGCCGTTATATGAATCGACGCGGCCCTTGACGAAAACCGCCTGCCCCGTCGCGACCATCTCGTCGGCCTGCTCTCCGCCCTCCCACATCTTCGCTTCCATGCGGCCGGTCTTGTCGGAGAGCGTCATCTTGAGATATGGCTTGCCCGCCTGCGTACGCGCGAGCTCTTTCTTCTTGAGGAAAAATACGGACTCGATACCGTCATTGACCTTGAGGTCTTTTATGAATTTTTTCATTTTTTCTTTGTCTTCTCTGCCTTTTTTTCGACGGGCGCGGCCTTGGTCACCTTGATATTGTCAACGGCGGTCGAGCCGGTTTTGACCTTTACTTCGACGGTATCTCCGAGACTGAATGTCTTGTACATATCCGGCGTGACGATAAGGACTTTGTCATAGCCGGTCTTCGCGTCTTTTACGACTATCTCGTTCTGAGGGGCGTTTACGGACACTACGAGGCCTTTCATGATCTCCGCTGCGGGCGGCGCCTTCTGTTCCTGTTTGGCGCCCCATGCCGCAAAACCTGTCGCCGCAAAGCACATAATGATCGCTATAGCTATCAGCTTATTCATGCGCTGCCTCCTTCTATATACGGTTATTATACCAAATCTCCCGGTCAATCGGCGCATTTATTCCGGCGGATGACGGCGTTTACCATGAGGATGGCCAGTATCGGCGCGGCCACGAGGCCCAGATGGTGCGTCAGCATCGAATGCCCGCCGCTTCCCATGAGCGCCCTCGCGTTTATGCGCATAGCGGAATAGATGTAGTTTAGCAGGAAGCCCATCGCTATGGCGCAGATGGATATCGAGGCAAGGTATATCACGATCGACCTCCTGCCGAGGAACTTGCCTATCGCGAGTATCCCCGCGGTGTTTGTCGCGGGGCCGGCGAGCAGGAATACGAGCGCGACTCCGGGGGCCATCCCCTTCGCTATCAATGCGGACGCGATCGGCGTCGATGCGGACGCGCAGATATAAAGCGGTATGCCGATAATAAGCATTATGAACATCGCAGAAAGGTTCCTTCCGAGATAGTTCTCTATGAACGACGCCGGCACGAAATACGATATGACGCCGCCGATAGCGATGCCGAGCGCGAGCCAAAGCGCGATATCGCCGAGCAAGTCGACGAAAGCATATTTCATTCCGCCGATGAAGCGTTTGCCGTAGTTAGGACGGTGTGCTCGGCCTGCGGCCTCGCTACGGCCTGCGGCCACTTCGCAATGCGGGCACTCCTCTTCTTTCGGCGGCTCCGGGGCCTTCTCTTTATGCCCGAAGATATTTTCCATTATGCCGGCAACGACGGCCGTTATAAACGCCGCTACCGGCCTGAAGACCGCCATGATAGGGTCGAGCAGGGCGAACGAGAGCATTATCGAATCGATGCCCGTCTCGGGGGTCGATATCATGAACGCGAGCGTGGCGCCCTTTGAGGCGCCGTTCCTGCGCAGCGACATCGCTGTCGGCAGCACGCCGCACGAGCAGAGCGGCAGCGGCACGCCGAACAGCGCGGCAAGGAATACCGACTTGAAGCCGGGTTTGCCGAGGTGCTTCGCTATCTTTTCCTTGTCCACGAAGATCTGGATGACGCCGGCCATGAACGTGCCGAACAATATGTACGGCGCGGCCTCGTTGAACGTGTGCCAGACCCCCCTGAACAGCCCTGTCATCATATCCATTTTGTTGTATTTTACTATAAAAGACGTATAATATCTATCATGAGGAAGCTGCTCGTACAGCTATCGGGATTTTACCTGCTCGTTTTCGGCGCGTTCCAGCTCGCGCGCTTTTGGGTCCGCTACAATTACATCTTCGCAAATGCCGACGTCGTACACCGGGGGTTCCTCGCGATCAATTTCACGATATTTTCCTTCTTCGGGATATTGTCAATCGTGATGGGTTTCGGGATAATATCGTACAAGAACTGGGCCAGGAATTTACTGCTTGTCCTATCGGGGCTGGGGTTCTTCTCCGGCGTGTCGATACTGGTCTTTATCGCTTTCCTGCGCTTTTTTATGCCGATCGGCACCGGCCCGACATCCGTTACCAGCATCCTTAACGTCTATTACTGGCTCCACGTGCTCACATGCCTAGTGATCGCGCCGGCCTTCTTCCTCTACCTCTTCACCCGCCGGTCAATAATAAAACTATTTGCACGGAAATAACAGGAGCCATCCTCCGAGGGGACAGGCTACCTTCCGAGGGTGTCCCCTCGGAGGATGGCTCCGCTACATGCTTCCTTTAAGGGACTTGTCCTCGAGGGATTCGATCTCTTTCTTGAGCATATCGGGCAGGCCGAGGATGTCGACATCCATGAAGCCCCGGATGATGACCGACTGAGCCTCACCTGCGGACATGCCGCGCGCGTTCAGGTATTCTATCTCTTCCTTGCTGATCTTGCCGATCGCGGCCTCGTGCGACATGTCGACGTCGCGGTAGTTGCTGTCGAGCTCGGGTATAGCCTCGATCGTTCCCTCGCGCGAAATTATCAGACCGCGGCATTCTAGGTGCGCCTTGACGTTTTCCGCTTCTGCCTTCAGCTGGCCGCGCGATATCATCTTTCCGCCGAGGCTGACCGCCCGTGCTATCATCTCGCCCTGCGTATTTGGCGCCTTGAAAATTATGCGCGAGCCGATGTCCTGTAAAGTGTCCGGGTGCGACAGGACCAGCGAATTGAAGCTCGCCCGCGCCCTCTCGCCCTGCAGGACGGCGGTCGGGTACATCGTTATCTCTTTTACGGGTTTCATGCAGATGTAATTCGAGATATATGTCGCGCCCTCGTCGATGAGCGCGATGCCCATCGGCCTGACGGTCACGTCTTCCTTCCACGTGTGTATCATCGTGAAATTCAGGTACGCGTCCTTCTCTACGAAAAATTCCGAGATGCCGAGGTGGAACCCGTCGTCCGCGGCCTTCGACGCGGAACAGCCTGTTATCAAATATACTTTCGCGCCTTCTTCTATAATGACTATGTTATGGACCTTCTGTTTGAAGCCCTGTTTCTTTAGCAGCAGGCACGCCTGTATCGGCAGTTCGACGGTCCTGCCCTTCTTCACGCGGATGAAATAGCCGCCGTCTGTATCCTCCGGATATTCGAGGCCCTGGGATTTGAACGCCTTGCCGTAATACTCCCTGGCCTCGGGGATCTTTTCGAGCGCCTCGTTCGTGCTCATTATCTCGACGCCGTCGAAGAGGCTGCGGCGGAACTGCACCTGCGAGTCCTGCTGGAGGAAACTCGCGGAGCGCGTCTTCTCCGACAGGTCCATCCCCGAGGATGAGACCTTCTCGGCGTCAACGCTTTCTACTTTATCTTTCAGCTCGTCTGCGGGCATTCACACACCTTGCAATGTTCGTAACCCCTTGAACGTATATTCCTGAACATCTCCTTCGGCTCTCCGGCGCACCAGAACTTGCCGTCTATCATGACGCAGCCGCGGGCCGCCTTAACGTAATCGAGGATGTACCCGGTATGCGTGATTATCAACGCGGACTTGCCTTCCTGCTTCAGGTAATGGTCGAGCGCCTTGCCCATTATCGAGATATTTTCCAGGTCGACGCCGGATTCCGGCTCATCGAGGAGCAGCATGTCGGGGTTCTGCAGTATCAGTTGGAATAGTTCCGAGCGCTTCATCTCGCCGCCGGAAAATCCGAGGTTTATGTCGCGGCTCAGGTGATCCTTAAGCGATAGCTTCGCGGCGAGCTCGTCTATCTTCTGCCCGTCCTTCGAAAGGAAACGCGCTATCTGCTGGAGTTTGACCCCGCGTATCGTCGGCGGATGCTGGAACATGATGCCGAGTCCGAGCTTGACCCTGTCTTCCGTAAGAAGCGGAAGCACCGGCTTGCCCTTCAGCGCGATGCTCCCTCCCGTGACGGAATATCCGCTGAAACCCGCGATCGTCTTTATAAGCGTCGACTTTCCGCTTCCGTTCGGCCCAAAGAGTATCACGACCTCGCCCTTCTTGATGGAGAGGTCAATCCCTTTTAAAATAGGTTTATCGCCTATGTTGACCGACAATTTCTTAATATCGAGCATCATGGGTGTGTCCTCTCACCAGCCACCGCCGCCTCCTCCTCCGCCGCCACCGCCGCTGCTGCCTCCACCACCGCCGCCGCCTGAGAAACCGGAGCTTGAGCCCGGCGCGGTCGAAGACGATGATATGGTGCTGGAGAGTGAACTGCCCATCGCTGACGCAAAACCGGACATCCCGAACCTGTTATATGATGTCCCCGAATACCACCTCGGGGAATATTCGGCGTTATCGATACCCGCCTTTGAGAGGACGTCAGTGAGCTTCTCGGCCCATATGTTCTCGACGTCGAGGGCTATCGCGTACGGCAGGTATTTCTCGAAGAGCTGGGGCGTCTGCGCGGGGGCTCCCATCGCCCTTATCTCGTCCTTCTCCGCGGTGGCAAGGTACATCCTGAAACCTTCGATGGAATCCATCACGGCCCTTCCGGCGAGGGTCCTTGCCTTCAACAAATGGTAGAATAGTATGTTGACGAATATGAGCTCAAACAATATGACCGGCATCAGCAGCGAGGACGCCGCCGTGAAGAAACCGAGGCCCATGATCTCGAAGAAGATGAACGGGACCGCGAAAAACGACAGGAAGATCGCCTCCCCTAAATAAGAGAACCTTCCGCCGCGCATTACAAAGCTCTTCCATTTGCCGCCGGCTGCCATGAGCAGGCCTACGACCCCTGCGGTCCATCCGGAGATCCATACGCTCACGAACAGGATGATCGCGGCTTTCTCGGGGTTAATGCCGGGCGTCGTAATGAACGCGGCAAGCACGAGTATCACGAACGAGATCACCGCACCCGGAATGAAATATTGTGTATTCGTAAGGAAATAGACCTTCTCGTAACTTGTCCGGAGGGCGTCCTTCAGGCGGTCGATGGACGTACTGATATCGGCGTGGTTGGTTTGCTCAAGCTTAATATAATCCGAGAGCTTGAGCAGCCATTCGACGGCCTTTTTTTCGTCGCCGCTAAGCAGGGATACATCCTTCGACACCCGTTTTATCGCGAACTCACCCCTCTTCTCTTCTATTATTGTAATGCATCCTTTGACGGCGGCGCTGACCAGCGCGGCAGTCAATGCCTTGTTATCAAAGCCCATCTTAGAGATATACCTGCATGCCGCGGGGGATACGCCTTTCGGCGGGGCGAACAACGGCACGATAACGCCCTTCTCGGGATCCCTGCCGACCTTTGCCCAAACGGCAATATAATAGACGACCAGCAGGAGGATGAGCGCTTCGCTAAAAAATATTTTATTCATAGGAGGGAATATGAGTAAAAACAGGCCTTTTGCCGTCGGGACCGGCATATGGCTGCCAATCGGCTTCTCGACGAAACCTTTGGGCCAGCCGACGACGATCGTGAGCCCCTCATAGGAACGCAGGGGCGCATTCGTAATGAAGTACGGGCGGCCGTGCGTAAGCATCACGTTCAGTTCGCGCGCCTTCGACCCCTGCGGGCCGGTGAAGCCGTCCATCTTTATTTCGTTTTCGGGTATGCCTTCGGGCAGGACCACCGTCGCGGTTGCCTGGTCTATCGGGAATGCCCAGCCGTTGCCGGTGACGTTCCAGTAGAGCTCGTCGTGGTCTTCGAAATATCCGAGCTGCCTGTCGGTATTATACGATATCTCGTAGGTATGTTCCCCGTACGGGATGAATACGTCGCTCTTGCCTATGTATACGCGGATGCCGTTAGGCTGGGCCTGTGTATGATACGCTTCAGCCGTGCCGTCCCTCTTTACGCTGATGATATTGAAACCGACCGTATATTCGTCTTTGTACTTCGTGGGAAAATCGCGGTAGATGCCGCTCTTGATCTGCGCGCCTTCCGCGATTACCTTGATCGTCTCGGTGACAGCCAGCGAGGAATCTTTATGGACTTCTATGCGGCTGTCATAGGAGAGTATGCGTTCGGAGGCGTGCGACGCCGCGCAGGATAATAATATCGATACGGATAATATGGCGGCAAAAATATGCTTCATGCTCTATTTGTCCTTCAGACTTTCACTTCCGGTGTCTTGCGCTCCGTGGCATATTCTATCTCGAAGAACTCGGCCTTGCCGAACCCGAAGGCGTTCGCTATCAGGTTGCTCGGGAACTGCTGCGCCAGGATGCTGTAATCCCTTACGGTGCCGTTGTAATACCGGCGCGCCATCTGCAATTGGTCCTCTATCTCGACGAGGTTCTTGTGCAGGTCGAGGAAACTGTTATTCGCCTTCAGTTCGGGGTACGCTTCCGCGACCGCGAAGATGGATTTCAGCGCCTGCGATATCGCGTTCTCGGAGTCGGCCTTCTCTTTTATTCCTTCGGTGGCGGACGCCCTGGCGCGAAGCGCGGTGACGTTCTCGAGGGTCGACTTCTCGAACTGCTTGTATCCCTTTACCGCCTCAACGAGGTTCGGTATCAGGTCGGCGCGGCGCTTCAGCTGGACATCTATGCCGCTCCAGGCTTCCTTGAGCAGGTTCCTTTCCTTTATAAGGAAATTATAAGTGAGGATCGACCATATTACAAGCCCCGCGGCAATAAGCAGGCCAGTCACTGCGAGCATATTATCCTCCTATTTTGTCAGGGGTTTTCCGTAAAGCGGCGGATCTATCTTCTTCACGTCCACGCCGAACCTGTCGAGGACGGTCGGCGTAACATCCGCCTGGAATCCCTGCTTTATCCCGCGAGGGTCGTTCGTCGCCATGAAGACATACGGCGCGAAACTGTGGCCGCGAGAACCTTCGTCGAAACCGTGGTCGGCGGTCACGTATATTATAGTCTTATCATAGAGGCGCAGGTCCTTTAATTTCTTCGCGATATCGCCGGTAAGCTTGTCGTAGGTGATCAGAGCGTCGTTGTACTCTTTCGAGTTCTCTCCTTTATCATGGCCGCTCCTGTCCGCGCCCGCGAACTGGACAAAGAAGAAGAAACGCCTGTCCTTATAAAGCTCGAGCATCTTTTCCGCGACAGCCGCGACATTCCCGTCCTCGTTCAGGCCATTCGTGAATACATCTGCCGCCTTGGCGGCGTTATAATACGGCTTGTCCGGCGCGTCGGACTTGAACCTGTGCCCTTTGGAGAAGAGCGCGACGGTCACGAAGCTACCGCTGCCGGAGGCGTGGCCGGAGCCGCTGCCGAAGTGATCCTCGAGCCGCTCGAATATCGTATATCCTTTCGGGATACACGTATACTTATCATTGCCGCGGACACCGGAGACTTCATCATCATATCCTGTAAGCATCTGGGCAAATCCCGGCTCGGTCTCGGTCTGGTGGCCCTGGACGTCTATCTCGACGAACGAGCCCTCGGCCGATAATTTCTTGAGATTGGGCAGCTCTCCGCGCCCGAGGCACTCTTTCACATGGTCGAGCTGGGCACCATCCCATCCTATAAGGACGATATTAGCCGGCTTCTCTGACGGCTGTATCGCGCAGCCCGACGCCGCTATCCAAAGCGCGAGAAACAGCGCACATGCGAACGGTATTCTCTTCATATTTCAGCCTTTCTTTACCAGTCCTCTCTTCGTGTAGGTCGTGTGCAGGAGGTGGTGCGACTTCTCGCCCAGCGGAGCGCCGAGGAACTCCTTGTATATCGCCTGGACGGCAGGGTTCTCATGGGATTTCCTTATCGGCTTTCCCGCGTCTTCCCTGTATATCGCCTCCGCCCTCTTCTTCTTGACTTCCATATTGGTCGGTATTGGCTGTCCGCCGCCGCCGAGGCATCCGCCGGGGCAGCACATAATCTCGATGAAATGGTACGGTGACTTGCCCGCCTGCACCTCCTCGAGGAGTTTGCGCGCGTTCCCGAGGCCGTTGGCCACGGCGACCCTGACCTTCAGGCCGTTCAGGTCGACTTCGGCGGTCTTTATGCCTTCAAGCCCGCGGACGTCCGTGAAGTCGAGCTTATCGAGCGTCTTTTTCGTGACCACTTCGTAGGCTGTCCTTAACGCGGCTTCCATTACGCCGCCGGTCGCGCCGAATATTACGGCGGCACCCGTCGACTCGCCGAGCGGATGGTCGAAGTCCTCATCCGGGAGATTTACAAAATCGATGCCGGCTTCCTTTATCATCTGCGCGGCCTCGCGGGTCGTTAAAACATAATCCACGTCGTTGCCCATCTCGGGGCGCCTCGCCTCGAACTTCTTGGCGGTGCACGGCATTATGGATACGACGACCATGTCCTTCGGGTCGATGCCTGCCTTCTCGGCGTAATAGGTCTTCGCGACCGCGCCGAACATCTGCTGCGGCGACTTGCAGGTCGAGAGGTGGTCCAGGACATCGGGGAAGAAATGCTCGCTGAATTTTATCCAACCCGGCGAACAGGAAGTTATCAACGGAAGCACGCCGTTGTTCGTTATCCTGTCTATCAGCTCGAAGCCCTCTTCCATGATCGTTAAGTCTGCGGTGAACTGCGTATCGAATACTCGGTCGTATCCTACCCTCCTGAGCGCGGCGGCCATCTTGCCCGTGACGAGCGAACCCGCAGGCATGCCGAACTCCTCGCCTATCGCGGCCCTGACGGCCGGGGCGGTCTGGACGACGACGGTCTTCTTGGGGTCGTGTATCGCCTTCCATACGTCGTCGATGGAGCTCTTCTCGCTCAATGCGCCGGTCGGGCATACGAGTATGCACTGGCCGCAGTTCGCGCATTCGACATTGCCAAGCCCCTCATTAAAGAACGTCGATACGAGCGTCTTGCTGCCCCTGTTAACGAAATCTATCGCGTTTACCGACTGTATCTGCGAGCAGACCGCTATGCAGCGGCCGCATAGTATGCACTTGTTCGGGTCCCTGACGACGGACGGGGAGGTCGAGTCGACGTCGAAGTCTCGCTTCCTCGTCTTGCCGAAACGGACTTTCCTTATGCCGAGGTCGGACGCCAGCGAGCGGAGCTCGCACGTCTCGCTCTTGTCGCAGGTCGGGCAATCCTTCGGATGGCCGGCAAGCAGGAGTTCGACATTCATGCGGCGCGCGTCGCGCACGGCGGGCGTATTCGTGTAGATCTCCATGCCTTCGGAGACCTTCGTGATACACGCCCTAAGCAGGCTCTTCGCCTTCCTCACCTCGACGCAGCAGACCCCGCACGACGCGTTCTCCGATATGCCGTCGAGATAGCAGAGCGTCGGTATCTCTATGCCGATCTTGCGCGCGGCCTTCAGTATGGTTGTCCCTTCGGGGACAACCAGGTCCTTGCCGTCTATCTTTATATTGATCATCCTGTCAGCCATTATTTCACCTCCTTGACATCGCATCTCAAGCAGCGGGTGGTCTCGGTCTTCACGTCATCCCAGCAGAGGCCGAGGGAGACTTCCTTGAAGTTCCTCTTCCTCGAGGCGACCGAGAGCGTCTTTGGATGTCTCCGGCCTTCGGGGCACGGCTCGAGCGGGACCTCGTTCTTGTATTTGAATTTCTTGAATAGCGTATCAAACCTCTTCTCTCCGGTAAGGGCCTCGTCTATCGCCTCGGCCGCCATCTTGCCCTGCGCCATAGCCTCTACGGCCGTGGCGGGGCCCATGACAAGGTCTCCGCCGGCGTAAAACTTCGGGCTTACCGTCTGCATCGTAGAACGGTCGACCTTCACGGTCCCGTCCTCGTTCGTATCTATTCCCACGTTCTTGATGAATCCCGAGTCGACCCTCTCGCCTATCGCGATGATGACCGTGCCGCAGGGGACCATCTGTAATTCGTTCGTAGCCACGGGCCTGCGCCTTCCGGACAGGTCATAATCGCCGGGTTTCATCTTCGATATCTCTACGCCCGCGACCTTGCCCTTATCGCCCTTTATGGATCTCGGGGCGGCGAGGAATATGAACTTGATCCCTTCGCGCTCGGCTTCCTTTATCTCTTCTTTATTCGCCGGCATATCCGCTTTCTCGCGGCGGTAGACTATCGTGACATCGGAGCCGAAACGGAAAGCGCTGCGCGCCGCGTCTATGGCGACATTGCCCGCGCCGATCACGGCGACCCTCTTGTCGAGCGCAACCTTTTTACCTGACGCTATCTGTTCGAGGTATTCTGTGCCGCGCAGGACGCCCTTGAAGTCCTTGCCCGGTATGTCGAGGGCCATCTCCTTATACGCGCCGGTCGCGGCGAATACCGCGTCGAAATTCTTCTCAAGCGAACGGAGCTTCTCCGAAGTCACCTTCGAATTGAAGACGATCTTCACTCCGCAGTCCTTTATGAACTTGATCTCGCGCTCGAGCACGTCCTTCGGCAGCCTGTACGACGGGATGCCGTACATGAGTATCCCGCCTGCTTTCGGCTTAGCCTCGAAGACCGTTACCGCGTGCCCAAGGCGCGCGAGGTAATACGCCGCCGTAAGGCCCGCGGGGCCCGCGCCGACTATCGCGACTTTCTTGTTGGTCGACGGCGCGCGTTCCTTCAATATCGACCTCATTATCGCCTTATCCTTGCCGTACTTGTGCAGGTTATCGGCGACGAAACGGTGTATCTCTCCCTGCGATACCGGGTCGTCGATGTCCTCCCTGCGGCAGCGCAGCTTGCAGTGGAAATGGCATATCCTCCCGGAGCTCGCCGGGAACGGGTTATCGCGGAGTATCATGTCGTACGCGTCTTCCATCTTCTTCTCGTTCACAAGCTCGAGGAAGCCCGGTATGTTCATATGCAGCGGGCAGCTGTTCTCGCACGGCGAGAGGAAGAGCGCCTGGCATATGCCCGCGTCGCATCTCTTGTTCTTTATATGGTCCTCGTATTCGTCCCTGAAATACTTCAGCGTCGTGAGCACAGGGTTCGGCGCCGTCTGCCCGAGGCCGCATATCGCGGTATCCTTTATGGTCCTGCCGAGGTCCTCAAGGGTCTTCATGTCCTCGACCTTTCCCCTGCCCTCCGTTATGTCCTTCAGGATCTTAAGCGCCTGCTGCAGCCCTTCGCGGCACGGCGTGCATTTTCCGCATGATTCCGACGTCGTGAATTCGATGAAGTAGCGGGCAACGTCTACCATGCAGTTGTCCTGGTCCATGACGACCATGCCGCCTGAACCGAGGATCGCTCCGAGTTCGGCAAGCGTCTCGTAATCCACCTTCGAGCCGAAGAGTTTCGACGATATGCACCCGCCGGACGGGCCGCCGCTCTGGACGGCCTTTATGACCTTGTTCTTGCCGCTGCCCTCTCCCATCTGGTAGATAAGCGACAGAAGGGGCGAGCCGAACGGAAGTTCGACGAGGCCGGTGTTCTTGACCTTTCCTACGAGCGAGAAGACCTTCGTGCCCGCGCTGGCCGAAGTGCCGGTCTGCGCGAACCACGCGCCGCCGCGCGATATGATCGCGGGGACGTTGCTGAGCGTCTCGACGTTATTGATGTTTGTAGGCTTGTCCCACAGGCCCCTCTCCGCAGGGAACGGCGGCCTGGGCCTCGGACGGCCCGGTTTGCCTTCGAGCGAGAATATGAGCGCCGTCTCCTCTCCGCAAACGAACGCTCCCGCGCCCTCGACTATCTTTATGTCGAAGTCATAGCCCGTGTTCAGTATATTCTTGCCGAGCAGGCCGTATTCCTCGGCGTCCTTGATGGCTTTCTTCAGCCTCTCGACCGCGAGAGGGTATTCCGCGCGTATATAGACGATGCCCGTGTCCGTGCCCATCGTATACGCGGCGATCGCCATGCCTTCGATAAGCATATGCGGGTCGCTCTCTATCTCATTGCGGTTCATGTACGCGCCTGGGTCGCCCTCGTCGGCGTTGCAGACGACGTATTTTTTGTCGGCCTTGATGTTGCGCATGATATCCCATTTTCTCCAGGTCGGGAAACCCGCGCCGCCGCGGCCGCGCAATTTCGATACCTTTAGCTCCTCGATGACCTTTTCGGGGCTCATCTCGGTGACCGCCTTATAAAGCGCGTGGTATCCGCCTATAGCGATGTAATCTTCGATGTTCTCGGGGTCGATCAGGCCGAAATCCCTCAGCACGATCTTTTTCTGCCCTTTGAAGAACGGCACCTCGTCCCACCTCGGTATGCCGGGAAAACCGCGGCCGTAGGCCGCCCTGCTCGTTATATGGTCCCATTCCTCGATCTTGCAGAGGACCTTTTCCTTGTATATTTCGCCTTTCAGCGTCTTCTCCACTATCTTCGCGGCGTCTTTAGGCGTGACTTTCTGCAGTATGATAAGCGGCTGGCGCGGCAGGTAGATATTCACAAGCGGCTCGTTCGCGCAGAACCCGAAGCAGCCCACCTTCCCGAGAAGTATATCGGATTTCTTCCTGCGTATCTCCTTCTCGAGCGCCTTGTATACTTCTTCGGCGCCGTTTCCCATGCCGCACGTGCCCATGCCGACGGAAATGCGCGGACGTGCCGAGAATATCTCCTTGAAGCGCTTCTCCTTCAAGATGTCCAGGTGTTTTATGTCGGATATCCTCATTTCTTCTTTCCTCCGCGGCTGAGTTCCTTCACTATCCTTGCGAGTTTGCTCTCGTTCATATGCACATGGATCTTGTCGTCCACGACGACTACGGGCGCCAGCGCGCACTGGCCGAAACACGCGACCGTCCTGACGGTGAACTTGTTGTCCGGCGTCGTGAAATACGATTCGCCTTCGTCGAACGCGCCCTTTATCCCAAGGGACCCTTCGAGGTGCTCGAGCAGCGCCTTCGAACCCTTCGTGTGGCACGCGGTGCCCCTGCAGACGATTATCGAGTGCTCCCCCTGCGGTTTCAGGTTGAAGAACGCGTAAAAGGTGGCGACGCTGTATACTTTCGAGAACGGAAGCTCAAGGCTCTCCGCGATATATTCAAGCGTCCGGCGCGGAAGGAAATTATGCCTGTTCAGCTCCTGCACCTCTTCCATGATGCCGAGCAGGTTGCCCGGGGAATCCCTGTGCTTGTCTATTATCCTGTCGACTGCCGCAGCGTCGACCTCCCTCTCCGAAACCGCTTTCATGCGCGTTCTCCTTTTAGTTTGTATATAAGGCTCTCGAGTTCCGAAGCCATATCGACGTTGGAGACCGATACGCCCTCCGGCAGGACCAGGTTGACAGGCGCGAAATTCAGGACCGCCTTCACTCCGCAGCGCACAAGCTCCTCACCGACCTTCTGGGCGAAATCCGCCGGGACCGCAAGGACCGCGATCCGTATTCCCTTCTTCCTTAAGATATCCTTCATGCGCGAGGTGCTTTCGATCCTCACGCCCTGGCGCACCTTGCCTATCCTTTCGGGGCTGCTGTCGAATGCCGCCACTATCTGCAGGTTCAATTCGTGGAAACCCGAATATCCGAGCAGGGCCGAGCCGAGTTTTCCCGCGCCGACTATCGCTATCTTCCACGCCGCGTCGGTCCCGAGGATCCTCTCTATCTCCCTCGTGAGCCTTGCGACATCATAACCGACGCCGCGTTTGCCGAAACCCCCGAAGTAAGAAAGGTCCTTCCGGAACTGGACCGGCGTGACGTTGAGGAACCGCGTGATCTCCTCGGACGAGGCGACGTCCACTCTCTTCTTTCCAAGCATCCTTAAGCTTCTAAGGTAGAGGCTTAACCGGCTTGCCGTATCCTGGGGGATATTTCTCTTGGTTTTGGACATTGTTCCGATTTTCACAAACAATCAGATTATATCACTAAGTTGGCCCTGTTGTCATTAAAAATAACGGCTGACGGAGGTCGCAGGCTGCGGTATCAGTCTCCCGTTAATGCGGCCTTTATGCTGTTAATGAGGTCGTGTATCTTGACCGGTTTCGCGATGAAGCGCTTGCCCTCGAGCAGGTATCCGTCATCCTTGACTTCCCGTTCGGTCACGACCGCGGTAAGGAAAATGACCGGGATATTCCTCGTATCCTCTTCCTTCTGGAGCGCCGCCGCCACCTCATACCCGCCCATCTTAGGCATCATGACGTCGAGGATGACCAGGTCCGGCAAAAGCTCCTTTGCCTTCTTTACTCCCTCCGCGCCTTCATTGCTAACCGTGACCTTGAACTCTTCGGTGGCCTCGAGGGCCTTCTTTACGAAATGGCAGAAATCTTTTTCGTCATCGACGACAAGTATCTTCTTCTTCATCGGGCATCCTCCATTTAGGCAAGCGGGAATATCATCCTTACGGTCGTTCCGCGTCCGAGCTTGCTGTCTACAGCTATATTACCCTTATTATTGTCAATAATCAACTTCGTTATGAAGAGCCCGAGGCCGGTCCCTTTCTCGGACTTGGTCGTGAAGAACGGCTCGAAAAGCTTCGACATGTTCGCCTCGGAGATGCCCGGGCCGTTGTCGGATATCTCGATCACGCATACGGGTTTCGCGAAATAAAATTCCGAGCGCCCTTCCCTGTAAGCCTTTATCGTTATCTGGCCCCCGGTATTGGCCATGGACTCCGCGGCGTTCATTACCATGTTTATGATCGCCTGCTGCATCTGGTTCTTGTCGGCCATGAACTCCATCGGCTCCACGGAAAGTTCTGTACTGATCTTTATCTCCCCGGTCGGAGATGAATATTTGAAGAACGGCAGCGTATCATTAACGAGCTCCTGCGGTTTTATCCTCTCGAGCTTGATCTCCGAAGGGCGCGCGAACTTCAGCAGCTTTTTTATGATGTCGTCCGCCCTGAGCGTGGACCTCTTTATGATGTCGAGGTCCCCCTTTAGGTCGTTATCGCTCGCTCCAAGCTTCATCTCCAGGTATTCTATCCCGTTCAGGATTATACCGAGGGGGTTCTTTATCTCGTGCGCGAACGATGTGGAGAACTTGCCCAGGGCCGAGAATTTTTCCGCCTGTATGAGCCGGTGCTGCGTCTCCTTCAGGTCTATGTAGGCCTTCTTCAGTTCCTCCTCGGATTTCTTCCGCTCCGTTATGTCGCGCGATATGCCCGCAATGCCTATAACCTCGCCCTTGTCGTTGAACATGGGCGTCTTTACGGTCTCCATCCACGACATATCCCCGTCCGCCGAAAAGAGGGGCTCGCATATTACCTTCTGTTTTCCCGAGAAAATTACCTCTTTGTCATCCGCGACAGATCTTTCGGCGGCCTCCCTAGGCCAGATATCGGAATCCGTCTTTCCTATAAGCTCCGCCGGCGCCCTGCCGCATGCCTTCGCGAAAGGCCCGTTCACCACTATATACCTGTTCTCCAGGTCCTTGAGCCACGCGAGGTCTGAAATATTCTCGAGGATCGCTTTCTCCTGTATCTCGGCCTCGCGGTTCCTGATATTCGCCGCCTCCAGCGCGGCTTCCTGCTCGAATGCTTCGCATATTGCCTTGGTTATCTCGCCGAACTCGTCATTATTCTTAGCGAGGGGCGCGAGCGGGGCCGGGTCCTTATTCTTAAGCGACTCGGATACGAGTCTCAGCGGGTACGACACGAGGTGGACGACCGATATGAAAAACACAAGCAGCGAAACGGCGGCAAGCAGCCCGAAAACGAAGAAGACGGTCTGGCCCGTCAGGTTATAATGCTTTATGCTCTCCGACCTGAAGGAAACGGCGATCTTTGCCAGGGGCTTGCCGTCCCAACCGTTAAGCTGCCTAAGGAATCCCGACTCGCCCGACATTACGTTTGCGCGGGTATCCGGGACCGGCCTCTCGTTCGGGGACGCGAACCTGACGCTCGTCCCGGTCAGGGATGCCAGTTCGCGGAGGGACTTTTCGTCCCAGAGAATACCGGCGAACAGGTATCCCTGCGGCTCGGTCTTCCTCAGGATGTCCGCGGTCGGGTGTATCGTCGCGCCGCGGACCTCCATTATATTCTTTCCCACGCGTATAAAGAAATGGCAGAACCTTGAATTCCTGAAGAGGTGGGATATGGCCCCTTTGGAAAGCGGGAGGTCTTCGACATCCTCGTCTAAACTCCAGAAGGAGTATAGGCCCGTATAGTCCTTGCGGAAGACCCACATCGCGTTGACATTGAAGACGGACAGCGAAGCGTCGATATTCTCTGCCGCCCACTCCTTGTCGCCGGTCTTCGTGAATTCCACCATCTCGTCCCAGAACGTGTAGTCGCTGACGAGGGCCTCGAGGCGGTTGTTCCTGAGGGCGACGATCTTATCGAACGCTATCTCCTCGCGCGCGCGGCTCAGGGCGAAGATCCCAGCAAGCCTCTTGACCTCGAAGTCGCGCTCCAGCGCTATAGCGGCGGCGACAACCAGGATTATCGCGAGGAAAAGTAGAATTAATTTAGTCCGTATCTTCATCGGCCTTCAGGCCTCCGGTACCCTTGCTTATGATACCTAAATGCCGGTGCCCGCGTCAACGGGAATCGGGCCGCATCCGGTAGTACAGGTCAAGATAAGTATGCATGCGCGCGCTGTCGGGGGAATATTCCAGCGTCCTCTTGTAGAACGCTTCAGGATCGCTCCAGTAACGGTTATGTTTTGCGGTCGAGGCCGTGTATGCAAGCAGCATGACCGCGATAAGCGCGACCGCGGCGGTCCTTGTCCGTTCCATCCGGTAAAGGTATATGACGGCTGATGACAGCAGGACGAAGAAACCGACGGACGGCAGGTACAGCCAGTGCTCCGCCATATATGCGCCCATGGGGACTATGCCCGATACGGGCGCGAGCCCCGCGATGAACCATGCGGCGGAAAAGAACATAAGGCCCCTCGAGTTCCTCCTGCTGAATATGAAATAAGCGCAGAGGGCGAACATGAGCAGGCCCGCGACCACCTGCGGGTCATTGAAATTGAACACCTTCCTGCCGTATTCCATATGCAGGCCGTACGGCAGGAACAGCATCCTTATATAATCGGAGAACGCCGCGAATGACCCGGCGACGCGCTGCAGCGCGGAAGCGGGGCTATGGTAGTGCGGCAGCATAGACTTCAGGGCGAACGACCTCATCAATATATAGGCCGCCGTTACCACCGCGAACGGCGCGATATCCGCGAGCCTCAGTTTGCGCCTGAACGAAAAATGGTAAAGCGGTATGAAGGCCAGGAGCACCAGCCCGCCCTCGCGCGACAGTAAGGCGCACAAATAGCATAGCGGGAAGGCCAGGTAATACTTCATATCGGAGTTATCGAGGTATTTTATGTAACTGATGAGGCACAGGAAGACGAACAGCGCGCATAGGGGATCGGCCCGGCCGGATATATAGGATACCGCCTCCGTATTCACCGGATGGACCGCGAAGAGCGCGGCGGCCAGGAATGAGAGAAGGTCTTTTTTCGATATTAGCCTTATGAACCAATAGGCGCTAAGCGCCGTAAGTATGTGAAGCGCGAGGTTCGTGATGTGGTATCCCGTGTAGCCTAGGTTCCAGAGGCGGAAATCGAAGGCGTAGCTGAGGATCTGCAGCGGACGGTAAAAACCCGAACTCACTTCCTGCCCTATCCCGGCGCCGATGTTCTCGGTAAAAAGCTGCGCCGCGCCGGAAAGGTCCCTTATGTGTAAATTAAAGACTACGAGGGTGAGGTCATCCAGCAGGAATTTCCCGAAGAGGGAACTCCGGTAAGCTAACACGCCGAGCAAGGCTATTCCGGCGGCGTATAAAAGGGGCTTTTTGTCTCTAGACATTGAACCTTATGTTCAGGATATCGCCGTCTTCCACGATATAGTCTTTACCCTTAAGGTAAAGCTTTCCCGCTTCCTTGACCTTGTCTTCGCTCCCGAGCCCGAATAGGTCGGACAATTTTATGAGTTCCGCCCTTATGAAGCCTTTCTGCAGGTCGGAATGTATCGCTCCCGCAGCTTCAGGCGCCGGCGAATCCCGCTTTATCGTCCACTGGCGGACCTCGTCCTCGCCGACCGTGAAGAAGGATATCAGGTTCATGGCTTTTATGCAAAGCCTTGTGAGCATGTTCACCGCCGGCTCTTCGATCCCGAGCGCCGCGAGGAACTCCTGTTTTTCCTTCTCGGTCTCGAGCGAAGCTATCTCCGACTCGACTTTGGCCGATACCAGCATGACTTCTATTTTAAGGGGTTCGTACGCCTTCTGCAGCCCGGCCAGGAACTCCTTGTTCTTGAGGTCGTCCTCGGAGACGTTCACCGCGAGCATCATCTCCTTCAGCGTCACGAACGGATAGCTCGCTATGGCCTTCTTCTCCTCGGGCTTCAATTCGAGGAGGCGCAGGGGTATCTCCTTTTCGAGATGCGCCTTTATCTTCAACAGCACATCCCTCTCCTTCGACTTCGCCTCATCCTTCAGTTTCCTGAGCTCCAGCTCGACCCTCTCGAGTCGTTTCTCCACGAATATCAGGTCGTGCAGGATAAGCTCGGCGTTGACGCTGTCGATGTCGCGCTTCGGATCGACCGTCCCGCTTATATGGTAGATGGAATCGTCCGCGAACTGCCTTACGACATGGCAGAGCGCGTCGGTCTCGGCTATGTCCTTGAATATATCGCCCTTCGTGATCGCGTCCTTCTCTATCTTCGGCAGCAGTTCGATATCGATTCGCGCGCGCACGTTCTTCTTGGGGTTATACATCGCGACAAGCTTATCGAAGCGCGGATCCCTTATCTCGGCGATGCTCTTTATGTTCTTGCCCGAGGACAGGTCCTTCTCCGTTATCTTGTGCTCTGTAAGCAGTTCAAATAATGTTTTTTTGCCGGTCTGCGGCAGCCCGATCATTCCTATTTTCATGGATTTTCACCTGACTGGATTATACACCTAAACTGGCGTTGAGGACAACCACGATAACTTACCGTTGTTATGTTTCCATTCCTTCAATATCGAATGCCCCATGAAACGCAGCAGCGCGTTCCTGAAATGCAGGCCTATGAGGAGCGAGAACGACTTCGAGAGCGAATAATATTTCGCGTATGCCTTCAATACTCCGAGCTGGAGCTCTTTCGCGGAGAGCAGTTTGGGCCTGAATACGATATGCTGGCCGTCATAAAGGTTCCAGTCCTTAGTGAATATCCTCTTCTCGGACTCGAGGTCCTTATATACCCTGGTGCCCGGGAACGGCGTAAGTATCATCATCTGTATGGTGTCTATCTTCTGCTTTACCGCGAAACTTACCGTCTCCCATACGGTCTTCATGTTATCGTCGTCGCCGCCGAGCACGAACATGCCGTGCACCTTGATCTTGCTCTTATGGAACGCGCGTATGGCGTCTATTATCTGGGTTACGGTCTGTTTCTTGTCGTAGGCTTTCAGCGTCTTCTCGTTGACCGATTCCAAACCGACGCATACCGCCTGGCATCCCGCTTTCGCCATGAGCCCGAGCATACGGGCGTCCCTGGTAACGTCGCAGCGGACCTGGCAGGCCCAGTTCTTTATATCATGTTTCACCAGCAGGTCGAGCAGTTTATAGGTGCGCACGGGAGCCGCGGCGAAATTGTCGTCGCAGAAGAATATGGATTTCCTTCCGTTGGATTCCAGTTCCCCCATCACGTTCTCGGCGCTCCTGAAACGGTACTTGCGGCCGAACATCCTGGTGACAGAACAGAAACTGCAGTCATGGGGGCAGCCCCTCGACGTCGAGACCGGTATCGCGAGCGTGCGGGACCTGTCGCCTTTTATCAGCGTAAAATCCGGGTACGGCAGCGAATCGAGGTCCCCGACCGGCCTGCCCCGCACTATCGGTTCGGTTATCCTGCCTTCCGCGATATCGACGATGACCTCTTCAGCCTCACCGATGACCACCTGCCTCGCGTGCTTTATCGCCTCTTCGGGAAGGAGGCTGGCGTGGACGCCGCCCATTATGACCTTCTCCCTGGGGAACCTGTCCGCTATCTCGTATCCGCGCTTCGCGGTAGAGGTCAGGATCGATATCCCTATAAGGTCCGCCTCTAGCTTACCGTAGTCGGGCCTTAATATGTCCTCGTTGTATATCTCGACCTCGTGGCCCCTGGCCTTCAGTATCGTGCCGAGGTAGATAGGCCCCAGTAAAGGCATGGATATCCTGCTGTATACGTTGGCTTCGGTAGAACGCGGCTCAATGAATACGATCTTCATGGGGTGCACCTGCTTTCTTTTTACCGGCTATGCTTACAAACAAAAAGGGCCCGCGAGCTTGTCGCGGGCCCGTGTTTTTCGGGTCTTAGACCTTCGTTACGTTTTTGGCCTGTTCGCCCTTATCACCCTTCTCGATGTCGAACTCAACTTCCTGGCCCTCTTCCAGAGTCTTGTAGCCGTCGCCCTGGATAGCGCTGTAATGCACGAACACGTCACTTCCCGACTCAGGTGTTATGAAGCCATAACCCTTCTGGTTGCTGAACCACTTTACCTTGCCTCTTGCCACTGTACTACCTCCTTTTTTAAAACTTGTATAACAAAAAAACCGTAAGGTTTGTTATATTACTTCAAATACGGTTTTTTGTCAACTAAATAATAGGGTAATTTTATGCTAAAAACTACACTTTTTTATAAACTTTATTACGTCCTTTATATTGGCCTCAGCCATACCTATGCAGGTATCCGCGCACCCGTAATAAAGCCTTAGCAGGTCACCCTTGACCACCGCCGAGCTCGGGAAGAGAACGTTCGGTACGTCGCCTACCCGCTCGTACTGTTCCGAGGGGTAAAGCATGTAATCGCGCGTCCTGTAAAGGACCTTCCAGGGCTTCTTCAGGTCAAGCAGGGCCCCGCCCGCTGAGTATATATAACCGTTGCAGCTGGTCCAGACGCCGTGGTATATGAGCAGCCAGCCGTCCTTCGTCCTTATAGGGTGCGGCCCCGGCCCTACCTTCGTCGACTGCCATCCGCCCCTGGGCCCGAATACGAACCTGTGACGGCCCCAGTAGACCATGTCGGGGCTTTCGGCATAAAAGACGTCTCCGAAAGGCGTATGCCCCCTGTCGCTGGGCCTGTGCAGCATCGCGTATTTTCCGCCTATCTTCTCCGGGAATATTACGCAATTGCGGTTTGCGGGAGGAAGCGGGTTCTCGGACTGCCTGAAAACCTTGAAATCCCTTGTGGTCGCCAGTCCTATGCAAGGCCCCTGGGCGCCCGCGTTGCACCAGGTGACGATATAAGTATCCCCCAGCTTCGTTATGCGCGGGTCATAGCTGTGTTCGGTGACAAAGACCTCGGGATCTCCGCTCTTCATCTTTATCGGCGCGGCGTCAATGTCCCATTTTATGCCGTCTTTGCTCTTTCCGAGGTGGAGAGTGTAGTTCAGGTCGATCTCGTCGACGCGGAATATGCCCCTGTATTCGCCCTGGAACGGCACTATCGCGCTGTTATGGATGGAATTTGCACGCGGGACGGCTTTCGCCGTGATGATAGGATTACCCTTGTAACGCTTAAACACAATTTCGTTTGCCATGGGAGTAAGTATACCTGGTAATACCTTAAATGTCAAGGCATGACAACTTTCGTGACATTTATCTTGGATTTGACTATCCCGGAGTCCTTGTCCTTTGGGTTCAGGTTCATCTTCTCCGTGCGCAGCAGCTGCGGGGAGCCGTTCAACTGGTAGAGGAAGCCCACGACCTGCTCCATGCTTCCCTCGATCTCTAGCTCTGCTTCATATCTCTTGTGGAAATCTACCGTCCTGGGCGGGATGGATTTCATGCTGGCAATAGATACGCCGGCCTTCCTGGCGAGCTCCTCTATCTCCCCGAGCATCTTATTCTGCTCTTCCTCGTCGGAACCGGCCTGCCTGACATATGCCGAATACTTCTTATACTCGGAGGAGACGGCGTCCTTCTGCCTGGCCAGTTCCGTATCAACGTTGAGGGCGCCCTCGCTCGCTTTTATCTCGCGGTTGATCTGGTTCATCCTTATCGTCATCGGGTCGACGATGAACCTGTCGACGAACATGACAAAGATGACCAGCGCGGCTGCCGCTATGCCGGCCTTCTCCCTGGCGGACATCCTCGTGAATATCTCTTTCATGGCCTAATTCGCCTCATAATAGCAGACCACCTCGAAGTCGGCGTACTCGACACTGTTCTCGATCTTTTTATTGGCGTAGTTCGTATTGACCTTCTCGAAGTATTTTGAATCCTGGAGCGCCTTCGCGTATTTATAGACATCCGACAGGGCGTTCGCGCGGCCCTTGAGCGTGGCGCGGTCCCTCTCGCTTATGCTGATCGCCGAAAGCGATATCTCCCTCGGCGTAAGCTTGTATATCTCGCTGAGCAGGTTGATCGTCGTGCCTTTCGCGTCGAGCCTGTTAGCGACCAGGTTTATCCTGCTCCTCATCCGCTCAACGTCTTTTGATTCGGGCTCGATCTTGGCGATACTGTCCTTCAGCTGTTTCAGGTAGGCGTTCTTGCTGTATATCGAGGTCAGCAGTATAAGCGAGATCAGCATTACTATGGATGTCGCGAGCATGCCCGTGACCACAAGCTGCTTCCTCTTCTCCTCCGTCTTCCTCTGGATGCGCAGGTCATGCGGCGTCATGTCAAGGTCGAGTTCCTTATGCCTGACCGCGATGCCGAAGAGCGCTGAAACGGATACGAAATTTAGGTTCGGGTCCTGCAGCACATTCGTGCTGTCCTTTATGCGCATATTCTTTACCGGGACCGCGTTCTCGACCATGACGCCCAGCTTCGCGCCGAGCGTTCCGCTTAAGTCCCTGACGTTCTTGCCTGCGCCGCTAAGCATCACCTTGACTACCTTCGCGCCCCTCTGCTCGCCCTGGTAGAGGTCTATCGAATGCCTGACCTCTTCGACGAACTTATCCTGCCATTTTTCGAGCTCCTCCATGAGCTGGTTCGCGCCTACAAGGATGCTCCTGGTAAAGACCGGCCCTTCCTTGCGGACGACCATGAAATCGGAATAGTTCGAATCGACATCGAGCACCACGACCGAGCGCTGCACGTCCGACACCAACTCGTTCGGATATGCCACGCAAAGCCAATTGAAAACGCCCTCGGTGCTGACGCCGACCTTCTCCACCGTCAGGCCAGCGTTGAGGAGCGTGTCGACGCGTTCGCTTACAAGGCTCCGGCGGGCTATTACGAGCATGACCTTCGTGTAGCCCTCCCTGTCGGAGGAGACTACCTTGTGCGAGGAGTATATCTCGTCTTTCGAATACGGCGTCTGCTTCGTGACCTGCAGGCTCACCATATCGTTTATCTCTTTCGGATCGGTGGACGGGAACTCGAGGACCCTCACGGTCACGAGATTGCGCGGAAGGTAGGTGACAACGCCCTGCTTATTCAGGTTGTTCTCCTTAAAAATGCGCGAAAGGGCTGAAGCCACCGGCTCGTTGATCTGCGCGAGTTTCGTGAGGTTCACCTTCGAGATGACCCTGCCGGGCGCGGAAGGCGAATTCTCGGCTATCTTAAGCCAATCATTGCCGATCTCTATGACCGTCACGGGTTTCTTGAAAGCTGCGTTGCTCAATCGGATCTCCATCGCTTTATTACGTCGTTACGGTTGAACGTGAACGTTATGCCGTAGGTCTTGTTCCCGAACTTCCCGTCGGACCTGCCGGTGAAATTGTCCGAACGCACAGTTATCGAGCCGGCCGCGATGATGTTGGCCGCCGCCGTGAGCTCCGCCGACGAAAAGCCGCCGGACTTGCTCAACGCCGCGACGATACCGGATACGCTGTCGAATACCTTGTCGTCTTCAGTGCCCTCTTCGCCGTCTGCGCCATTGCGGTACGAGACGATCTTTTTCGCCAGCTCCTCGCCGGCCCCGAGGCTGCGCAATACCTGGGTGCCGCAGGTGTTGATATTCACGGCGCCGAGCCCATAGACCGTAAGGTATTCCCTAGAAGCGTCAAAGACCTGCTGCGTCATGCCGCGCACCTGCAGGAGCTCTTCCAGCACCTGGAAATTCGCGTTCTTACAGGGATATTTGGCTTCCAGACCTGCATAGTATCCTGTTTCCGCGCCGTTTTCAAGCGGTTTGTCGTCCGCGTCCCTCCAGTCTATTATCGAAGCTGCGATCTCCGATGCCAGCGATGCGTCGGCTTCTGCGGATATCATGAACGCGTTCTTTAATACCTCCCGGGATGCTTTGTTTATATTTATCTTCCTCTCCTCGTCCGTGACGCGGACGCTGAATAAGGAATCTCCGACCGGCACGTCACGGAAAGTCTCCGCGTTGTACCAGGGGTCCTTAAGCAGGTCAAAACCCGCATCCTTGTCCTGGACCACCTGCGCCATGACGGCCCTGGCCCCGGCCTTTGCCGCATACAACGCCTTGGTCCTGTCCCTGAACCTGCCCGCAAAACTCAACTGCGGCCAGACATAGGAATTGATGGCGAGCGCGAGGGCGCCCAGTATGAATAGCGTCCAGAGGACCACTATCAATATGCTCCCTTTATAACGCAACCGGTATGAGGACAATCCTTTTCACCTTTACGGTTTTCCCTCCCGAATCGAACGCCGCCTCGATCTTTACCGCTATCGGAGGATCAGGGCCGGGCCAGGTATCCTTCCACTCGCAGGTCTCCCTGCCCTCATCATAATAGCAAAACGAGAATCCCAGTTCCTGCAGCGGGGAGAGTTCCGCCGTGGTTATCCCTGCGCCTTCAGACTTCGTTATCGCGCAGGCATAAGCCTGCTCTTCCCTGATAAGGTTACCGGTAGCGGTATCGAAGTAATACGCGATATTTACGACAGGGCCCGCGGCCCCGGAGACGCCGGGAAAGCTGACCCTCGAGGCGATGCCCTTGAACTCGATGCCGCTTATCGGGAACGTGCTGCTCAAGTCCCTTTCGATCTTCTCGAGCGCGAGAAGCACATCGGTCTGCGACCCGGCGAAGTTCTTTATGCGCTTGTACGCGTTCAGCCCGCCGGAAAGGGTCGAGTAGGCGGCGTATGCCATCATCGAGGATATGCATACCGCGACAAGCAGCTCAACCGTCGTAAAAGCTTTATTTCTTTTCATCGACATATGTAGCCAGCGTGTAATGCCTTTGGCTTCCCGTTTTGCGCACGTCCAATCCCAGTTCGTTGAGTTTATACGCGGCCGGGCTCACTTCAGAAGCCCACTCGTAGGCCGCGTTATCCGCGTCGAACGTTCCGGACGATACGCCCGTCGCGAGGCCGTCGGCCTCTAACGCGGAGAATTCCAGCTCCGACATCTTCTGCTTAAGCAGGCACAGCGCCTGCACGCTGTCGCGCCCGATACCGAGCGCGCCGACCGACGTCATGTACGCCCTGCTGACCGCCACTATGCCTACGGCGAATATGACCACCGCGACAAGGACCTCTATAAGCGTAAAACCTTTATTTCCAGCTGTTGACATCGTCCGCTGTCCCCTCGATCCCGTCCTTCCCGTTCGACCACACGTCGTAGCCCGATGCGTTATGCGAACCCGGGCACTTGTACTGGTATTGGTTCTTCCACGGGTCGACCGGCGTCTTCTCCAGGTATGGGCCGTTCCAATTGTTCGGCACAGGACTCGATGACGGCTTCGATAGCAGCGCGTTGAGGCCCTGTTCGGTCGTCGGGTAGTTACCGTTATCAAGCTCATACAGCTTCAGCGCCGTAGCGATGTTCGAGCTGACATCCGCCTCCGCGATCGATACCCTCGCCTGCTCCGTGCGCCCGGTAAGCCGCGGCACGACCATCGACGCAAGCGCCGCGATAATAATTACCACTATCATTATCTCGATCAGCGTGAAACCTCTCCTCATTTTATCCTCCCTATTTTGCGCCCAGTCCGATACTGAAGATCGGAAGGAGCATCGCGAAAACTATGAACCCGACGACCGCGCCGACCGCGAGTATCAGCACCGGCTCGAGCAGTGCGGTCATTATCTTTATCGATTGTTCGACTTCCTTTTCATATACGTTGGCTATCTCTGCGAGCGATTCCTCGAGCTTACCGCCTTCCTCGCCTACGGCTATCATGTTCACCGCGAAGACCGGGAACATGTTTATCTTCTTGAGGCTCGCGGAGAGCGTCTGCCCCTTGTTAAGCAGCTCGTCGCGCGCGGTCCCGAGCTGTGCCCTGAGAAGCCCGTTATCGAGGGTATCCGTCGCGAGCTGCAGGCTCTCATGGACGGAGATTCCGTTCTTGAATAGCAGTCCGAGCGTCCTCGAGAACCTCGCGATCTCGACGTTCCTCACGAACCTCCTCACGAAAGGTATGTTCAGTTTCACGGCGTCGAAGAACATCTTCCTTTTGCCGCCCGGCTTCGACCTGAAGAATATTGCAATAACGAAAACAAAACATATGATGAACCAAATCCAGTTGGCCGACATGAAATCGCTGGCCTGCTTGAGCATCCGCGTAGGCAGCGGCAGCTGCGACATGTCGCTGAATATGCCCATAAGTTTCGGCAGGAAGAACGTCAGCATCACGAAGACCGAGATAATGCCGACGACCATTACGAAGACCGGGTACGCGGCAGCCGCCTGTATCTTGCGCCTGAGCTCGTCCTCTTTTTCGCGGTAGTCCGCGAGCCGGTAGAGCACCTCATCGAGCGCGCCGCCCTTCTCGCCCGCCTTTATCATGCTTATGTAGAGCCCGTTGAATATGCGAGGGTACTTCGACATCGCCTCGGAGAGCATGCGGCCGTCCCTTATCTGCGTGCTCAGGTCGTCGACGACGGCCTTGAGCGGTTTGCTTTCGGTCTGCGATACGATAATGGAAAGCGCGCGCAGGACCGGCACGCCGGCCTTTATGAGGCTGGCTATCTGGCGCGTGAATATGTCTATATCACCTGATCGGGGCCATCCCGCGAGGTGCCGCCCTGCATCGCTTGGAGTAGGGTGGCTCCGGGCGGGATGGCCCCCAAATGGCTCTGCGGCATAGGCCTCAGTCACGCTGACAGGCGTAAGGCCCTTCTCGCCGAGTTTCTCGACCGCGGCATCCTGCGAAGCGGCCTCTATCTCGCCGCTTACGACCTTATCGGGCCCGCTCTTTGCTTTGTATGTATAGAATGGCATACGTCAATCCTCCAAATGCGTGACCCTGAGCACCTCTTCGGGGGTCGTCACGCCCTCGACGACCTTTGCCCACCCGTCCTGCTTCAGGGTATTCATTCCGAGCTCGACCGCCTTCTTCCTTATGATGTCGGAAGACACCTTCTGGTTTATAAGGCCCCGGACCTCGTCCTTGACCAGGAGTATCTCGTATATCGCGGTCCTGCCCATATAACCTGTGAAATTGCACGCTTTACATCCCTTGCCCTTATATATTTTTATCTCCTTGCGGTCCATCTTGAGGTCCTTCTCTATGCCCTTGACCGCGTCCTGCGACTGCGCGGTAACGTCCGCCTTGCAGTGTTCGCAGATCACGCGCACGAGCCTCTGGGCGATGAACGCCTCGACCGATGACGCGACAAGGTACGGCTCAATGCCTATATCTATGAGGCGCGTCGCGCCTGTCGCCGCGTCGTTCGTGTGCAGGGTCGAGAAGACGAGGTGCCCGGTCAGCGCGGTCTGTATGGTTATCTCGGCCGCCTCGAAGTCCCTGACCTCGCCGACCATTATTATGTCCGGGTCGTGGCGCAGCACGCTGCGCAATGCCGTGGCGAACGTGAATCCTATCGCCGGTTTTATCTGGAGCTGCGAGATGCCTCCGAGCTCGTACTCTATCGGGTCTTCGATCGTGATTATCTTGCGCTCGCGCGTATTGAGCATGCTCAGGCACGCGTAGAGCGTCGTCGTCTTACCGCTGCCGGTCGGGCCGGTCAGGAAGATTATGCCGTGGGGCTTCTTCAGCAGCTGCTCGAATATCTCCTGGTATGGTTTCGAGAGCCCCAATTGTGCGATGTTGAAGAGCATGGTGGTCGGGAGTATCCTCACGACGATGTTCTCGCCGTAAAGCGTCGGGAGTATCGAGATGCGCAGGTCATATTCTTCATTGCCTATCTTGACCTTTGCGCGGCCGTCCTGCGGGATGCGGCGCTCAATAATATTGAGCCCCGACATTATCTTTATCCTCGATATTATCGCGTTGTAGAGGTATTTTATTTCCCCGGCTATCTGTGTATCGTAGAGTATGCCGTCTATCCTGTACCTGAGCCTCAGTTCCTCCCTGAACCTCTCGATATGGATGTCGGTGGCCCTGTCGTTGATCGCCTGCTGGAGTATCTGGTTGACGAGCTTGATGACTGAGGCATCCGTCGCCATCTTCGTGAGGTCCTCGACCTTCTCCGACGGGGAAGCCTCGGGCCTGCTCTCCTTCGGCTCCTCGGCGAGTATCCTCTCTATCGTATCGGCGCCTACGCCGTAATATTTGCGTATCATCTCGAGGATATCCGAGGACGACGACAGCACGCGCTCCACATGGAAACCGAGGTTCGTCTCGAGGTCGTCGACCGGCCACATATCGAACGGGTTCGAGGTCGCGATGGTCAATACATGTCCGTCAACCGCTATCGGCATGACCTTATAGTGCACCGCGAACTTCGCGGGCACGCTCTTCACGGCCTTATCGTCTATCTTTATGTCCTTGAACTCCACGAATGATATTCCCTGCTGTTCGGCAAGTATCTGGAGCAATTGCCGCTCGGATATGAAACCCATCCTGACGAGCACCGTCCCGAGGGCCTCCTTCGTCTTCTGCTGTTCCTTTACCGCCTGCTCGAGCTCGTAAGGGGTCACGATCTTCTTCTCTACAAGTATATCGCCGAGCCTTAACGCCATTTTATGCCTCCGGTCTCTCGTATTTGCCTATCATATAAAATTTCTCCTCGGGGACGCCGTCGAGCCTTCCGTTGACTATCTTGCCGCATGTATCGAGCGTGTCGTGTATCGGGACGTACTCTCCCCTGCGGCCGGTATATATCTCCGCGACGAAGAACGGCTGCGTCAGGAAGTTCTGCAGTTTCCTCGCGCGGTCATAGAGCACGCGGTCGGTCTTCGAGAGCTCCTCTATGCCGATGACCGCGACTATCCTGCGCAGTTCCTCGTATTTAGCGAATATCTTCAGGCATTCCTGCGCTATGTCGAAATGCTCCCTGCCGACTATAGCGGGGTCAAGCGTATTGCTCGACGATACTATCGGGTCGATGGCCGGATAGAGCCCGAGCTGGATCTTCTCGCGCGAGAGGACCATTATCGAATCGAGGTATGTGAATATCGTGACTACGGCCGGGTCGGTAAGGTCGTCGGCCGGGACGTAGACCGCCTCGATGGAAGTAATAGAACCGCTCTCCTTCGAGCGTATCCTCTCGTGGAAATCGCCGAGTTCCGACGTCAGCGTCGGCTGGTAACCGGTCTCCGACGGGACGCGCCCGAGCAGCGTAGATATCTCCGCGCCGGCCTGCACGAACCTGTATACGTTATCTATGAAGAAGAGCACGTCGTTGTTCTGCTCCTGCAGGTATTCGGCGAGCGTGATGCCGGTCGCGGCTATCTCGAACCTTGTGCCGGGCGGCTCGTTCATCTGGCCGAACGCCATCATTATCTTGTCTATAATCTTCTGTTTCACGAACTCAAAGTAGAGCTCGTTTCCTTCCCTTATGCGCTCGCCGGCTCCGGTGAAGACGCAGACGCCCTTGTGCCTCTGCACGATATTATGTATCAGTTCGAGCATCAGGATACTTTTACCGAGTGCCGCGCCGCCGAGCACGCCTATCTTGCCGCCCTTCGAGAACGGGAAGAGCAGGTCTATGACCTTTATGCCGGTCTCGAGTATCTCGGTCCTGCGGCCGCTGTAGCGCTCTGGGTCGAGGTCGATGCCCACCGCGCCCTTCCTGATCGGCGCGGTCTCCTCGGAAGTTATCGGGCCTTTCCTGTCTATCGGCTCGCCGAGCACGTTTATTATCCGGCCGAAGACCCCGCGCCCCACGGGTATCCTTATGACATCATTGAGCGAGACGGCTTCGGCGTTATGCTTGAGGTTCAGCGTTGAGGCAAGCGCGATGCAGCGGACGATATTACCCTTCAGGTGCTCGGCCACCTCGAGGATGACCCTGCGCCCGTCGTGCGTCTCCGTCTCGACCGCATCGTAGAGGTTCGGTATCTTGGCGCCGTCGTCGAACCTGACGTCCACGACGGGGCCCTGCACCGACATGACCCGCCCTGCCTTGCTCAAACCGCCTCCTTCCTCAGTATCTGCGACGAG
>Ga0265297_10003245_pt1 | contig 29991 bp, 38 predicted proteins | sample Munlanlwell13791_FD_192502 | JGI IMG/M metagenome (GOLD analysis project Ga0265297, IMG submission 192502) | Leachate microbial communities from a municipal landfill in Southern Ontario, Canada - Leachate well 137-91 | ecosystem: Engineered > Solid waste > Landfill > Unclassified | place...
AGTTGTACTCGCTATATGCATTTTTGCATTACCCAATATAATAGGCTCCATAGAACTTGATGGCTATGACCCAATCTTACTGGGAATATATTTATCCACCATACCGTTCTTTATTGCAATATACCAATCCCTAAAATTATTAAATTATATTGATAAGAATAAAGTTTTTTCAGATTTATCAATCAAGGCTTTAAAAACCATAAGATATTGCGCTATTACAATTAGCGCTTTATATATAATCGGCATGCCGTACATATTTAAAGTTGCAGATAAAGATGATGCCCCGGGTGTCGTGGCAATCGGGTTGTTTTTTGCCCTTGTTCCAATAGTGATTGCCGTCCTAACGACAATCCTTCAAAATATTTTACAAGATGTGCTAAAAAACTACATTAAAAAAATATAATAACAATTAGTGGTGCTCCAATAAAATTACGAATAAAAAAATCATATATCGAGAATCTAATTCTTGATTATTACAAATCTATAACCAAATTAATATTAAAATATGCCAGATAAAAAACATATCATCATCTATTCTCATGGATTTGGAGTTCGTAAAGACGACCTCGGTCTTCTGACAGATATTGCCGAAGCTTTCCCAGAAATTGAATCAATGCTATTTGACTACTATGAAGTAGACGAGATTAAAAAAACCATCACTACTTGTCCGATTAGCGCACAAGTGGAAAGACTTAATAAAATTATCAATGAGACTAGAAAGTCAAATCCAGAAGCGATAATCGACTTAATTGGTCATTCGCAAGGAACTATTGCCGCAGCCTTAGCCAAGCCAGAGGGAATCAGAAAGGCAATCTTTATTTCAACAGTTTTTGACGTGAGTCTCAAACGGACACTAGAACGATATAAATTAAAATCAGATGTCGAAATTAATTTGGAAGGCGTCTCCATAATCCCTTCATCAACGGGCTTAACCAAAATTATCCCAGCCCAATATTGGCAAGAGCGCGTAGCCGTCGAGCCATTTAAAGAATACAACGCGTTTGCGGAAAAAACTGATATAGTAGTTATTAATGCTAATCATGATGAGATATTACCTAAAGTCAGTCTAGAGGAGCTCAGTCCTAAAATAAAAGTTATTCAACTTGACGGTAATCATAGTTTTGACGGAGAAGATCGAAAAAATCTGATCGAAACCATTAAAAAAGAAATTAATTTATAATAATAAAAAAATATGGACGATCAAACTATAAAAGCAACTGGTTGTTGCGAACCTTTTGACCCTAATCTTTGGCAAGATAAGGAGATAGTCTGGGAAGATAAAATTTTTGTTAAAGATCATATTACCAGTTTTTTTCACATGCCACTTAATACCGGAAAGAAGATTACCAAAAACATGAAACTGATCGAGAGATCAGAAGCTAAAGCTCCTCATCAACTCATACTAACTGACGAGAAATCACTCTGGGGAGCTGATATTTATATTGATGTCACAAAAGAGGTTGAAGGGGCACAAATGGACAAGCTGTCTGGCACCTTCCTGACAAAAGTCTTTGAAGGACCCTACCAAAACGCGGGTAAATGGGCCAAGGAGATGGTTGAGTATGTTGCGACAAAAGGCCAGAAATTAATAAAACTATATTTTTTCTATACCACCTGTCCAAAATGCGCCAAGGCCTACGGCAAAAATTATGTGGTGCTCCTGGCTCAGATAAAATAATAATTGCTTATTAATATGAAGGAATTTTTCCCCAAGCCATTTAAAGACGCCATTATTTACCAAGATGACAAGCTTTATGCCTGTCTCGCTAATAGTCCAATTGTTAATGGGCACGTAGTTGTCGTTTGGAATAAAAAAATTAGCGACCTCCATTTGCTCAATCGAAAAGACTATGAATATTTAATGGACCGAGTTAATGATGTTAGAAGGGCAATGATGAAAACATTAAAAGTCAAAAAAGTTTATTTACTCTACATGGATGAGATTAAACATGTTCACTGGCACCTAATTCCTCGTTATGATAAATTGGGCATCCAGAATTTAACAGGTAGGCCTGGGAAAATTAAGGATTTTACTCTTGATAATAGAATTAAGGAAAATTTAATTATTACGACTAAAAACAAAAAACAAATTAGCAAAGTATAAAATAATTTGAATAAAATATGAAAAAAGACCCAGAAGAAGTATTAATCGAAATATTTAATGAATATAAAGACCAAGGACTTATTTCTTTGTATTTATATGGCTCAATATTAACAAAAGATTATATTGAAGGTGAGAGTGATATTGACTCAATCGGTTTAGCATCTGAGGACATGCCAATCACTCTAGAAAATGAGATAAAAAATAAGCTATGCGAGAAATTTAATTTTGATAAGTTCGGATTTAGACTTTTATATAAATCTGAATTAGATACAGGAATTATTAAGGGTAATTTAGCAAGCTTTATCCATCCACAATTATTACTTCTTGATTTTCCTTATTGGAAAACTGTGGCCGGCCAAGTTTTTCTTCGATCAGATTTTTCTTTAGCTGATATTGATACGGCCGGTGCTATAAAGATAAGGTTAAATCATCTGACACAAATTGATGATGGTTCCTACAAGACTCATCCCGGAGAAAAACATATTTTATTTTTGAAAGTTTTAGCTCGAATTATTTTCCATTTGCAAAAAGAGAGAAATTTAACTGAACCCTTTTCATATAGCTCAATTTTATCTCACTCTAATACCGAAGAAAAGCCGGTAGCCGAAGCTATTTTAAGATGTAAAGAAAGTAAATGGAGCGAATCAGTATTTAAAGAAAACGAAACTATATACAGAAAATATATTGATGTTTTAAGAAATCGTTTCCAAAATAATTAAGATTATTAATCTATTAACCTAAAGAATATGAATGATTGTCTTTTTTGTAAAATTGTAAAAGGGGAGATACCAGCATATAAAATTTATGAGGATGATAAATATCTAGCTTTTTTAGATATCGCTCAGTTTGCTGAAGGGCATACTATTATAATTCCCAAAAAACATTTTCGATTTATTTGGGATATTGAAAATGTAGGTGAATTTTATGAGTTTGCAGTCAAAATAGCCAATCATTATCGAAGTCTTGGCTATGAATTTATAGACTCTGCTTCTTTCGGCCGATTAATACCTCATGCTCACTATCATTTAGTCCCTAACAAAAAAGACGGCAATGATTGGGATAAGGCCTTGGAAAAGGTTGGTGATTTGCAGAGAGATTTGAGCCGAAGATTAACAAAAGAAAAAGCGGAAGAGGTTTTAGCAAAATTTAAATTATAGAATTCTATAATTTGAGCATTGGTTTTCTATCGACCTTCAATATATCTTGGCCCTCTAGCCAAGATTTTTTGTTGATAATATTATAATAAGCGGCGATACCAATCATACCCGCATTATCACTACGGAATCTAATTTCTGGGATAAAATATTTTTTTTCTAATTTTCCAACTAAAGCACCAATCTCTCGAACAATATAAATATTATTACTGACACCGCCACCGATAATCACTGACTTTATCTCTGGATGCATTTTTATAGCTTTCTTGAGCTTGAAAGATAATGTTTTAGAAACAGCATTGATAAATTCTCGTGCCAGATCATAAGTCCAATCAGTATCTTTTCTGTAGCGCTCTCTAAGCTGTTTCATTCGATAAAGACAAGCAGTCTTGAGTCCAGAAAAACTGAAATTTAAGTCACCGGAATGCATCATAGGAATTGGTAAGCCAAACCTACCAGCCACTTCAATTATTGGTTTTTTATCACCTCTTTCAATCACACCCAAAGAAGCATTAGACCATTTTTTGCTAGCTCTACCAGCCAACATGGTCAAAATTGGGCCACCAGGATAACCAATATTCATCATCCGAGCCACTTTGTCAAAAGCTTCACCAGCCGCGTCATCCAACGTCTCGCCAATAATTTTATATTCATTGATATTTTGAGCATAAACTATTTCGGTATGATTCCCAGAAATCAAAAGGGCTAAGGCCGGAAAGATTTTATTTTCTTGATTTCCTTTTATAGAACCATTACCTTTTTGATTCAAAATAAAGGAGGCGAGCATATGTCCTTCCATGTGATTAATGGGCACAAATTTTTTCCTTTTTTGATAAGCTAGGTTCTTAGCAAACTCCACGCCAACCTCAAGGGCGATTGCCAATCCTGGTCCATAAGTAACAGCCACAAACTCAATTTCATCTTCTGTAATGCGAGCTCTTTTTAAAGCTTCAAGATAAACCTTTCCAATATTTTCTTTGTGAGCTCGTCTGGCAATATCAGGCACAACTCCGCCCCATTTTTTATGAAGTTCTACCTGAGAAGAAATAACGCTCGCCAAAACACGTCGCCCTTTTAGGACGGCCACTGAAGTGTCATCGCAACTAGTATCAATAGCTAAAATAATAGGGTTATTTTTCTTATTCATAAGTTTCAATACTTCGAACATCTTCTCCAAGATAATTAAAAATAATATTTATAATTTTACCTCCGGCTTTTTCAATTTTTTCTTTCAAATCATCAAAAAATTTATCCGCCCACTCAATAGAAATAATATTACCAGCTGCCAAATACCGATCCAAACCGACGCTCTCTAAATCTTTGAGATTTTCCACTCGCCAAGTATCAACATGAATAAATTTACCTTTTCTTTTTCCAAGTTGATAATCATATTCATTCAGGATTGTAAAAGTAGGGGACTTAACAATCTCTTTAATTGCTAACTTACTGGCCAGACCTTTAGAGAACTGAGTTTTACCACTACCAAGCTCACCAACTAAAAAAAATACCAATGGCTTATCAAGCGACTCATCAATATATTTCAACATATTCATACCGCCAAAATTAACAGTTTGTTGATCGCTATTAGTTTGAGCAAATAATATTGATTTCCGACCAGCCAACTCTCTAGAAAGATTTATTTGCCCTTCACGCATAATGTTTAAATTATTCATGGTGGTATCCACAACTGTCGATGTTTCCCGGTGGGGTAATTCGCCAGCATCGATTATTAGGTCAATCAATTCCTGACTCTTCTGAGGGGTATTTTTTAGCAGGGCATCAATGCTGTATGGCTTGGGTAGGTAAGAGATATTAGCTGAAGTAGCTGTAAAGGGCTTTTTAAAATTATGGGCAATATCTAAAACAAGTTGGTGATCAGGAATACGGATTCCCAAAGTCCCATATTCCGATTCAACTCCTTTAGCAACTTTCCCTAAACCCTTAGAAACAACAGTAATTGGACCAGGTAAATAATTTTTATAGAGATTTTTAGCAACCTCATTGATAGCAACGTATTTCGCAGCCATCTTTTCATCCTCGACAACGACAGACAAGGGCTTGCCTTCACGTCTAGTTTTATATAAAGACAGCCTATTAATAGCAGCCTGATTGGTGGCATCAACTCCGATGCCATAGCAAGTCTCGGTTGGGAACACAAAAATACCGCCCCTTTTCAGGACCTCTATCGCCTTTTCCATAATCATTTTATGGTTTTTTTTAGTATATTTTATGCGCTCCATATAGTATTTTGTTTATATATTATAGCATTATGGCAGAAATAAGAAAATAAACAATACTAGAATAAAATTGAAAAAATAACTTAAATATTGTATAATATGATTATAAAAATATGACCAAAGAATATCTAGATATAGTTGATGAAAATAATAATCCAACTGGGAAAAAGGAAATACGGAAAGAAATCCATTCTTCTGGTTTGTGGCATAGAACAGTCCATATCTATTATTTCATAAAAAAGGATGGTGAATATTACTTTTTAATTCACCTCAGATCAAAAGAGAAAGATCTTAATCCTAATATGTGGGACACTCGTTTTGGTGGTCATTTACAAGCAGGGGAGACGACCGAAAAAGCATTATTGGCGGAGCTAGAAGAAGAAATAGGTATTAAAGCTAATCTAAAAGATTTTATCAAAGGCTTAACAAATAAAAGGGATAGCTATCCGAACAATGAATTCACTTATACTTTTTATTATCCAGGAGAAGAAGATATCTCTAATTTAAAGTTTCAAGACAATGAAGTTCAAGAAGTTAAATGGATGTCGGCAAAAGAAATAATCAGAGAAGCAAATAATAATTCAAGTGGTTGGTCTGCTGGGCTTCTAGAGTTTGAAAGTGTTTACAATTTTTTAATTAGTCTTAAGCTTAAAAAAAATATAAAAATTATTTAATTTGCTAACAGCGCCATGGCGCTAAATTGTATGAAAAACAAAAATTATTATTTCCTCTTGATTCTACCTCTGGTTTTTATCATTACCGGTTGTGGTCAAAAATCTACTGATGTCACCAACACTGAAGGTTCTAAAAAAATGGTAGAACAAGAAGAGCAAATTAATTCCACCCCGTTAGAAATGTTACGCGGTGGTAAATCATTACATTGTACTTTTAGCTACAAAGATGGCGACCAACAAGTTGAGTCGACTGGAGAATTTTATGTCGACGGTAAAAAGGGCAAATTCAGAAGTGAAGGGGAGGTAAACATTACCGGCCCTCAACCTCAAAAGATAAAAACATATAGTATCAGCGATGGTCAATATGCCTATTCTTGGGGCAGCAACAATACTAGTACTGGCTTCAAAGTTAGTCTCGACAAAACTACTGAAACCGAAAATACAGCCCCTGATCAGAGCGTCCAGGACCTACAGAAGCCAATAGACTTTAAGTGTCGTCCTTGGACCGTAGATAGCTCTAAATTTGACTTGCCAACTGGCATTAAATTTACAGATATGGATCAAATGCTAAAAGACCTTCAATCGTCCACTGGCATTTGTTTGATGTGTAACCAAATTCCAGATGCTAAAATGAAAGCTGAGTGCCAAGAAACTAATTGTAAGTCAAATTAAACTAATTTTGTAATATATAAACGTTTAAGTAAAAATGAGCTATTGAGCTCATTTTTACGTAATAAAATAATTCTAATTTACCCCCTGTCTTAAGGCAATTTATTCTGATATAATGAATTAACATTAAGATAATAAACTAAATAAGCTATATGAAAGTTGACTTACATACTCACACCGTCGCCAGTGGTCATGCCTTCGGTACTATCTGGGAAAACTCCAGACAAGCAAAATTGAACGGACTAGAAATGATTGCTATTGCTGATCACGGACCGGCTGGAGCGGGCGCGCCAGATATCACTTATTTTAGAGTCGGAATCAGAAATCCAAAAATAATAGAGGGCGTCAGGGTCTTGTTTGGAGTTGAGGCTAACGTCATAGACGATAATGGCAGTCTGGACTTACCAAATAAGGTTTTAGAAAAACTAGACATTGTCATGGTCGGTCTTCACAGAGATTGCGGTTACGTTGATCAGGGCTTAGAAAAAAATACAGAAGTTTTAATAAAGGCTATGAAGAATCCCTATGTTAAGATGGTTTCTCATCCCTATGGATCAAAAATAAAAGTTGATATAGAAAAAATAACAAAAGCAGCAATAGAAGAAAATGTCCTATTAGAATTAAACGCTTCTTATTTTGTGGAAGATAAATTGGAGGATGAAGAAATGTGGACCAAAATAAAGACCATGGTCAAAATCTTAAAAGATAATCACAAAAAAATAATTATAAATTCTGATGCTCACACCCCCTATGAAATTGGAGATTTTACCAATGTTATTAATAAGTTTGATGAATTAGGGATTAATGAAGATGATATATTGAACAATGATCCTGCGGCTATTCTAAAGTTTTTTAATATTTCAGATTAATAATAATTTGTATTAGATTTTGTATGTCAAAAATTAATCTAAATGAATACTATATTATTGGGATGAGCCCTGGTAATAGTTATTTTAAGGATAATGAAATTAAATATCTCATAAAGACCATGGTCAAAAGTCATGGTCGTGTTTTAATATTAATTGCTGACATCCCGGCTATTCATACTTATATGGCTTTAGGGTATCCGGAAAATCGAGCCCGCAGAGACAAGGCTATACCTAAGGGAAATCTCCTAAAGAATAAAGTTATCAAAGCTCAAGGGGAATTAGGATATCTGCCGGATCAGGTTAGGATCATTAACTGGGGTGAAGAAGTAGAAAATAATAAATTATACCAGAATTATTACAAGAAGATTAATGATTTATATCTTTCAAATGAGCTTTTTAGAATCGACGCTGACAATACCACTAGAAATGTTTTGACAAGCTCTGAAAAAGAAATCGAAGATCTAGAAAAAGCGGTCAAGATTGCGGTTCATTATCTACTATCTGAATTAGCGTTTTTAGAATGGGCGCCGGAATTCTTGTCGGTAAAAAAGATTTTTTATGTCTATCACAAAAACTGGCCCGTTTATGAAAATTATATTATTGGAAAATATGACAAAAAAGATAGACCCTATCTAGACTTTCTACTCCTAGAAAATCCCTGGGAAACTTTTAATCCAATTTGGGGCCTAGAGGAGGAGTCTGATAATTTAGAGGGCAATCATAGCTTGGAAAGAATAAAAGAAACAAAAATTATTAGAGTTGGTTTTTCTAATTATCCACCAGCTTTGATGCATGACGAGAAATACAATAATTTTTCTGGAATCTTTTATGAGATAATGATGGCCATCGCTAAAAAACATAAGTGGCAAATTAAGTTAACTGAAGAAACTGGCTATGGAGCAATAATCGATGGTTTAAATTCTAATCGCTTTGATGTTTTTGGTAGTACTGTCTGGCCAACACCGGAAAGAAAAGAGCAGGCCATCTTTTCTAAGCCTTTATACTTGAGTCCGGTTTATGCTTGGGCTAAAAAAAACGACAAGATTAAAAATATTTCTTCGGCCAAAATAGTTGTTAAAGAAAACGATATTTCCCACTCTATCGCTATGGCCGATTACCCCAATGCTCGATTAATCCGAGTACCACAATTAACCGCTCCAATTGAGCTTCTTTCTTTTGTAGCCGATAACCGAGGCAATGTCACTTTTGCCGAGCCATATCTGGTAAAGATTTTTAATGACAATTCAAACATAAAAATGGTTAAAATAATGGACCAACCAATCAGAGAATATGAAAATACCTTTATGTTTAAAAGTAATAATAATGATCTAAGAGATTTATTCGATAAAGAAATTGAGGAGATGAAAAATAGTGGAGATCTAAATAAATTAATCAAAAAATATACCGGAACAGAAGATACCTTCAGATCAATTTAGTTATTTAAGCTAAAAATATGCTTTATACTAAATATTTAGAAAAAATGAAAGAATGTCCATTTTGCGAAACAAAAGATCGAATTTTTATTTCCAAGCCATATGCCTATCTAACCTATGCTAAATGCCCTTATCACCCGCACCATCTACTAGTTATACCAAAAAGACATATCACTTCATTTTTTGATATTACAGACAAAGAACAACGGGATATTAATCAATTAATCAAGGCTGGGACCAAAATATTAAAAAAATTAAATTATAATATTTTCACTATTTTAGTTCGGGAAGGGGACAAGTCAGCCAAAAGCATTAAGCATCTACATTATCACCTAATCCCGAATGATCCAATAGGAGACTTAAATCATGTTGGAGAGCCTCGAAAAATGTTATCAAAGAAAGAAATAGAGAAATTATCTGCTCAAATTCTATCAATAATCAATTGACCATATAAATAAAAAAATAATAGAAATAATTTCATCATTTTCAAATGACTGTTTCAATAACAGTCATTTTTTAATATCTTAAGCCAAAAAAACAATAAAAAAAGTCTATGTGATTATAGACTTTTTATGGTGATTTATTAACAAAGATAGATTTAAAAAAACCAACTAAATCCTTGGGAAAATATCGTGGCGTCTGTCTTTTATAATTCAAATATGATCTCCCAAATTTTTCCGTTAATTTCTCCTCCTCCTTTAAAACTGTAAGATGCGTTAACACTAATAAAACTATACCAGCAACAACATTCTGCCAACAATAAAGAGCCATTGCAAGCCCAATCATGTAGAGAGTTTGTCCTAAGTAAAAGGGGTTACGACAGTACTTAAATGGTCCATCTTTTAGAAAGACTTTAAGCCTAGCCATCCGTCCCATAAATTTAGCGTTTAGAGGAAGGGCAATAATTACTCCCACAATACTTAAAATCAATCCCAACCAAATCATTGGGCCAACAACCAGTTTTTTACCAGAGAGAACAAGCCACAAAGGACTGATCCAAATAACAATAATTACTACGTGACGCCAGAGGTTTAATGAACCCTCTGATGTTTCTAAATATTCATTAGATTTTTTCATTTTAAAGAGCTTTTAAGGTTTAAACTAGATTAACATAATATATTATTTGTGTCAAGCTGGTCATTTAGCACAAATTATAATAAAAAAATATCTTAAACAATCAAAGCAAAAAATTATTTTTTTATTATATAAACAATTTATTTCAATTAAAAATTTAATTATTGTAAAGAAAATATAAAACTGCTATAATAAATATGTTAATAATCTAACTTAATTTAATATCTCCAATTTTATGTTTAAGCCCAAACGAGCTTTTACCCTAATTGAGCTTTTAGTAGTTATCGCCATCATTGGTGTTTTAGCTACGGTCTCTATTATTGCTCTCTCAAACGCCCGGTCTAAATCCCGAGATGCCAAGAGAGTCGGTAATATGAAACAAGTTCAAACCGCCTTAGAATTATTCTTCAACGACAATGGTCGTTACCCAACCGAAGAAGAATGGGCTCTGGGCTCTTTATTTTCTACTACCTCGCTGGCTACCACCACCTATCTCCAGGTTATTCCAACTTCTCCAACTCCAGCTGATGGTAATTGTAGCGAGAATGAAAACACTTTAACCTATACTCAGACTGAAAGTGGAGCCTCCTACTCAATTGCTTTTTGTATCGGAAATACCACCGGGGCTATCACTCCGGGCAACAAAACTTTGACCCCAGGGGGAATAATTGCCATTGAAACAGTTGAGGAAGAAGAGTGTGATCCAGCATGTACCGGAGAGGAAGTTTGTACTAATGGCGTCTGTGAAACACCGGCAGCAGTTGAATGCTTAGTCACACCAGAAAGTTGTTCATGGCAGGCGGTTGGCAGTCCGATATTAAACGGGGGCAGTCTCTATGCCTACAACGGAGTACCTTACGTCGCCTACACCAATATAGCAAATGGCTACCTAGTAAATCTTGTTAAATATGAAAATAGTGCCTGGGAAGAAGTAAGCAATCCAGTTTCAACAGGTGTCGGCTATGGATCATCATTATTTATGGCTGGTAGCGTTCCTTATATTGCCTATATTGATTCGGATCAGAGCGACAAGGCATCAGTTAGAACCTATGCTGGATCCTGGGCTAATATTGGTAGCGCCGGTTTTACCAGTGACAGTGTCACAGAATTGTCAACATTTGTCGCTGGTGGCGTTACTTACGTGGCCTACGTTGCCTCCACCACCCAGAAGGTAGGTGTTATGAAATATCTTAACCCGGCCTGGACGGATGTAGGACTACCGGAATTTTCTAACGCAGTTGACACCGAAAATAATCGCCTTAATTTTGTCATTGCTGCTGGTTCCCCATATGTTAGTTATGTTGAACCAACAAACGTAGTTACAGTAATGAAATTTAACGGATCTACCTGGGGGTCAGTTAAATCAGTCTCTGGATTTGATCATTCTCTTTTTGCCAGAAATGGCATTCTCTATCTCTCATATTTTAGTCAAGCAGAGATGGGAATTATAGTGGAAAAATATGAAAATAGTGCCTGGACACAAGTCGGCAGCACCGTTTTTAACACCGGATCTGGAATACCATTAAAAACATGCCTATTTGTCAGCAGCGATAATACAGTTTATTTAGGATATAAAGATCAGACAGTAGTCCCTTATGAGTATTATGGCACGGATAAAATTTCAATCGTCAGATATGTTAATAGCAGTTGGAGTTTATTGGGAAGTGCCAACTTTTCAAATGTCATGAATAACAGCAGATATTATATAAATGTCAGTAATGATATCCCTTATGTCGGTTATTCCGATGACACAGAGTTTGAAGTTATGAATTTCATCGCTACCCCTTAACGCATATTATCATCTTAAATTACAAAAAATAGGCCAAGGCCTATTTTTTGTTAATTAGCAAAATATGATATAATCATGGTATTAAATTATATTAGAAAAGATATGACAACCAACAAAAAACTGCCATTATTTTTACATAATGATAAGACTAACGAGATATTCAAATTGGTAGTAGCTTCCATTCCAAAAGGCACCAAAGCTTATCTAGTCGGTGGAGCTATTAGAAATGCTCTATATTACCATTATTTTAAAAAAGAGTTACCACAAAGAGATTTTGACATCTTACTAATCGGCGACAAAGATCAATTTGTGAAAAACTTAAGATCAACTGGTTTTATCTATGGTAAAATTAAAAGAAAACGTGAGGTAACGCTAAAAATGAAAAGAATTCCCAAGCCCCAACATATTCATAATGACTATTTATATTTAGACATTCATATCTCAGAAGAGAAAAGTGCTTTAAAAAACCTAATGGCCAGTTCTAACTTTACCATCAACGGATCAACTATTTCCCTAAAAGATATTTTCAAAGAAAACTGGTTTGAAAAAGTAATTTCTTTACCTGGCGCTCTATCAGATTTAAAAAATAAAGTGCTAAAAATTAATCAATTAAGCCACCCGGCCAATATCTTTGCTTGTTTAAGGTTTATGTCCCTAGGGTTTAAACAGCCGACTCAAGCAGAAGTTAAACTATTGTTAAACAGCTTAGGGGACTTAAAAGAATCACGCTATCAAAGAAATATCAGAAAAATATTTGGTTATGTCGGCGGGGAAGAACGAGCTAAAAAGCTGGCCAAGAAATTAGGGATAAAACAAGATATTTTTGACTTTAAGATAATAAAAACTTTGAAAGCCAACTAATTAATTATGAGCACATTACTGTTAATATCTCATGGTAAATTTTTAGAGCGTGATCTCGCGCCACTTTTAGGCCGGCCCTTAAAGGATTTAAAGGTTATCCACATCACTACAGCGGTCAAAGGAACCAAGACAGACATGACTCCATTTTGGCAAATTGTTCATAGCGCCTTAGAAAAGCAGGGTTGCTTAGTTGAAGATCTAGATATTGAAGGTAAGAATAAGGAAGGGTTAAGGCAAATATTAAAAGAAGCTAATATTGTTTTTGTAAATGGCGGAAGCACCTTCTATCTTCTTCGAGCCATTTTAGAAAGTGGCTTAAACCAAGTACTTAAAGAACTTCTACCACAAGGATTAATCTATATGGGGGCCAGCGCCGGTGCTTACGTGGCCTGTCCGACAATCGAGGTTACTAATTGGAAAAATAAGGACAAAAATAATTTTGGTATTACCGACCTAACAGCTATGAATTTAGTGCCGTTTATATTGTTTGTTCATTATGTTCCCGAAAACCGAGAAATGATAAAAGAAAAAATTGCTCAAGCTAATTATCCCACTAGAATTCTAACCGACGATCAAGCTATTTTAGTCAAAGATGATAGAATAGAATTTTTGGGCGGGGAAGAGATTAAACTATAATCATTATTTTTAATTTTTATTAACATGAACAAAAAAATAACAAAAGTTTTTTTATTTTTATTGGCCGTCAGTCTCGTTGCTCTTCTAATCTATCGCTTACCAAAAACACCTACCACCAAAAATATAACTCAACCCGCCACTAACATTATTCCAACATCAACCAAGGTTATAGAAGAAGAAAAGAAAGAAGAAATAACTACCTCAACTCCTATAAAAAGCTCAAGCACCGAGATAATTATTAAAGCTACTTCCACCCCAACGGGTATTATCAAAAATAGCGTCCCATTCACCCCACAAGCACCTTTTGGCGAATGGTCTGATCCAAGACAGCAAAATGGTTGCGAAGAAGCATCAGCACTAATAGCGGTCTCCTGGGCGCGAGGAGAAACTTTTTCTCTTCAAGAAGCTAAGAATGAGATTTTAGCAATATCAGACTGGGAACAAGAAAAATATGATGGCTATCAAGATACTTCCGCCCGAGATACGGTGAAAAGAATTTTTAATGGATATTTTAAATACCAAAAGGTTGAAGTAATTGAAGATGTCAAAATTTTAGACATGATTAATGAGTTGTCCCAGGGCAATCTAATTATTGTGCCAGCCGACGGTCGAAAATTAAAAAATCCATTTTTCAACCCTCCCGGTCCAGAAGAGCATATGCTCGTAATTACCGGCTACAATTACCAGACCAAGAAGTTTATCACTAATGATCCCGGGACGCGGCATGGCAAAGACTATGAATACAGTCAAGAGGTTCTATTTGATGCTATCAGAGACTATCCAACCGGATATCATCAGCCGATAATTGGCACCCCCAAAACAATAATTGTCATCCGAAAATAAGGCTAATTATTAGGCTTTAAATCTCTTTGTTATTATCAACAATAAATGTTATAATATTTTTTTAAAATCTAAACAACATAACATTTATGAAAGATGTTCAAGAAGTATTTAATCGTATTAAAGAAAAACAAGCCGAGCAGAAAACCCTCAGAGATATCCATCGCAGTGTTCTAGCTAATTCCCAGGAGTATCAATTAGTTTTAGACGAAGCTAAGGCTCTTAAAGAAAAGAAAAAGAAAGTTCAATCAGCCCTAGAATCGGAACTAAAAGAAGAATTTCAAAAAATCGACGAGATTAAATCTTATATCGCTTCAGACCGAGAAATGTTGAGCAATATGGCTCTGACGCAATTACTTAAAGGGGAAAAAGTAGAAATTTCTGACGACAAAAATAATAAGTATGGACCGGTATTTAGCGTTAGGTTTGAGAAAATTTAATTAAATATGGATATTAACCAAGACTTCTTTAATTACCTAGAACCCTATTTAATCAAACTTCGAGAAAAGGTTGGACCTGATTTTGTCGTCTTTGGCTCAGCTCCACTCTATCTACTAGGGATAGTAGAATTCAATGGCAAGATAAATGATTTAGACATAAATCTCACCGACCCTAATTGTATTCCTAAAGAAGCTTTGGAAGTTACTTTTCATAAAGACCAAAAGCAAAAACTGTATAAGATAATGATTGCTGATTTGGAAATTGATATTGGAGTGTCTTGGCCTGGTTATGAAAATTTTTTAAAGAAAATTAAAAGTAATCCAATCGTTATTGCTGGTTTCAAGTTTGCTAATTTAGATATTGTGGAAGAGTGGAAAAAAGAAATGGTGAAAAGATATGACCGCCAAAAAGACAAAGACTATTTACAAAAAATTAATAATTGGCGCGTATTATCAGCCCTAAAGACTTTCTACAACCTAATTGACAACCAAAACATCAAATGGATCCTAAGTGGTAGCACCTCGCTTTTCATCCAGGGAGTCGATGTCGTGATCAGTAACGATATTGATATTTTGACTGATGAGTCTGGGGCAACGGCATTAGATAAGTTATTATCCGCCCATCAAGTTAAGCCAATGTCATACTCGGAAACTGATAAATATAAATCATATTTTGGTGTTTACCAAATAGACCAAACTAAATTAGAGATAATGGGCGATTTCCAATATCGATTAAATAATGGCTCATGGTCTGAAGTCAATCAAAATAATGAAGTTGTTTTCAAGACCTTAATGGGAATGAAGCTACCCCTTTTGAAATTAGAACAAGAATTAATTGAATATGAAAATATGGGAAGAGCGGACAAGGCTGAAAAAATTAAAGAAGCACTAAAAAATAAACAATAAAGATATGAAGGAATTATTAAATATTGTTGACGGTGATGACCAAATAATTGACACTGAGAAGAGAGAAATAATCCACCGTGACGGATTGCTTCACCGCGAAATTCATGTTTATTTTATTACCCCCAATAAAGAAATAATCTTTCAACATCGAGCACCAAACAAAGACACCTTTCCTGATCTACTAGATGCCACTGTCGGAGGCCATGTTGAAATTGGTCAAAGTTACGAAGAAACAGCTATTAAAGAAACGGCTGAAGAAACTGGAGTTATTGTTAATAGTTCTGATTTAATTTTAATTAATAAAATCAAAAAAAGCGGAAAGGACAAGGCTACTGGAAAAATAAATAATGTCTTCAATTGTCGTTATGCCTACATCTATCGTGGCGATATTAAAGATTTAAAAATAGAAACAGGGAAGGCTATGGGCTTTGAATTATGGCCATTAGATAAGTTATTAAAAGCTAGTATCAATGAACAAAATCGCTTTATCCCCTATATTTTTGAATTCGCCACAACGGAGTTAATACAATTTATTAATAGCCAAAAATTATGAGAATAGTAATCTGTGGCAGCTCAGCCTTCAAAGAAGAAATGCTTAAATACCGCGACAAATTAACAAGCATGGGCCATGAACCAATAGTCCACCCCGACTATGAAGATTTTGTTATGGGCAGAAAACCGGAAATCTGGAGCCAGGTCTCTGGCGGTGAGCATTACAAAGCTAAAATATCCCAAGGCTATATTAAATGGTATTACCAGGCTATTTTTGATAGTGAGGCCATTTTAGTTTTAAATTTTGACAAACGAGACATTAAAAATTATATCGGTGGCAACACCTTAATGGAAATTGGCTTTGCCCATGTTAATAACAAAAAGATATTCCTCTTAAACCCCATCCCGGAAGAAGTCTCTTACACTGACGAGATTAAGGCCATGGTTGATATTATTTTAGATAACAATTTAGAAAAAATAACAAATTAATAATTTAAAAATATGCGAGTCTGGGACGTTAATCCGAAAAAATTATGTCGAAAACATCTGCTCGCTGAACACCGCGAACTTCATGGTTTATGGAATATTCTAACCAAGCACGGCGGAAAGGGTGGATATTCTCATCATCCGGAAACGCTGAGATGGGTTGGGAAAAACCATGCTCTCTATAACCGGCATGAAGCCCTAGTCGCTGAATTTACCCGTCGGGGCTATAAACACCATACTCCACTAGACAAAAAATTAGCCACTGGCCGAACAACCCAAAACGTTTTTATCAATTCTATCGCCGAGCAAAAAATAATCATCAATCATAAGAATTGTGACTGTCAGATATAAATAAAGCCAGGTCATTTAGAACCTGGCTTTAATAAAAATAAGAAGATTTTTATTCTTTTTATCTTTATCGCTAATATTTTTTCTCTAAAGATACTATAAACCATTCCTATCAGCAAAGAGCCGACAACAGAAATCAGAATAGCCTCTTTAATATTCTCCGAAGAAATAATTGTGACGGCTATCCCCAAGCTATCAAGTTGCGGGATAACTAAAAAATTGACAAAGAGTATTTTTAGAATATAAATTGGAATAAGCTGGACTAACATTTTTATCCCAGCCATAAAATGATCCAAGATATTTTTGCCTTCTTTTTTTACATCCCAAATTATCTTACTTTCAAAGAAAAAAAATATTACTATTAAATCGGTTAGACTACCAAACAGTCGACAAATTAGTGATTGCTCAAAAGAGAAACCGATTACCAAAACCTCGTACGGCAAAACAATATAATTTAGAGCTTGCAATAGACAATAAAAAGACCATTTTTCCTTCATTTTCTAAAAGTTTTAATGAACTGGTTTAATTGTAGTATTGCCTATCATTTATGTCAAATCTGTTTCTCCAATTTGATTTTTAGGTATTTTTCTGGTATTTTATAAGAATCAATTAACAGATATTTATATGAAGAATAAAAAGAATGAGTGGGATTTAAGGATTCTAACCAAAGAAAATTTTTCTAAGAAACGAAGAATAATTACCCTAAAACATCAACAATTTATAAATAAATGGCAAAATAGACAAGATTGGCTTAAAAATCCGATCGTTTTAAGGCGGGCTCTAGACGAATTGGAGAATTTAAGACGTTTCTATGCCAATGGTGCCGAAGAAGGCTATTATTATTGGCTAAAATCAGAAATTGATGAAAATAATAGTGAAATTAAGGCCAAATACAATCAAATCAATAATTTTAACCTCGAATTAAGCAATCAATTACAATTTTTTGAGTTAAACCTAGCTCATTTACCAAAAAAGACTCAAATCAAATTTAGCAAAAGTCCCAGCCTTCAACCATATAAACATTTCTTAGAAAGATTATTTGCCCAAGCCAACTACCTATTAACCGACCAAGAAGAAAAAATAATCAGACTAAAAGAACAAACCAGCCATGATAATTGGGCCAAGATGACTTCCGGTCTTTTGTCAGCCGAAAAATCTCAAGTATTGTCGGAAAATGGTCGGCCCGCACTAAAATCTTTCTCAGAAATATTAAACCTCATTAATCATCAGAACAAGAAAGTGCGAGAAAAAGCTGTCCAGGCTCTAAATCAAATATTACAAAAAAATATTAAAATTGGAGAGCAGGAAATGAATTCTGTTTTAGCTAACAAGAAGGTTGATGATGAATTACGGCACATGGATCGCCCTGATTTAGCTCGGCATTTAAACGACGATATTAAAAGTTCGACAATTGATGCCATGATTAAAGCCGTGTCCGCTAATTTTGACCTTTCTAACAAATACTATCAACTAAAAGCCAAGCTACTCAAGGTCAAGAAGTTAAAATATCACGAAAGAAATCTGGCAATTGGAAAATCAGAGATAAAATACAGTTACGAAAAATCTAAACAAGTATTACAGAAAGTATTATCAAATTTAGATCCAGAGTTAGCAAAAATTTTTACCAATTTTGACAAGAATGGAGCCATTGATGTTTATCCCCGATCCGGAAAGCGTTCAGGAGCATTTTGCGTAGCTGAATCAATTTCTAATCCAACTTTCATCATGCTCAATCATAATAACAGATTGCATGGAGCTCTAACTCTAGCTCATGAAGTTGGACATGGGATTAACAATGAATTAATGCGCCAAAAACAAAACGCTCTCAATTTTGGCACTCCGCTCTCAACGGCCGAAGTAGCCAGTACCTTCTTTGAAGATTTTATTTTGAAAGAAATAAGCCAAGAAGCAAATGATGAGTTGAAACTAGAAATAATGATGGAAAAACTCAACCAAGATGTCAGCACTATCTTTAGACAAACAGCTCTCTATCAATTTGAACAAGAATTACATAATGAATTTAGAATAAAAGGATATCTAGACTCAGATCTAATTGGCAAATTATTCCAAAAGCATATGTCGGCCTATATGGGTAATTATGTTGAACAATCCAAGGGATCGGCTAATTACTGGCTCCATTGGCCTCATATTCGATCCTTCTTCTATGTCTATTCCTATGTTAGCGGTCTTTTAATCTCCAAATATTTGCAAAAGAAAGTTACCAAAGACCATAAATTTATAGAAAAAATAAAATATTTTCTATCAGCCGGATTATCAGAATCACCTCAAGCTATTTTTCAAAAATTAGGAATTAATATTAATGATCCCAAATTTTGGCTAGAAGGAATTAGAGAAGTTAGAGACTTATTAACGGCTACCGAAAAATTGGCCAAAAAATTAAAAAAAATATAATTTTATGAACATTAAATCCGCTCAATTTATCAAAGGAGCTGTCGGACCAGACAAAATTTTTACCGATGGTCGCCCCCAAATGGCTTTTATCGGTCGCTCTAATGTTGGCAAGTCCAGCATTATCAACTCTTTAACTGGTCAAAAAGACTTAGCACGAATCAGCTCTTTTCCTGGCAGAACCAAGGAGATAAATTTATTTCTAATTAATAATTCATTTTATCTGATTGATCTGCCTGGCTATGGCTATGCCAAATTACCAGAAGAAATGAGACGAGAAATCGCAATTTTAATCAATTGGTATTTTTTTGTCTCCGGCTACGAACAACAAAAAGTTTTTTTAATTATTGATGCCAACGTCGGCCCCACCAAGGATGATCTAGAAATCTTAACAGCCCTTAAAGAATACAGAAAGAATATTATAATTATTGCCAACAAGATAGACAAGATAAAAAAATCAGAATACAGCAAACAATTTAAAAAGATTTCTGATTTAATAGGGGATCTAAAGATCGTCCCATATTCAGCCGAAAAGAATTTAGGCCTTAAAGATCTGCTAGCAGAATTAGTCTAATTTTTCCTTATGAATAAAATATTCAAACTTAATCGCTACCATCTAATCAATAATTTTCCTAAGAAAATTTCGGCTTTTAAGAAAATATTAAGTCAATTATTATTCATCTTTTTGGTTACTAAAATAACAATGCGTAAAAATCATTTAGAAAAAAATGATTATTCGGAGGCCAAAAAACTAATTCAAAAAGGTGACTTAATTTTAGTCGGGGGGTTTAGAGCTATCTCTGGTTTATTTATGGGCAAGTTTTTTACTCACTCTCTTTTATATATCGGAGAAGGGGAATGTATTCATGCCGATGCCGACGGAGTCGACACTCTTCCTTTTCAAGAACTATTCACTGCCTATGACACTCTAACCATTCTTCGTCCTAAAATAGAGACTAATTATTTAGAAACTGTCGAAAAAACAATCGATTTTGCTCGACAACAGATAGGCAAGCCATATAATTTTTATCTGGAACATAGCCACGATCGTTTTTTCTGCACTCAATTAATCAATATGGCCTTCCAAAGCGCTGGCTTTAACACCGGAGTCGGCATTCAAGACGAAACCAGACAAAATTTTCTTTGGATTTTCTGGCGCATCAGAAAAGTAGTTCGAGCTGATGACTTTTTACGAGGTAATTTTGAAACTATTTTTATTTCCCAAAGTCTAAAAGAAAAAAATCAGGAAATACAGAAACTAAAAGACAAAAAAAAGAATGAATAAATACTATCTCTATATTTTAGAATGCGCTGACCAAACCCTCTATACCGGTATTACCACCAACTTAGATCGTCGGGTTGAAGAACATAATACTTCTAATCTTGGAGCTAAATATACTCGCGGTCGTCGCCCCGTCAAATTAGTCTATTCTAAAATATTCAATAATCGATCATCGGCAACCCGAGAAGAATCAGATCTCAAGAAATTAACTCGAAAAAATAAATTAGCTATAATAAAATCAAATTTAAAATATGACAATTGAAAATTACCAAAAAATAACCAGTCGCCAAAATAATCAGATAAAATTACTGGACAAACTAGGTCAGAAAAAATATCGTCAGGAAGAAGAAAAATTCGCAGTAGAAAATCTAACAATTATTTTGGACGCTCTTAAAAGCAAAAACGATTTTGAGTCTTTGTTTATTACCAGCGAATTTGCTGATCGTTATCCCGACAAATTAGAATACCTGCAAAACAATTCTAAATCACAAAATTTCTATTTAATCACTCCGGAAATAAATAAATCCTATTCCAACCTAGACACGCCATCTGGTATCACTGCTATTTATAATATTAAGACCAAAAAAATTAATAAAGATTCCGCCCTTTATCTCAATGGAATTAGCGACCCAGGAAATCTAGGAACAATTATGCGCAGTGCTTTAGCCTTCGGTTTTATAAATCTAGTTTTAGACAAGAACTGCGTTGATATTTATAACCCAAAAGTAATCAGCGCCGCCAAGGACGCAATTTTCAAATTGAATATTATAGAGGACCAAACAGGCAACTGGCTAAAAAATAACAAATTACCTCTTTATGCCACCAGCTCTCATATTGGAGTTGATTTGGCCAAGTTTAAGCCAGCCAAGGCCTTCTGTTTGGTACTAGGGAGCGAAAGCCATGGAATTAGTCCGGAAATATTAAAGCTAGCCGATAAAACTATTAAAATTGAAATTTCTTCTAAAATAGAATCATTAAACGTAGCAACGGCAGCCGCCATTTTACTCTATGAACTCCGCCAACAATAAACTAATTAGAATTGAAGAAGTCACCCTAGGGATAGACGAGGATGAGAAGATTTTAAAAACTAAAATTTCTCAGATTTTAGATTTGCCAGAAAATAAAATTATCAAATATACGATTATCAGAAAAAATATCGACTCTCGCCAAAAAAGAAACATCCTTTTTGTTTATTCATTAGACGTCAAGGTTTCAGACCTGCAAGAAATCAAAGAATGGGATGGTCGCCATCGCGTTAGAATAATTGAGCCTTTCAATTATTTGGAAAATAAAATTATTAAAAGAATAAATAAAAAAATTGTAATTATTGGTAGCGGTCCCTGTGGTCTTTTTGCCGCTTTAACTTTGGCCAAAGCCGGATTAAAACCACTTCTAATAGAGCGCGGAAAAGATGTTGATGCTCGAGTCAAAGATGTTGATAAATTTATCAAACAAAATAAATTTAACCCTAACTCCAATATTCAATTCGGGGAAGGTGGAGCTGGAACTTTTTCAGACGGTAAATTATATACCCTCATTAACGATCCACGTTCTAAATATCTATTTTCCGAACTAATCAAGGCCGGAGCGCCAAAAGAAATAGCTTGGAGCGGAACGCCACATATTGGCACTGACAAGTTAAGAAAAGTGATTAAAAATATCAGAAATCAAATAATTAAATTGGGCGGAGAAATAAAATTTGAGACTTGTTTAACTGACCTAGAAATTAAAGATAATAAAATTAAAGCCATAATATTAAACAACGAAGAAAGAGTTTTGGTTGATGATCTAGTTTTGGCCATTGGTCACTCGGCCCGTGATACCTATCAAATGATTTACAACCAAAAGCTAGAAATGGAAGCTAAACCTTTTGCTATTGGACTCCGAATTGAACATCAAGCTGAAATGATTAATAAATCCCAATATGGCAATCTCTATAATCACCCCAAATTAGGAATGGCTAAATACAAATTAGTAGAGCATAACAAAAACAACCGCTCAGTCTATACCTTCTGTATGTGTCCAGGTGGCTATGTAATGGCTGCCACCTCAGAGGCGGAAGCTGTTGTAACCAATGGCATGAGCGAATATGCTCAATCAGGTCAAAATTCCAATAGCGCCTTATTAGTACCAGTAACCCCTGATGATTTTGGCTCAACTAATCCTTTGGCCGGGATAGAATTTCAAAGAAAATGGGAAAAGAAAGCCTATCAAGCTGGTGGTAGCAATTATAATGCTCCAGCTCAATTAGTTGGCGACTTTCTAAAAAATCAGGCTAGCAAAAAAATTGGCAATGTTAAACCAAGTTATCTTCCTGGAGTTACCCTAACTTCACTGGACTCCTGTCTGCCTGACTATGTGATTAATAGTATTAGAGAGGCTCTACCATTAATGGACAGAAAAATTAGAGGTTTCGCTGACCCCGATGCTATTCTAATAGGAGTAGAAACTAGAAGCTCGTCTCCGGTTCGAATTAAGCGCAACGAGCAATACGAAGCAAATATCAGCGGTATCTATCCGGCCGGAGAAGGGGCTGGATATGCCGGCGGAATAGTTTCATCGGCCCTTGATGGCCTGATTATTGCTGAGACTATAATCAAAAAATATTCCGCTTTATGAAAAAAGAAATTATTGTTAATGGCCAAAAAATAGAATATGCCATTAAAAAATATAAGAATAATAAAAACCTCCGACTGGCTATTAATAGCTCTGGGCATTTAGTGGCTAGTAAGCCCTGGTATTTAACAGAAAAGACTTTAAAGAATTTTATATTAAAAAACTCCCAATGGATCATCGAGAAAATGAGTCAGTGGCAGAAGATAAAAGAAACCAATCCTTTTCGAAGCAACCAAAAAGAATATTCGACCTACAAAAAACAAGCCGAAAGATTAATTATCAAAAAAGTTAATGACTTTAATCAAGCGTATCAGTTTAAGTTTTCTAAAATTACCATTCGAAACCAAAAGACCAGATGGGGCAGTTGCTCCAGTCGGGGCAACCTGAATTTTAATTATAAGTTGGTATTTTTGCCAGAAAGAATGATTAACTATATTATTGTCCATGAATTATGTCATCTGCGAGAATTAAATCATTCTCCTAGATTTTGGAGCCTAGTGGCTCAAAATATCCCAAATTATAAAATAATCCAAAAGGATTTACAAAAAAAGGGAATTGAATTAAGATAATAAAGATGAAAAATAATACTAACTAAAATTTAAATAAATGGCCGCAAAAAACAACCTTCTTGCTAAATTAAAGAGAACCTTAACTTCATTTTTGCCAGTTGACAAAAACAGGGAAGGTCACTGTATTGATTGCGGAAAATGTTGTTATTTACCAAATAAATGTCCATTTTTAAAGATTGAGGGCGATAAAAGCCATTGTTCAATCTATAAAATTAGACCATTAAATTGCCGCAAATACCCCCGAACTGAAGCTGAATGGCTCACCCCAGAGAGCTGTGGCTATCACTTTAACCACGATGGAAAAAATTAGTTTTAATCAAAAAACGATACAATTTAACCTTAGAGATGAAGTCGATGTCAGTATTTATAATGAAATATTCAAATTCCGTGAATATCGTCAAACCGAAGAAATCATTAAAAACGCATCAGGGGCGATAATCGACGTCGGCGCTCACGCCGGTTTTTTTTCTATTTATGCCGCTGCCCTGAATCCCAACGCAAAAGTTTATGCTTTAGAACCGGAAACTAATAATTTTTCCGCTCTCAATGATAATATTAGGTTGAACCCAGATTTTAAAAAGATAAAACTGTTTCAGACTGCGCTAAGCTCTAAAACCGGAACTGAAAAATTATATCTAAGCGTTGACAGTCATAACCATTCACTAATTAAAACAAGTTATAATAACCAAGAAATACCAGTCAAAACCATTAATCTCTCTGATTTCTGCCGACAACAAAAGATTCCCAAAATTTCCTTATTAAAAATGGATATTGAAGGTGGGGAATATGAGATTATAAAAAATCTAGCAACCACCGAATTTAATCTAATTGATTATATCTTTCTGGAAGCTCATAAAACCGAATCCAACTCCTACCAAGATTTAGAAAAGATTCTACGTCCCGCTGGTTTTTCAGTCCAAGTATTTCCGTGTCAATTTGATTCTGACCTAAAATTTATTCTAGCCCACAATAAAAGAAAATAAAAATATTTATTAATTTAAAAAAATTTACCATATGGCCGAAGAAGTAATATTAAGATTTGATGACGTCAGTTTTGAATATGTTTATAAAAAGCCAACCCTCGACGAGGCTAGCTTTAGTGTCCGCAAGGGTTCTAAAATAACTCTAATGGGTCAAAATGGAGCCGGGAAAAGCACCATCTTCGGCTTGATCAAAGGTGACCTTAAACCCAAGAGTGGTCGGATATCAATTACTGGTGGAGCAACTGTTGGAACAGCCAGACAAACCATTGCGCAAGAAGACTTGCCACTAACTGTCCTGGCCTATTTTAGTCGCGCTTTTGATGTTGTCCCAGGAAATATCAAAAGTCGAATTAGTAAAGTTCTAGAAGCAGTTAACTTTGATGTTCCACTAGACAAAATTGTAGGCGATCTTTCTGGCGGTCAACAAGCTAGACTCCTTTTGGCCTATGGCCTGATTCAAGATCCTGATATTCTACTGCTAGACGAACCAACCAATAATCTAGACAAGGAAGGTATTGATCATCTAATAACCTTTCTAATCATGTATGACAAAACGGTTATTGTCATCTCACATGATGCCGACTTTCTTAATTGCTTTACCGAAGGAGTTATCTACTTGGATATTTTCACCCATAAAACCGAACTCTATGTTGGAGACTATTATTCCGTAGTAGAAGAAATTAGTCGTCGAGTTGAAAGAGAAGTCATGAAAAATGCCCAATTAGAGAAGAAAATCCAAGATCGTAAAGAGAAAGTTAATTTTTTTGCTAATAAGGGAGGAAAAATGAGAAAATTAGCACAAAAAATGAAAGAGGAAACTGAAGAACTGGAAGAGAATAAAGTTGATGTCCGCCGAGAAGATAAAACTATCAGAAAATTTGAAATTCCAGCCCAGGATATCACTGGCGAGATTGTCACTCTAGAAAAAGTTCGCGTGATAAAAAACCATGAACCGGTTTTCAAAGATGTTAATAAAGTTTTAGGCAAAAAAGATAGACTATTGATTACCGGACCAAACGGAATTGGCAAGAGCACACTGCTTAGATCACTGGTTTCTCAAACTCAAGAGGGAATCAGCATTCTACCCAAAGTAGTTGTTGGTTATTATAGTCAGGATTTTTCAACTCTAAATTTTAACGACAAAGTCTTTGACTCTCTCAAGGAAAATATCGCCGATGGCATTGATGAACAAATGATGCGCGCTATCGCTGCCGGATTTCTAATCACTGGGGACTTAATGGAAAATAAGATTGGGGAATTATCAGAGGGCCAAAAAGGATTATTAGCCTTTGCCAAATTAGTTTTAATGCAACCCGGGCTATTAATTCTCGACGAACCAACCAACCATATTAATTTCCGCCATCTACCAATTATTGCTGAGGCCATTAATAATTTTGCCGGAACAATAATGATGGTCAGCCATATGCCCGATTTTATCGAAAAAATTAAATTTACCGACGAGCTCGATTTAGGAAAATTATAAACTCAGCAATATGAATCAAGTTATTATTTTGGCGGCCGGAAAAGGAACCAGAATGGGCTCTGACCTTCCTAAAGTTCTAATACCCATAAAAGGGAAGCCAATAATTCAATATCTCATTGAATCAGTCTTAATTTCCGGAAGCAGCCCTAAACCGATTATAGTAGTTTCCCCAGATAACCAAAAGATTATCCGGGACGCTCTGAAAGAATATGATTTAGATTACGTCGTTCAAGAGGAGCAACTCGGAACCGGGCATGCAGTCAGTTGCGCCAAAAAGCTACTCCAAAATTCGGAAATCGAAAAAACATTAATCCTCTATGGAGATCATCCGTTTATCAAACCAACCACTATCCAAAGAATTGTTGGAATCCATAACTATCCAGTCACAATGGTGACTACTCAAGTGGATAATTTTGAAGGTTGGTATCAAAATTTTATTCACTGGGGAAGGATAATTAGAGTTAATGACCAGATTAAAGAAATTATTGAGTTTAGAGATGCTTCACCCGAACAACAAGCGATTAAAGAAATAAACCCAGCTCTGTTTTGTTTTGATAATACCTGGCTCTGGAAAAATATTGAGCTACTGGAAACTAACAATCAACAACGAGAATACTATTTAACTGATTTAATAAAAATAGCTACTTCTCAAGAAATTGAAATAAATTCCTTGAAGATTGATCCCGAAGAAGCAATAGGTATTAACAATCTGGAAGAATTAACAATAGCTGAAAAACTACTAAACAAACCAGGAGCATTAAATTAGACTTAGATACCCCCATAAACATTGACCCTAAATTAGGTTGACTCGGCTATCTTTATATGTTATAATGTTTTTAGCAAGTTACTATAGTAAGAAAAGTAGTCGACTTTCAAAAAAATATAGAATTGCGACTTTATTAATTAGCTTTGAACTCATGAAAGGTGTTATCAAAAAGCTGACTGACAAAGGTTTTGGTTTTATCGCTCCAGAAGGCGAAGAAAAGGATTTATTCTTCCACAGCAATGCTTTGGTTGATGTCCAATTCAACGAATTAAGAGAGGGTGATACCGTTACTTTTGAATCAGAAAGATCTCCAAAAGGCATGAATGCAGTAAACGTAAGACGCGTTTAATAGCATTTATCCACAAAAAACCGCTTAGGATTTCCTGGGCGGTTTTTTGTTATATAAAAAATCAAAAATATTGATTTTTCATTAATCCCAAAATGATCCCTTTTTATTTTAGACAAAGGATCAATAATATGCTAAATTTAGAGTATGAAAATCAATGAATGGTTTAACCAGCATCCCAAATTACTGTCATTAATAATCATCCTAATCCTGATTATCTTTTTTCTGTGGCTAACTATTTCGCTTCCGCTCACCAAAATAAACAGCATGAAAGTAGTTGAAGCTAATGGCTCAACCGCAGGGATTACCGATCAAAAAGACAAAACAGAGAATGAGCCAAAAAAAGAAAAAAATCCAGAAAAAGAAATCAGAGGCATTTACCTCACTGCTTATTCCGCCGGAAATCCGAATAAAGTGGATAAAGTAATTTCCGAGATCAAAGGCACGGCAATAAACGCCGTAATTATTGATATCAAAGATTATTCCGGCTACCTCAGCTATGATAGTGATATTGCCATGGTTAATGAATTGGGACTAGAGCAAATTAAAATCAAGAATATTTCTGAAGTCATATCTAAATTTAAACAGAATGATATCTATGTAATTGCTCGCATCGCCGTCTTTCAAGATCCGGCTCTAGCCACTAAAAGACCAAGTTGGGCTGTTCAAAATAAAAATACTGGAACAATCTGGAAAGATAATAAGGGGCTAAGTTGGTTAGATCCAGCCAACTCAGCAGTTTGGAAATACCACGCTGAGATTGCCAAAGAAGCTATTAAATTAGGTTTCGATGAAATAAATTTAGATTATATTCGCTTTCCATCTGATGGAGCAATATCAGCCATGAGTTTTCCTAGTTGGAAAAATAACGGAACCAAGGCCGAGGTTATCAAAAGATTTTTTGCCTTTTTTGCTAAGGAATTATCCGGCGAACCAGCCTACACCTCAGCCGATCTTTTTGGACTAACAACAACCATCAAAAATGATATGAATATCGGTCAACTCTTAGAAAATGCCGCACCCTATTTTGACTACCTTTGCCCCATGGTCTATCCTTCTCATTATCCGAATGGCTATCTAGGCTACAAAAACCCAGCCGATCATCCTTATGAAATTATTTTTAAGGCTATTACTTCCGCCAACGAGAGGCTGGCCTCAAGCACTCCGGTAAGAGCCAAAATCAGACCCTGGATTCAAGATTTTGATCTAGGAGCTAGTTATACTGCTGAAATGATTAAATTAGAAATTAAAGCTAACAAAGATGCTAAAGGATTCGGTTATTTAGTTTGGGATCCACGGAATGTTTATACCTGGGAAGCTTTTAAATAAAAAATATGGATTTTATTCAAGCAACAATTATTGGAATTATTGAGGGTCTAACTGAATTTCTGCCAGTGTCTTCCACGGCCCACATGATTATTGGCTCTAAATTAATGGGTATTAATTCAAGCGAGTTTACCAAAACTTTTGAAATTGTGATTCAGCTTGGGGCCATTTTAGCAGTAGTCATGTTGTACATAAAACAATTATTAAACTGGCAAAACATCAAGAAACTAATCGTCGCTTTTATCCCCACCGCCATTATCGGATTTACTCTTTATAAACTAGTCAAATCATATTTAATGGAAAACCTGACTATTATTGTTTGGGCTTTAATTATTGGGGGAATCATATTAATAATCTTTGAAAAATTCTACGCTAAAAAAGATGGTCCTGAAGAAGATAGCGGAATTCAAAAAATATCATACAAGCAATGTTTATATATTGGTCTTTTTCAATCACTGGCAATAATCCCGGGGGTTTCCAGATCAGCCGCCACAATTATCGGTGGTCTAACATTAGGACTAAAGCGAAAAACAATTGTGGAATTTTCTTTCTTACTAGCCGTTCCAACCATGATTGCCGCTTCCGGTCTTGATCTGATTCAAGGCTCTGGAGGAATTACAACCTCTCAATTCAAAATTTTAGGGTTAGGATTTATAGTCGCCTTTATCGTTGGTGGGTTAAGCGTCAAATTTTTCTTGAAATATATTCAAAAACATAATTTTATTCCTTTCGGCATCTATCGAATAATTATTGGTCTCGCCCTACTTCTATTTTTAATCTAATAACCAAATAACAACATGATGAATGAACAATTAAAAGTTAATTATGAAGCAACCGCAAAAAAAATTGCCGCCGAAACAGTCACAACCCTAGTCAATGGCGGTGATCTAGATGAGGCCAAGGAATTTGCTCAGAAAGCTATTAATGATTGGCAAGAAGAAGGGAAAAAAGATATTATTGACGATTTCAAGAAATGGCTCAAAGAAGAAAAAGATATAATAATTGAAGAATAATACTCAATCTTAACATTACAAAATGACCTACTCCCCGCACTCAAAAAGGCCATCATAAATGATGGTCTTTTTTCATACGGGGTTTCTTGTTATCGGTCATCAAAACCCGAGCGTACTAACTTGAGGCATATCCTTCTGTCCTTGCCAGGCAATGTATTTTTTGATCTGGTCTTCATTCAGCCCAAT
>Ga0265297_10003246_pt1 | contig 29980 bp, 30 predicted proteins | sample Munlanlwell13791_FD_192502 | JGI IMG/M metagenome (GOLD analysis project Ga0265297, IMG submission 192502) | Leachate microbial communities from a municipal landfill in Southern Ontario, Canada - Leachate well 137-91 | ecosystem: Engineered > Solid waste > Landfill > Unclassified | place...
GGACAGGCTTTTTTGACAAGACATTTGATCTAAAATGATGGCGAAGTAGAATGGCCGCAGGGGAGAGGTTCTGCGAAGCTCAAACGCGCAAGCATTTTGAGCGAAGCAGACCCGACCTCTCCGCCACAATAATATGTTTTAGCATCGCAGTGTCAAGAAGCGTCTCTTAAACCGGAAAGAAGATAAGACCTTGAGCCTGTTTTTGATCGGTTTTACAATCCTGATGAGCATCGGCGTGGGTTGGTCTATCGGCGCCAACGATGCCGCGAATTCATTAGGCACGGCGGTCGGCTCGCGCGTCATCACCCTTCGACAGGGCATTGTGCTTATCGCTGTCTTCGGTTTTCTTGGGGCATGGCTCCAAGGCTCTTATGTCGCGCATACGATCGGCAAGGGGATCATTCCCATGGACAGGCTTGGACCGCCCATGGCCATGTATGTGGCGCTGGTCTCCTGTTTTGCCGCGACGGCCTGGGTGGTCCTCGCGACATACTGGAAGATGCCGATATCGACGAGCCATTCTATCGTCGGCGCCGTTGCGGGCGCAGGCGTGGCTATCGGCGCCCCGGTCAAATGGAAGATGCTCGGTGATATTTTTATCTGCTGGATCTTTACCCCTGTGGGTGCCGCGGTCCTGGGGTATGTGTTTTTCAGGATCCTCAGGAATACGCTGCCGAGGATCGTGCCGCGCAGGTTTTACAGATTTGTCATCGGGGCCCTCATCACCTTGAGCGGATGTTATGTCGCTTATTCGTGGGGCGCCAATGACGTGGCGAATTCCATCGGCGTCATCTCCGGATCAGGGATCATGTCCAGCCGGGATGCGGTGATGCTCGGGGGGCTGGCCATTGTTTTGGGGATCCTCACGTGGGGATATAAGGTCATCGAGACCATAGGTTCGGAGATCGCCCACATGCTGCCGATCATGGCTTTTGCCGCGCAGCTTGCCAGCGGGATCAATGTCCATCTTTATTCCGTGTTCGGGATACCGGTTTCTACCAGTCATTCCATTGTCGGCGCGATCTTCGGCGTAGGGCTGGTCAAGGGCCTCAAGGTCGTGAATTTAAGGATCATGCGCGAAATCATTTTTTGCTGGATAGCCACACCTTTCGTTTCCGGACTTATCAGCTTCATAGCTTTATGGGGACTTAAACATTGGATGAAAATATAACTCTGGAGGAAGACCATGAAAGAAATTAGGAATATTCTAGGCTGGCTGGGGATGGCAGAGGAGCGGTCCATTATCGCCGATGCCCAAAAGCACGTCGACGAAACCTATAAGACGGTCGCTTTCTTTTCTGAAGCGGTCAACGCTTATATCAAGGGCGATTTAAACGCCAAGACCAAGGCGATCGAAGCCGTGCGCGAAGGCGAACATCAGGCGGATCTCCTGCGCTCAAAGATGGTGGCGGCCCTCTCGGAGAGTCTTTTGCTTCCTCCGGATCGGGAAGATCTCATGCATTTTGTCAATACGCTCGACAAGATCGCGGATTGGACCAATGGCGCCGCCAGGCTCCTGGGTTTTATCGAACATCGGTTGCCCGAGAACATCTTGCGCGAGATCTCGACGGCGACGGAGCTGATCATCAGCGCCATCACCAAGCTCAGGGAAGGGATCGCCGCGCTCATCAAGAACGATCTCAAAAGGGCGCTTGAAGATTGCGACGAAGTCGACCGTAAAGAGCATGAGGCGGACGACCAGAAAAAGACCCTGATCGAAGCCATCATCCATGCGAAGCTTGAACCCACCAGCCTGTTATTGAGCTATCAGCTGGCGGAGTACCTTGAAGGGGTGACGGACAAGATCGAAGATGCCGCAGATTTCATCAAGGTCATGGCTATCAAAGCGAAATAGCGGAGATAGTCGCCCTTTGTAAAAATCGGCAGCGCTCCGGCGTTCCTGCGGCCGCAGGAATGCCGGGACACCTTAAGCTGAGACTATGATAGAACCAAACGACATGGGCATATCGGGTGTGGTCTGATGAGCCGGACTTTAACGTCCGGTTTTTTTGTCGATACGGGATTTAAAAGGGAGGGGCCGGCATGATCCTGACGTTGTTCCAACTGATCTTTACGCTATTGCTTTACGGGATGGGCGCCTTGGTTATCGGATTATCCATGTTGCCGGGCTTATACCTTCTTTACGGGATTTGGCTGCATACGGCAAACGTTTCTTTGCATATGCGTTTATTGATGGCGGCGCTCGGTTTGGGCGCCTCTTTTTTCATTTTCGGCATAGCCTTGATGGTTCTGGTTTTCCTGATCCGTATTGTTTTCAGGTTGAACCTGAGAGAGGGCGAGTATCATATCTTGTCGTGGGGGTGCGTGCGCTGGGCCCTGGCCAACGCCCTTCAGCTGGTCGTATCGGCCGTATTCATGGATTTTATTCTTTTGACCCCATTTGCCAACTTGTTCTTCCGCATGATGGGCGCCAGGGTCGGCAGGAACGCTCAGATCAATTCCAAGTTTTGCGCGGACCTTTCCCTGCTTGAGTTAGGCGACGATGCCGTGATCGGCGGCCATGCGACGGTCATCTGTCATTCTTTTGAGCGCCACCGCCTGATCCTGAAGAAAGTAAGGATCGCCAGGAAGGCGATCATAGGCCTTAACGCGGTCGTCCTGCCGGGATGCGACATCGGGGAGGGCGCCCTGATCGCCGCCGGCGCGGTGCTGGGCAAGGGGACGGTCGTGCCTCCGCATAGCGTTTATAGCGGCGTTCCGGCCGAATCCGCCAAAGAACGCCACCAGAAGGAAGCCTGATGTCCGTCACAACCATCCATCGCATGGCCGAGGGGATCCTGGAGAGCCTGACGATCCAGGATGTCCTGGAGGCGATCAATAAAAACTTCGGCGAAACGACGGCGTTGCAGATAAAACAGAAAGACAGCAGCTTTTTTAAGCTGTCTTATGTGGGTCTGGGCAGGAAGGCCGTGGATATTTCCTCGGCCCTCATCAAGTTCGGCCTCAAAAAGGGAGACAGGATCGCGGTTTTATCCGAGAGCCGCCCGGAATGGGCGGCTGTTTTTTTCGCCGCGGTCTCCTGCGGAGGGATCCTTGTCCCCTTAGACGTCAAACTGAGCCGCAAGGAACTTGAGTTCATCCTTCAGGACAGCGGGGCGAGGTTCTTTTTTGTCAGCGCAGAGTATTCCGGCGTGATCGAAGACGTGGTCCGTTCGTGCCCCGGGATCGAAAAGATCGTCTCTTTTGACGTCCTCCAGGACAGCCGTGTCGTTTTCATAAAAGATTTCGCGCTGACCGAAGGCGAACAGAAATACAATCCCATCTATCCCGACGATGCCGCCTTGATCGTCTATACTTCCGGAACGACCGGCGTGGCCAAGGGGGTTGTTTTAAGCTACCGGAATCTCTTGTTTGAAGTCATCCAGCTCAACAAGTTCATCCGCTTCAGCCGCAACGACCGGTTTTTATCTATTTTGCCGCTGAACCATATGCTGGAAATCACCGGCGGCCTGATCGCGCCCTTGTATGCCGGAGCGACCATTACCTACGGCGACAGCATTAAGCCGGCGAATATCTTTAGATTGATGAAGGAAACCGGCACGACAGCCATGCTGTGCGTGCCTCTGATCCTGAAGATGTTCCATGAGGGGATCCTGAAAAAAGTCCGCAAGGGGCCGTCTTTGGAACAGAAGGTTTTTTTCGGGCTTTTAAGGTTTTCAAGGTTTCTTTTGCGTTTCAATATCAGGGTCGGCAAAAAGCTCTTCGGCAGGGTCCATCAGGAGTTCGGAGGCAAGATCAGGTGTTTTGTGTCAGGAGGCGCCCCGCTGGACCCGTGCGTCGAAGAGGACATGACGGCCATGGGATTCAATGTCCTGCAGGGATACGGCCTGACGGAAACAGCCCCGGTCATCACCGTCAATACGTTCCGGGAGCGCAAGTTCGGCTCTGTCGGGATCCCTTTGGAAAGCGTCGAGATCAAGATCGTTCCGGGCAGCGATACGAATCCGCACGAAGGCGAGATCATTGCGCGGGGGCCGAACATCATGCTGGGTTATTATCACCAGCCGGAAAAAACAGCCGAAGTATTGAAGGAAGGGTGGTTCCATACGGGAGACATCGGCCGGATGGACAGGGACGGGTTTTTGTATATCACGGGGCGCATGAAGACGATGATCGTCCTGGGGGCGGGCAAGAAGGTTTTTCCCGAGGAGATAGAGGCCGTCTTGTCCAAAAGCGCCTTGATCAGGGAGATCTGCGTTCTCGGCCGCCAGGCCGTATCCGGCCTTAAGGCGGGCACAGAAGAGGTGTGTGCCGTCGTTGTCCCCAACCTGGACCAATTCCCGGAGGAAGAGAAAAAAGACCGCGCGAAGATCAGAGAGAAGATCGGCCGCGAGATCGGCCGCCTCAGCGAAGACCTGGCCGAATACAAGCGGATTGCGGACTTTCAGTTGTATTTCGACGAGTTACCCAAGACCTCTACGCGCAAGCTGAAAAGGAACCTCATCAAAGACATCGCAAGCGACGTCTTGCCGCAGAAAGAATAACCCCGTGGATATTGCCAGGATCATCGTGATCGTTGCGCTCATCGTTACTTTTCTTGTCGTTATGAAGTACGTCGTGCGCGCGGGTTGTTTCATTTTACTGGCTGCCCTGGTCGCTCTCATCGCATATTTATGGGCGACCGGGACCGTAGGCCGCATCGGGGATTTTTTCAAAAAAAAAGACGGACGCAAGGCCGTAACGTCCGTATCCGGGTTTTTTGCGCAAATTAATGGTGGATGACCTTCTGGCCGTTGGTCTCCAAGGCATCCTGGACGATCTTTAACAATCCCATCGCATCGAACGGCTTGTTCACGTAGTAATCGGCGCCGATCACCCGTCCGATGATCCGGTCCACCTCCGAGCATTTCGCCGTCACCATGACGATGGGGACGTCGTTGTATTTTTCGTTCTTCCGGATGATCTTGCAGACCGCTTCGCCGGGGACCTCGGGAAGCCAGAGGTCGAGGATGATCAGGTCGGGTTTTTTCTCGTCGATCTTTTGCAGGGCCTCTCTGCCGTCGGTGGCAACGCACGTCCGGCATCCGTGCCGTTCCAGGATGGCCTTGAGCGCCTGGACGATGGCCGGGTCGTCATCGACGATAAGGACCGTCTTGCCGCCGGAGAACATGCCTTCTCCTTCTTTTTGCATGCCACGGATTGCCTCTACCGATAAAAAAACCTATTCTTCACCGTAGAATAGGTTATGATGAAAAACTATCTGACGATCTTTTTCGCGACCCATTCTTACGAATGGCTGGTTGCTGCGCTCCCCTTTTCCTATATAAAAGTCTACCTTATAAACGTAACTGTTTCAAGGCGATGGCTTTATGGTGGTGTTGAGAGGCATCACTTCGTTTTTTCGCAGATGTCTCATGCGGATCGCTTTACGGCCAGAAGCGTTCCTTGAAAAATATCCGGAATCCTGTATAATGATTTGCAGAAATACCTTTGACGTAAATCCCATCTTTTTTTCAGGGTGCACATAAAGATGTCCTATCTCGTTTTTGCCAGGAAGTGGCGGCCGAAAAATTTCGACGAAGTCATCGGCCAGGACCATATCACCAAGACCCTCAAGAGCGCCGTCCAATCCAACAAACTGGCGCACGCGTATCTCTTTTCGGGGCCGCAAGGCGTCGGTAAGACGTCCTGCGCGCGCATCCTGGCCAAGGCCCTGAACTGTCAGCAGGGGCCGACCCAGCATCCCTGCGGGGTCTGTCCGGCCTGTATGGAGATTGCCGAAGGCCGCAGCCTGGATGTCATCGAGATCGACGGCGCGTCCAACCGCGGTATCGACGAGATCCGGTCTTTGCGCGAGAACGTCAAGTTCGCGCCCTTGAACGGCAAGTTCAAAGTCTATATCATCGATGAAGTCCACATGCTCACTCCGGAGGCCTTCAACGCGCTCCTGAAAACGCTGGAAGAGCCGCCGCCTTTCGTCACATTTATCTTTGCCACGACCCAGCCCCAGAAAGTCCTGCCGACGATTTTGTCGCGCTGCCAGCGGTTTGATTTTGTCCGCATCCCGAACCTCAAGGTCATCGAAAAACTCAAGGAGATCGCCGCCGACGAGAAGCTTCCTATCGGCGAAGACGTCTTTTTGGCCATCGCCAAGGCGGCCAACGGCTGCATGCGAGATGCCGAGTCCATCCTCGACCAGCTGATCGCCTTTTCCCAGAAGGACATCAAGCTCGGCGATGTCATCTCGATTTTGGGCATCATCGAAGAGGACGTCTTTTTGAGGTTCGTGGATGCCTGCCGGGCCGGCGACGCCCCGACAGCCCTGCGCCTGATCGCGGAGATCAGCGCCAAAGGCAAGGACATGAATTATTTCCTCGAAGGCCTCCTGGAGCATTACAGGAACCTGATGGTCTTGAGGATCATGAAGGAAGGCCGCGAAGACCTTGTGGATCTGCCCAAGGAATTGATTGCGCAGATCTCTGCCCAGGCGCAGCACATGGAGTTGGCGGACATCATGGTGGCCATTAACCAGATTTTTGCGGCGCAGGAGATGTCCAGGAAACTCAATGCCACGCGCATCCCGCTGGAAATACTGGCTGTCAAGTTGTCCGGCGGCACCGCGAGAAAGGAACCGCCTCTCCCGGAGTCGAGGAAGGAGAGTTCAGCGCCGCCTGTTGTCAAAGCGCCGCCGCCCGTCAAAAAACCTCTTTCTGTCTTGAGGGAAGAGAGAGGCTCAGCGGATAACCGCCTGAGTTCGTTCGCCCCGTTAGAGAAAGTCAAACCGCAGCCCGTTCCGGTTGAGGTCGATAGCAGTATAAGGCCTTCGTCGGGACAAGATATGAAGGAGCAAAGTTCTCTAACGGGGTTCGGCGCAGCTGCGGCCGACAAAAACCCCCAAGAAGCGCTTCCGGCGCAGACCGCATGCAGCCTGCAGGACGTGCAGAATAGCTGGGACAGGCTCATCCGGCACCTGGCGGGAGTCAAGATGTCGATTTCGACATATTTGCGCGAAGCCTCGCCTGTGCGGTGCGAGGACGGCTTGTTGACGATAGGCTTTCCCAGGAGCGCCGTATTTTTCAAGGAGACCCTGGAGCATAAAGATAATCTGAAGGTCCTCGAAGAAGCGATTGCGAGCGTCTGCGGCGCACGCCTGCGCCTGAAACTGGAGATCGTGCAGGGATTGGCGTCCGCCGTTCCCGAAGAGGCGCATTTCGAGGAGACGCCGTTTTTCAAATCGGCGATGGACCTTTTTAAAGGGAAGGTGGTCGGAAAATAGCCATGGCTGGATACAGTCTTGCGACGATCGAGAAACTGATTGAAGAGTTGATGAAACTGCCGGGCATCGGCCGCCGCAGCGCCCAGAGGATCGTTTATCACATGCTGGACGCTTCTAAAGAAGAGGTGGTGCTTTTGACAGAGGCGATCACGAAGGTCAAAGAGAACGTGCGGTTCTGCAGCGTCTGCAATAATTTCAGCGAGACGGAGGTCTGCAGTATCTGTGGTGATTTAAGACGCGACAAGACGATCGTCTGCGTCGTCGAAAGCCCCAAGGACGTCGAAAACATCGAGCGCAGCGCGAATTTCCACGGCACGTATCACGTGCTCCTGGGCGCGATCTCTCCTTTGGAAGGCCGGGGGCCGCACGACCTTAAAGTGGACGGCCTGATCGCGCGCGTCAAAAAAGGAGAGGTGCGCGAGGTCGTTATTGCCACGGATTCCGACACGGAAGGCGAGGCCACCGCGATCTTTCTGACGAAACTCCTGCGGCCCCTGGGCGTCAAGGTGATGCGCATCGGCATCGGCCTGCCTGTGGGTTCCAACCTTGAATACGCAGACCCGGCGACCCTGGCGCGGGCCATGGAGGGGCGCAGGGAGATATAATTTCCAGTTTTAACCTTGTTTCAAAAGCAAAAAGGCCCGCTGAAATTCAGCGGGCCTTTTATATGGCTCCCCCGCGAGGACTCGAACCTCGGACCTGGTGGTTACACTTGACCCGAAATTACTTTCGGAAGTGGACTATATCATTGCCTTGGGCTCAACGCCTTTAGGCAGCAGGTGCATAGTCTCTGAACCTTCCCTCATCGAAGCCTTACGGCCTCTTTGGGGCTCGGCTGCTGATTACCCACGTCTTGACGTTTGGGCTTCCAGCAATTCTCCTGCTTTTTCATCTCCGGTTTCCCGGAGAAGCTGCGTTTTGGCATGTACTTCTCGGTGACAATTGGCGCACAACAGAATACACTTATCCAATTCTTCGCGAACCTTGCTCCAGCTTCGTGTATACCCTTTCTCCGAAATACTGAAGTCTTTCTCTGAAGAATCGGAATGGTGAAATTCTAGGGCATCAACACAAAAATCATAGCCACATTTCTGGCATCGGCCACCTTTGTATTCAATTGCCATCTGCCGCACTTTTTTACGTCTCTTGCGGACAGCTGCAATCAAATATGATCGTCGTTGCGCATATGGCCTTGTGTCTTGCCTCGCCAATGTCACCTCCTTCTCCATGCCATGCCTCGACCGACTTTCTTGGTCGGCCTTCGGCCTCCCACAGCCACTCGCTCTACCGACTGAGCTACGGGGGAATAAGATTGGAACTCAAAGAACAATTTGTTACCGATCAAATACCTAGTTCATCCAGACATTGTCTTCCTTGTCCGGATTTCAAAAATCTTTCAAAAGTTTGAGCTTCTTTAGCGGTAGCGCATTCGTCAGCATACGATAACACAAAAGGCCCATTCTGTCTGGCCCATTGGTTGTGTCCATTATTATGCTCAGCTAATCTGGTCTGGACATCTCTTGAGGTATGGCCAACGTATCTTTTGCGATTCTTAATACTTCTTAAAACATAAACAAAACACATCTGTTCTATGTCCGACTTCCGCCGCAGGCGGACCCGCCTACGGCGGGGAGCTACGGGGGAATAAGATCGCACACGTTAAAGAATGGACAAAACCCTGAAAACCTGTTGTTCAATTATAGGTAAAATCATCCGTATCGTCAAGACAAAAGGGCGGGCCTATAGGCGGGGTAAGAATCAGTTCCCAAAGGTGCCCCGCACGCTGACCTTTTTACGCTCAACTGGTCCTCGCTTGCGCTGCGGTCCAATTCGCTTCAAAAAGGTCAGCGCGCGGCTTGGAGAGGAGTGTCAGCCGTATTAGAGAGGAAGGGGAGTGTAAAAGGAATTGTTTCGTTTCACTTCACTCACACCTGTATCTGCTCGCTGGCGCTCGCCTAAATCCTTTGAACGCAGATCCAAACCCTTCATTGACAAAGGATGTATTCAGAGTTATACAGAAGGGGACAGTTCAGCCAGAACATGAGATATTTCAAAGGGTTGTCTGGAAGCGGTCCCGAGAACATGTTGAATAATCTATAGTTTTTTGTTTAAAGATACATTAGGCTAAGAAGATGATTGACCCGAAGAGCCAGAGTGAGTTAAAAAGGGAATTAAAGGAAAGGATAAGTGTTGATAAAACACTTTTAGAGCGTCTCAGAGCGGAAATACGACCCCTAGCGACCGCTGTTCGTAGAATTCAACCTCGAACCAGCACCTCTATTTCGCTTGTTGGTACTGATGGTGGGAATAATCGTGTTGAATTTGATCCTTTCTTGATTCAAATTGTTCGCGTCGTTGATTCTAGTAACAATGAATATTGTCTTGAAGCAATAACCCCTACAACGAACGTATCCGTCTTGAGCGCTCGTCAGTTTGATAGTCAAGGGCAACCTATTACTGCCCTAGGGGAGATGATGCATGATTTGGGGGTTAAAGATTTAACAGCTTTAAGCCATATGATTAGGAGTAATGATCAAGATAATCCTGTTAGTCCAAGTTGGGTTCAAGTTTATAGAGAATTAATGGAGTGGGCTATTCTTTATTCGATAATAAAGAAGAAAGATTTTGGGACAGATATACTTATCGTTTTTGATGGCTTATTGCGAAGCAAAGTTTTTTCAGGGACGTTATTTTCTCAGCTTTTGGAGAAAATCAAACAAGCAATAATAGATCAAGAGAAGCTGAAAAGAAGAAAAATATACTTAGTGGGGCTGGCAAAACACAGTAAGGTGTTGGCAAGATACCGTTTATCAATGGCATTAGAGAAGATTCTTACATTGAATTATCCTGCTTATTTGGAAGTGCCACGAGAAATTGAAGAAAAAGCGTATGTTTGGTCTGAATATGCGAGAGGAGATGATAGGCAAATTTCTTCGGGAGAGGTAAATAAATTTGTTGGTGGAAAAATGTTTTTTGTAAAATTTGGTAGTGGGAAAAGGGATCCTATTTGGCCAGTTGATATTTTTATCCCTCAAGTTTCTCAGGCGCAATCGATTATGGGCAATCTATTAGCGGATGCAATTAATGGTTTTCCTGTTCCTTTCTATCCAATGTGCCTGCAAAAAGCGCATGAAAATGCCGCTTTAGTTGATTTCGATTTCGATATTTTACAGGACGAAATATTCAAAGGTTTACGCGATATATTAGGCTCAGATGCTGGAATACTTGATATTTTTAGATTGCAAGATTCAGATCCTTCTCAAAAAAGATATTAATAAGGAGATGGGCGATGTCTAATCTAGAACTTTTTCCAAATGGACAAATAGTCGGGGTATTCAGAGGTTTTACAGAAGGAGGTTTAGAATTTCACGCTGATTTGGCGTTACCGTATAGAAATGATTTTCAGAACTTACCAATGCATGGTCAGTTTCTACTGGTTCAATTAGAAACTCCCCATGAAGCCGTTCTAGGGAGAATTACTTCTTTTTCTTCGGAGGGCAAACTTTCTTCTGGCTCAGGAGAAGAATTTAATATCAGGGCAGTAAGAGAAAATAGACCTGTTCCAGAGGATTTAAGAGAACAGTATCTAAAATATCGAGTAGATATTAGAGTTTTAGGCGTTGTCCGGATCAATGCAAAAGGAGAACTGACTTTTGTTGCGTCGCATAGACGTTTACCGCATGTAGGTAGCCCAGTAGCTTTTCTTTCAGATGATGTTGCTAAAGAAATATCTGGTCACAATATTCCCGGAGCTAGTATAGGGCATTTTGCTTTAGGAGAGTATATCTATGCGCAAGGTAGTTCTAATCTGGAGATTAAAGATTGGATGCAGGTTAAATCTCCAGAAATCCTTATTAAGTTTCCTATAGGAAACTTGGTTTCTCGAAGATCATTTATTTTTGCGAGAGCAGGTTTTGGCAAATCAAATTTAAACAAATTGCTTTTTAGCAAGCTTTATGAGCAAACGCCTACAGTAACTAAGAGGGGAAATCGTCAGGTGCCTGTTGGAACTGTAATTTTTGATCCAGATGGGGAGTATTTTTGGCCTGATGATAAAGGAAGGCCGGGTTTATGTGATGTGCCGCACCTTAAAGATAAATTAGTAGTTTTTACATCTAGGCATAATCCTAGCCAATTTTATCAGTCATTTGTTGCAGGAGGGATAAGATTAGATATCCGTAGATTAAGGCCAGCGGATGTAATAGCTATTGCGTTAGATCCCGCAAGACAAGAGCAGCAAAATGTACGGAAATTGCGCGGGTTAACTCAGGAAAGGTGGGAGGAGCTAGTTGATCTTGTGCATAGATTAGGCCATAGCGCTCCTATAAGCGATATTTCTCGAATTTTAGAATTAGAACACACTGGCCAAGAAGCAGAAGCAATGGCAGCAAAATCAAACATAACAACAATAGTTAGAATGATCCATGATCCTAGCAGCCAACTTATGGATTTATTAATTCAAGCTTTAGCCGATGGAAAACTTTGCGTTGTTGATGTTTCTCAAATGAGAGGCGGACAGGCCTTGATTCTTTCAGGACTTATTTTGCGAAGAATCTTTGATCGCAATCAAAGTGAGTTTACTGCTGCTAATCCGCAAACTATTCCTACTATTGCCGTTGTGGAAGAGGCGCAATCCGTTTTAAATGAGACTAGAACTTCAGCCGAGCCCTATATCTCATGGGTTAAAGAAGGAAGAAAATACGACTTGGGGGCTGTTATGGTAACGCAGCAACCCGGAAGTATCCCAGTAGAAATATTAAGTCAGGGTGATAATTGGTTTATATTTCACCTATTGTCTATGGCAGATCTTTCCTCCGTAAGACATGCAAACGCCCATTTTAGTGAAGATTTATTAAGTGGACTTTTGAACGAGCCAATCGAGGGACAAGGAGTATTTTGGAGTTCTGTAGGAGGAAAACCCTATCCTGTACCTATTAGAATATTATCATTCGAAAAAATGTATCCAACTATTGATCCAAGGTACAATAAACCTGAAGAAAATACTTATGCTAAAAGTTTAAGACAAAAGTTTCTATTAGAACTTCAATCAGCAGAACGAGCTGTTCAGCCACAAGGTGCTCAACCCCAAGTGGTTCCTAAAGAGGAAGCGTTAGAGGGGGCGCAGAGTGCTGATGTAGGCGTTACCGATGCTTTGAGGATTTATGAAGAGAAAGCCATCCAGTCTTTAAAGGATGATTCGGCGATGATGGAGAAAATTAAAGGTGATGGGGTTGCTTGGGGTGGCCTAAAGCATTTCCTTCTTTCTAGCCTACCTTCTACGCTTGACGATAGAGACAAGATTGCTTATCAATTAGTGCCCAAGGCCCTGACAGAAATTTTTGGCCCACAGAATCAAGGATGGAATTCTTTTAAGAAAAATAATGCAACATATGTGAAAGCAGAAGTAAACATATGAAAGACCAAAAAGAAAAGTTTGCTTTAAATGCTATCTGTCCTTACTTTACTATGTTCCCCATTACTTTTCCTTACTCTATATTGAAGAATTATTATTTACCAAGTCAATGGGTGCTTGATCCATTTTGTGGGAGAGGAACTACTAATTATGCTGCTCGTTGTTTAGGGATCCCTTCCATAGGAATTGATTCTAGTCCTGTAGCTGTCGCTTTATCTAGAGCAAAACTCGCAAATACCACTATCGGTGAAATTGTAGAAAGCGCAAAAAATATCTTATCTTCTCATGAAAAATCTTCGAATATTCCTTCAGGAGAATTTTGGGAGCGGGCTTATCATAAACAAGTTCTCCGAGTTCTTTGTAGATTTAGAGATAGCTTAAAGAATAATTGTTCTACAGATAGCAGGATTGCATTGCGCGCTATTATTATGGGGGCTTTACATGGCCCAATAGGAAAAATATGCCAGAGCTATTTTTCGAATCAATGTCCTAGAACATATGCGCCAAAACCTGGATATGCGATTAGATTTTGGAGAAAAAATAAACTTCCACCTCCTAAAGTAGATGTGCTAAATATTATTAAGATTCGTGCTTGTCGATATTTTGAAGATGAAAAAGAAGCTAGAGGACAAATTATATCGGGGAATAGCTGTAATATAGCCACATATGCACAAATAAAACAGAGATTTAGTTGTATCATAACTTCTCCTCCTTACTTTGGGATGAGTACTTATTTACCCGATCAATGGCTCAGGTTATGGTTTTTAGGGGGTAAGTCAGAAGTTGATTATTCAGAAAATAACCAAATATGCCACTCAAAAGTAGATTCATATATACATGATTTAAACTCTGTTTGGAAACAAGCGGCTAAGAAATGTAATCCCAGTGCTAGTTTAGTGGTGAGAATTGGTAGCATAAACTCAAGAAAGGTGGATACAAAGACTATAATTCGAGAATCATTGAAAGATAGTGGTTGGAAGCTAGCCACAATTAAGACTGCTGATTCTGCTAATAATGGAAAGAGACAAGCACTTCATTTCCTCGGCAAAACCAAAAGAGCGCCTGAAGAGTTTGATTTTTGGGCCCGATTAAATTGAAGTCAATCTCGGAATTGTTATGAAAATCAGAAAATTGACTATTAATAAATTTAGACATCTTCAAAACATCAACCTTATTTTTGGGGAGAGGCTCACTGCTATTGCAGGGCAAAATGGAACCGGAAAATCATCTATTTTGGGGATAGTTGGTCATGGGTTTACATTTTCTCCAGACTACAAGACTCTAAATAAAAAACAATTTGCCACACAGTATTCAGAAATCTTTAGATTTTCTTATCCCGATTATGATAAACCTAAAGATCATGACTGTATCATTGAATTAGATTCTGGGCAGACGATTCCAATCCTTTCTTATGATAGAAAAGAACGAGGGAAAGGCAAAACTTTACGTCTGAGAGTTGGTAAGAGCATGAAAGAGGAAGGAAAGGTTGTTTTTCCAGTTATTTATCTTGGATTAAGAAGACTTTTCCCTTTGGCTCAAGAATCGGTAGTTAATCATAATGTGGGCGATCTTAGCGAAGAACAAGTAAGAAAATTCCAGAGTTTACACAATGAAATATTATTGCTTAATGAACAAATAACCCCGGAGTATGTTGATGTATTCAGCAAAAGTTTCTATGCGACTAAGACAGCGCAATATGATTGTTTTGGTAATTCCGCAGGACAAGATAATATTGGTCAGATATTGACTGCAGCGTTATCATTTGAAAAGCTGAAAGAATTAATGAGAGAATCTTATCCAGGGGGCATATTGTTAATTGATGAAATAGATGCCACTCTTTATCCTGCTGCTCAAATTAAACTAGTGGAGAAACTATTTAGGTTGAGCCAAGATTTAAATCTCCAAGTAATATTTACTACGCATTCAACAGATGTTGTAGAAACAATGATGGACCCTAAGTATCAACAGCATTCAAAGGTAATATATTTGACCGGAGATTCTGGACGGATAAAAAATGTTCAAGACCAAATTACTATCGAAGAGATAATTAATAATCTGAAAGTGCAACTTCCTACTAGAAAAGAGCCCGAAAAAATTCTAGTATTTTGTGAAGATAATGAAGCAAGACTTTGGATCTTGAATTTATTAGGCAGAGAACTATCCAGGCACATTACTTTTAGTTTAGATAGTTTTGGAGGGCCGCAACTAGTTGATTTAGCAAATAAGCGCATACCGAATTTCAAAAGAACTGTATTTGTGCTTGACGGAGATCAAAATGAAGCATTAAAACGAAATAGATGTCCAAGAGTGATTCTTTTGCCAGGTAGAAATAGGCCCGAGAATATTTTCCATGAATTTCTCAGAAATCTTCCTCCTGGTGATAAATTTTGGGAATCAACAGGAAGATATACGCAACAATTATGTTTTAGAGATCAGGCAACTATAAATCAGGACCGAAATGTAATGAAAAGGTGGTTTAACAATCAGAAACTTCATTGGGGAAGAGGATGCAGTAAACTGTTTAATAGGTGGAAAGAAGCAAATCCTGTTATAGCGAATACTTTCAAAGCTGAATTTGAAGATATTATTAGACAATTAACGAATTGAAAATGCATTCTTCTTCTCTGGCTTCCTTGCTCTTTGTGTGTTGCTTTGGCGAAAAGGCAAATTTTGGTGCGGGCAAAATTTGCCTTTTCGCCTGTGCTTCTCCAGTGTTGTTCGCGAGAGGCTCGGCAATGCCGCACGCAAAGATTCCATAGGACCGTCTCTAGATAACGCATTATGTTGTAAGTAATTTTGATAGAAGTGTCCTTAAATGGATAAATTTATTAAAAAACTAAAGAGCAAAGAAAAGCGTTCAATAATAGAGATTATAGCGCTTATGAGTTATAGTCCGTCTATTGGAAGGGCGCTTGAGAAGGGTGGGGTTAAAAAATTCCAGAAAATGGCCGTGAGGATAGCAGGGAATCTGAATAAAATTAAAAAGATAGAAGATTTTGATCGTCTTCATAAAAGATGGGTAGGTAAAATAAGAGAAAAAATTAAAACAAACAAGAATCGAAAAAGTTCTATCGGTCAAGCCCAGAAAGCGATTAACGTCTTTCTGAAGTTGCTTGTTGATTGGGCCAGATTACCTGACAAAAGAATCTCAAAAAGGCTTCTGCCATTTTTGCATGTTCCTCTAGACAATATTTTAATGGAAGAAATTTGGGAGAATTATCCTTATTTCTACGAGAGAGAGATCAGGCCTTTACAGAAAAAGAGCAATTCGAATCTTAGCCTTGCCAAGATTGACATGGCTGAATATTTAGAATGGCAAAAGTTTTTCCGAAAAAAGCATCCGAAGAAACCTTTACTATTTGATATTGCATGGGCTATTAATAGAGGTTAACAGATAGCCAGCGCGTCCCTGAACGCAAAGAATATCCCCGTTGCTTCTGAACTTAACCAGTTGCGAAATACGTCATACATCGGGAGCCAAATAAAAAGGCCCACTGAAATTCGTGGGCTTTTTTTGTTGGCAAAAGCTGCCGGCGCGCATAAAACACTCGCGCAGGGTTTTGTTTTGGAGTAAGATGATTTTAACAAAGGAGGGCAAGATGAAGCTGAATGTGAAAGCATTTGGACTGGCAGGCGGGATCCTGTGGAGCGCTAGCCTCTTTGTGCTCACCTGGCTGGGGGTTCTTGGTTATGGCAGCCAGAATGCTGCAGAGATCGCCAAATCATACTATATCGGTTATTCGGTAAGTCCCATCGGCAGCGTGATTGGTGCCGTATACGCTTTTTTTGATGCCGGCATCGGCTGCGTTTTGTTTGCCTTGCTCTATAACAAGCTTATAAAGAAATAGATGTTTCTTTCCGCTCATAAACGCGATCACATAGGACTGCTTCTCGATAACGCATTATGTTGTAAGTAGTTTTGATAAAAGTGTCCTTTGTGCATTTTGTGAAAAAGCCCGCCGATTTTGGCGGGCTTTTTTGTTTGTCGAGGGAATATGACCATTTCTAAGGCGTGAAATCCCCTACCAGTTCCGTGAAATACGCCGGGACGGCTGTCTTTAATATCATTCTCCTGCCGTTCCAGGGATGAAAGAAAGAGATCGAATAGGCGTGGAGCGCCATGCGCTTGTGCATGGTGTCTCTTACACCGTATTTGCGGTCGCCCACGATGGGGTGGCCCTTTTCGGCGAAATGGACGCGGATCTGGTTTTTTCTCCCCGTTGCCAGATTGACCTCCAGAAGGCTGAGGCCTTTTGTCTCTTTGAGGGTTTTATAAATCGTCGTGGAAAGTTTCCCGGCAGACCGGTCGCGGGTGGAAAAGACGATGTGCGCGGCATTTTCGGCCAGATAGGACGTGATCTCCCCGGATTTTTGCGGGAAGCTGCCGTAAACGACGGCAAGATATTTTTTTTCGGTCTTGTCCCACTGTTCCTGAAGGATGTTTTTCGCCCTTTCGTCCTTTGCGAAGATGACGATTCCCGATGTATCCCGGTCAAGGCGATGGACGATGAAGATGCGTCGGGGCGATTTGGCATAACCTTTGCGCACATAATCGGTCAGGATGTGATAAGCGGTTTTTTCTTTTTCCGTGTTCGATGCCATCGTCAGGAGCCGGGGCGGTTTATCGACAACGAGGATATCGCGGTCTTCATAAACGATCTTCATTCCTTTCAGATGGTCTTTTCGCATGGGATTTCCTTTGTGCTGATGATCTTACGGAAATGTTTCCAAAGAAAGCATCCTGCCAGGATTTATTGATGTTTCAGTAACTATAGCATAAAGAGGCGGTAAGGGATATATTGAAAACAGTCTGTTGCGGTCAGACAAAAGACGGACTTTAGTCCGCGAAGCTCCGTCTTTGTGATACAATATTTCATAGGTTTTGACAATGGTCGTCATTCACGAAGAAGCCGGGAAGGGTTGATGCGAAAAATTTTAGCTGTAGCTTTTTTGTTGTTGGCCGGCTGTTCGACAGCGCCATTGAGAACCGCCGCCATCAACCGACAGGAAAAGCTTTATCGTCGTTTCCCCTCCGAAGAGGATGGGGGCTACAAGATCCTTCAATTATTTTATGCCACGGACCGGCAGGCACAAGAGAAGGATGGCGAGCTGTACTTTACGTCGAATATGGCTGATGGTTTGACCGTGGGGACGCTCAAGACAAGCATTTTTCCCGGCTTAGAGATAGGCAGAGTCGTTCCCAAAAGATTGAAGAAAAGAGGCGCTGTCGGCGTAGAGGAAGTCGTAAGGCTGAGCGATCAGGATTTTGTCAAAAGCCTCTCCCGGGCCGTCGAGGATTCCCCCCATAAATCACTGCTTGTGTTTGTTTACGGCTATCACGACAGCTTTGAGATGACGGCGATCAAGACCTCTTATTTCGCCTATCTCCTCGACGTCAATACGCCTCTGTTGCTTTTTGACTGGCCCGGGGACCACTTCGGCGCCCTGGGGGTTTATAAAAACGCCCATGCCGTTGCAACGGCCTCCGGGTCCTATCTTGGCAAGCTCCTGGCGAAGATCATCCGGGAGGTCCGGCCGAAAAAGTTAGCCATCGCGTCCTCAAGCCTGGGCTGCCAGGTCGTATGCGAAGCGTTCGACTGGATGTATGGGCAGGAAGATCTTGCCGACAGCGAAACAGAAATATCCCACGTGGTGCTCGCGGCGCCGGATGTTTCGAAAAACGAATTCAACAACAAGTTCAAGGACGAGATAACCGCTTTGGCCGACAAGCTGACGGTGTATGTGTCTTCCAATGATAGGGCATTGCTGATGGCGAGAGTTGCCGATCTGGAGAAGAAGCTCGGTCTTCAAAAATTCAAGCTTGAACAGAACGATCAGTTCGAAGAGGCGAGAGACCTTTTGTATCTTAAGTCCTTGGCGCCGGACAAGATCACCATCATCGACGTGACGCCGGTCAACAGAGTCAAAGGGGGACATACCTATTATATCGAGACCCCCGAGTTTTACGATGATTTCTACATGCGTCTTTCCGGCGCCTCCTCGCGTTTCAACAGGCGTCTCCATCTTGTGAATGTGAAGGAGAATGTTGATTATTGGGTGATGTACAGCGAGCAGGAGTGAGTCCTGAGGCAGCCTCAGCGCCGCCCGGCCTTATCCTCTTCTATCGATGTCCGAAGACGTTATTTTAAAGGCGTTTACCGATTGGACGACAGGACTGGATCCCAAAGAAGCCAGGATTGCCGTCTATAATCATATCCGCGATATCCCTTATGCCATTATCCCCGAATTGAGGGACCCGGCTTTGGGCCCGGCCGGCATGCTTGAGCTCGGCAAGGGGTCGTGCATCCCCAAGCATTTTCTTTTGGGTATGCTTTTTCAAAGGCTCGATATCCCGGTCAAGTACTGCACGTATCTTTATTCCTGGGCCGACCCCCGCATTAAATACCCGCCAGAGCTGCGCAGCATTGTCAAAGAGTTGCCGATGGGGACGCATCTGGCCTGCCGGGCCCATATTGAAGGCCAGTGGGTCCTGATAGATGCGACATGGGACAGCGCGCTTAAAAAAGCGGGTTTCCCGGTCAATGAGGCGTGGGACGGCGTCCACCCTACGAAGAATGCCGTTAGGCCCACCCGGGAGATCATTCACAAGACGGTTGAGGACCGGGTAAAATATACGACTGAAGTCAAAAAGTCGTGGACAGATGTCCAAGCGCGGGCCCATGAAAGGTTCCCGGCTGTTTTTAACGCATGGCTGGAGGCGTGCAGAAAAACGGGTTAGCGCGATGAATATCAAGGCTGAGGCGCCATGTTCTTAGCAAGAGGATCTATATAAACAGGAGGACGGCCATGCTAAAAAAATTTCTGTTCATTGTTCTATGCCCGGTTCTTTATTTATTGTCCGGTTGCGCGTCGGTGGATATTCTTCAGACTCCTTTGAAGTACGGCCAGCAGATATCCGACAGTTCGGCTGAATTCAGCGGTTATGACATGCCGACGCTTTCGGAGGCCATATTGAAACTCAACAAACGCGAAGGGAAAATGGGTGTTTACGAAATAGAGCGCACTTCCGGCGGCTCGTTTACGGTGAAAATAACCGATTGGGCCAGCATCAGCGAGCCGGGCATTGGCCCTCATCTCAAAGGCGCACAGCTTCAAAGCAGAACCTGGTATTACACCTTGAGAGTGAGCTTGTCGGAAAAAGAAAATAAGGTATTTTTACAGGCCGAAAAAGGAAAGTATGTCCTTACGGTCAAGGGGTCGCCTCTCCAGTCGGGAGAGACGTATATGTGCGATGACCGGACAAGCCTGTTGCCCTATATGGTGACTACCTCCGGCAGCTCCGAGGAGTTTAACCGCGGGCTTTCTGCGCCCTATGAAAGAGACTTAGACGAAGACGAATTCAAGTACAGCTTTAAAGATTTTGTCCTGCTTCTCGAGAAATATTTACCCGCTGCAAATTGATGGGAGATGGACCTATGCTTAAGAAACAAAAATCGGTCTGTTTATTGGCAGGGATAGCTTTGCTGAGCGGGTGCGCGACGGGAAGCATGCATCTTGCGCCTAAGGGGGCTTCTGGCCTGCCGCCGGCCATCGCGCGTTTTAAAGAGACCAAAGGGTTTTCTTGTTCCGAGCTCCCCGTGCTTTATGATGTTTCCCGTCTGAAAGCCGGCAGTTCCGTAAAAATGAGGTTGACTTTCGATGCGGGGCGGCCGTCCGACGTAACCACGACTCTGCGCGAGATTAAAAACGACGGTACGCAGAAGAGATATATGGTGGAGGTTGCCAGCGACAGGACCCGCTATGTCCTCGATGGCGGCCCGTCGGCCCTTGACAGGGTCATCTGTTCGGATGACTTCAAGGTTGATAGTTATTATGTCAAGAGGGATAACAGCGTGTGGGTCTTGGTCAGCAGCGTGGGCGCCGGCGTTGTCGGCGTTTTGCAGGAATTGATCCAGCGTGCATGCGAGCCGGCGGAAGGCAGGGAAGTGCCGTCTATGAAGGATGCGAGCGTCGAGACGAAGGTCGTTGATTTTAAGCTTGTGTCAGAGGAGACGTTAAAGGTTTCCGGCCGCCCCGTCCCGTGTAGGGTCTATGCCGTCGAGACGATTAGCCGAGAGATCTTTGCGCCCGTGGCGCACGCCGCCAGCTCGACCGCCATCGTTGAGGAGACAAAGAAGGTCTGGATCTCCGATGAGGTCCCGTTTGGTTTTGTCAAAAGCGAAGGCAGCAAAACGATGAACATGGAAGTCCCGGGCATGGGCATGTTGAGCATGGGCCAAAGCATGCGCGAGACCTGCGAGGTCGAGGAGTTTCATTATTAGACTGCGAAGCCGGATGCGGGGAGTTTTATCAGGAAGCCCGCTCTAAGAAGCGGGTTTTTTGTTTGCAGGAAAGTCTGATTACCAGGCGATGCGGCGCCTGTGCTGGAAAAATTGTCCAGTGGGGCCGTTGTCCGGCTGTGTGGCAAGCCAGACGATGTCTTTTGCGGCTTCTTCGGCTGATTGAGGGGCCCCGGGTCCGCCGAGGTCTGTACGGGTCCAGCCGGGGCAGACCGAATTGACGGCGACGTTTGTGCCGCGGCAGGCGTCGGCGGTCATCCGGGTCACGGCGTTCAGGGCGGTTTTGGAGAGCTGGTAGGCCGGGACCTTTTCGTCGTCGGTCATGCTGTTCAACTGGCCCAGCGTTGAGGAGATGTTGATCACCCGTCCATAATGGGCTTTCATCATCAGGGGGATGAATGTCTGGCACATTTTCAGGGCGCCCAGCGCGTTGACGTCGAGGGTCGCGCGCATAATGTCTAAGCCGGTCTTAAGAATACCCGGTCCTTCGCCATAGTCCATTTTCCTGGGCGCCTTTTTGATCCTGCGCCGCAGGAGGCCTTCAACTTTGCTCATTCCGGCGTCCAGAGAAATGCCGGCATTGTTGACGAGAACGTCCACGCGGCCGAATTTTTTCATCACGAAGGAGCGAAGGATATCCAGATGTCTGTCGTTCAGAAGGTCAAGGACATGATAGACGACGGCGAGGCCCATGTCTTTGAGTTTTTCAGCCGCGGCCTTGCCTCGTTCCGGGTCTGGCGAGGTGAGCACGACCTGAAATCCAAGCTCGCCCAGTAGCCGGCATATCTGAAATCCAATCCCCCGGTCCGCGCCGGTCACAATAGCGACCCTTCTGTTTCCCATGTTCTTTTTCATACGACAATTGTAGCTCACGGTGTCTTTATTGACAAATGGAATATGCCGGACAATGCGCAATAAAGCCGCGCTCAAAATTTTGTTGCTAAAAATTTAGTGGTTTTATAAAATTAGAGAAAGGAAATTAACGTTACTCCCCGTGTAAACATCTTGACAATTTATGTCTGCATCCAGCCTTCGCAGAGCTCAGGCGGGTTCCGCAGGAAGCGGAACACTGGCCCTTCAGATGGGGCCAGGTGCAGCCATAAATTCTCAAGATACGCCGCCGCAGAAAGCGGCACACCGGCCCATCCGATGGGGCCGGGTGGAGGAGTTAACCCCACAAGGGGGTAGACCTTCGCAATACCAAATAAGCGAAGGGTCTAATTCCGCCAGAGGCGGGAGGGTTAGGGAATAAACGTGACTCCTCGTGTAAGCAGCTGAAAATTTCTGTCTGCACCCAGCCTTCGCAGAGCTCAGGCGGGCAACCAGAAATTTTTCAGCTACACGCGGAGTTAATCCCGTCAGAGACGGGATTAAGGAGGTTCATATGAAAGACAAGATCATCTTAGGGGCTGTGATCGTGTTAGCGGCGGCTTTTCTCCTTGAGAACGCTTATCTGATGGGCAGGCACAGCGGAGAAAAAGCCCAGCAAAAGAACGTCGTTGTGCAATATCAACCCTTTCCCATGCCGAAGCCTCTTGAGAATAATCCCGCGTTCATGATGGACATGCGGCCCCGGGAATCGTTTGATGAGATAAACGGGATACAGGAGATGAGGCAGGAGCGGATGCTGAAGATGGCGCAGGAGCAGATGCGGCGCATGCATGATCCCGGTTTTTATTCGGGGCCGGAACAGAAAGATTTTTTGAACCTTCCCGCGCCGGCCGCTTCAAGCCAGAGTTTTCGCGATAAGGACACGGCGTATATCATCAACATCAGCATGCCCGGCTTTGAGAAGAAGGACATCCATGTCCGCACAGAAGGCAGGCAGCTGATCGTGTCCGGAGAGGTCAAAAAGGGCGGCACAGAGAAAGGCCGCAATTTCTATGCCCAGGAATCGCAGTCCGGCAATTTTATGAGCACGTTTCTATTGCCGCAGGACGCCAGGATCAACCAGATGACGACGCAATACAAAGACGGCATACTGACGATCACGATCCCGAAAAACAAAACCTCAAGTCCGCGCAGATAAAAGACAGGCGCGATCCCTATCTTCGACCCCCTATGGCATCATGCCGTAGGGGGTTTTGAATCCTTGTGGTATAATAACTCCCAACTAAAAAGGAGGGAGTATGCATATTGTCAGCGGGATCAACGCATTTCTCTGCGGCGTCATCTGGGTCGCCGGCCTTATTATTTACCGCAAGACCAAAATCAAGGCGCCTTTTTATATCGGCATTGCTTTCGGGCTTTTCGGCATCTCGCATCTCTTGGCCGCCGGAATGTTCCCGGGAACCCTGACCGTTATTTTAGCCGTCAGATTTTTGGCTTATGCTATGGTCGGATTCTCTCTTTATAAGCTCGCATGCAGATGATAAAGGGTATATTTTGAGGTTGATCCCATGAAGAAAATAATAATAACGACAAACGCCCGCAAGGACCTGTTCGTTCTTATTCTTGTTACCCTGTTAGTTTTTGTCCTCTCGTATTTTTTTGATATTTTTGTTTTCATCGTAAGATTCCTGGAAAAATATCCCAGGGATATCATTTACGTGGACGAAGTCATCACAGTCCTGCTGTCTCTGAGCATCGGTTTTGCGGTGTACTCCTGGCGCAGATGGGTGGAATTAAGGAAGGAAACGAGCGAGAGGATCAGATTGCAGGAAGAGCTTCTCAGGGTGGCCGAGACGAGGGCGGAAGCCGAGCGTATTATCTGCAAGCAACTTCATGTTGAGATCGAACAGCGTAAGCAGGGCGAAAGAAACGCCTCGTCGCAGGGCCACAAAAACAAGGGGCCGTTCAGGCGCCCTTCGTGATCGGCGAAGATTTTCCCCGGCCCGCCGCCGGCAGGCGTTAAGGCAAGGGCCTCTTATGACAAAAAAGTTTTTATCGGCCGTACTCTGTGCGTTGCTTCTTTGTCCTTGTTCTGCAAACGGCAAGGATGCGTTCCAGCGTTGTCTTTTTGTTACGCTCGTGCAGGATCCGCCTGTCCTTTCCAGCCGTCAGGAGATCACCCGCCTCATCGATTTTGCGAAACAGGCGCGCATCGATGTCCTCTTTGTGCAGATCTACCGTTCCAATCAGTCGTGGTTCCCTTCGGCGATAGCGGACCCGTCGCCTTATCATGAGGCCATGAACCGTCTTTCTGAAGACCCTTTCAGGCTTCTTATGGAACAGGCCCGTGCAGCGGGGATCCGCGTGTATGCGTGGCTCAATATGTTGAGCCTGGGCGATAACAAAGACGCGAGGCTTTTGAAGAAGTATGGACCCGGCATCCTTACGAGGAACCGCAGCGCAAAAAAGAGGCTTCAGGATTACAGGATCGACAGCCAGTATTTTCTGGAGCCTGGAGATCTGCGGGTCCGCAAGGAGCTTTTGGGGATCGTCGAGGAGATCCTGACCGCCTATCCCGAGTTGGACGGCATTCTTTTTGATTATGTGCGTTATCCGGATCCCAGCCCTGATTACGGCTACACGCAGATGAATATGGAGCGGTTCCGGCAAGCGACCGGCCGCGAGACCGTTGAAAAAACCGACTTGGCCTGGCAGGATTGGAAACGGGCCCAGGTGACGGAATTGCTGCGGGAGCTCGTTGAAAAATCGCGCGCGATGCGGCCCGGCATCGGCGTGGCTGCGACAGGCTGCGCTCCCTATGTCCGCGCCTATGCCGAGGCATTTCAGGATTGGCCGTCGTGGTTGAGCGCCGGAGTGGTGGATTTCGTGACATTCATGAGCTATTCCCCCGATGCCGAAGAGTTCGAAAGATTCGTCCGGGATGCCAAAATCAAAGTTTCTGATTTTACGAAGGTGATGATCGGGGTGCCGGCATATAAGCTGGCGGCCTCTCCCTGGGTATTTGCCCGTCAGCTCCGGTTTTGCAGAGAGTCGGGCAGCGGCGGCTTTTGTGTTTTCCACTACGGCAGTCTGTCGGGCCATCCCGCCCTTGCCCGCGCCGTTATCGGTACTAATCATCCTTAGGCCTGGAGCCGGTTGTGAGCTTTATCCGTTTATCCGAAGAACAAAAGATCGTCTTTGTGACGACAGCCGTTGTTTTATTCGTTTACGGTCTCATGGAGCTCCACGATCTTTACAGCATGACCGGCATCGCCTCCTGGTACGGGAGGCGTTTTATGGGCAAGAAGACGGCCAGCGGCGAAGTTTTCGATCCGGAGAAAATGACAGCGGCGCACAGGCGCCTGGCCATGGGCACTCTTGTCAGGGTCACGAATCTTAAAAACGGCCGCCAGGTCATGGTCAGGATCAATGACCGCGGGCCTTATATTCCGGGCCGCATCATAGACCTGTCGCGGGCCGCAGCGCGCACAATGGATATGATCGAGAGGGGGCTGGTCCCGGTCAGGATGGAGATCGTCGCAAAAGAGTAGCGCCACTAGTGTCATGAGTTGACAGGCGTCCCATTCTCGAGTTAAATAGAAAGAAGGGCACGGTCTGTTTTGATTGTTATCACGTTCTTCGGCTGATAGCGGGGAACCATAACCGGGAGACACAGAGACATGTTGATGCCGGCTTTGCAGGCAAGAGTGAAGAGGGCCCAGGCCAACGAGATGACGGAATATGTCATTTACAGTAAGCTCGCTTCGTCAGCGCCGGTCCTGGACCATCGGACGGTCTTAGAAAAAATCGCGGCCGAAGAGCTGAAGCACCATGATTTTTTTAAAAGCCTTACCTGCGAAGACGTCAGGCCTAATCGGGCCAAGATCTTCTTTTTTGTTTTTCTGGCGCGCACCCTGGGCCTGAATTTTGCCTTAAGGCTATTGGAGTCCGGCGAAGATATCGCTCAGGACCGTTATGGGGAGCTGAAGGCCGTTTCTCCCGAGATCGACGGGATCATCCGGGAGGAGAAAGACCACGAAGAGCGGCTCCTGGGCATGATCGATGAAGAGCGCCTGCAGTATGTCAGCTCGATGGTCCTGGGGCTCAACGATGCCATGGTGGAGTTGACGGGCGCCCTTGTGGGTTTTACGCTGGCCCTGCAGAAGACCCGGCTTGTCGCCATTGTCGGCCTGATCACGGGCATCGCGGCTTCCATGTCGATGGCTTCGGCAGAGTATCTTTCCACCAAGCATGAAGATACGGCGAAGGACCCCCTAAAGTCCAGCATCTACACGGGTCTGACTTACGTATCGACAGTCGTGGTTCTTGTCTTGCCTTATTTTATTTTCTCCAATATTTATGTCTGTCTCAGTTGGGTTGTCTTGGGCTCCCTGCTGATCGTTTTCTTGTTTACATTTTATATTTCCGTCGCCAAAAACCTTGATTTCAAAAAGCGTTTCCTGGAAATGGCAGGCTTGAGCCTGACCATTGCCGCGGTCAACTTCGGCATCGGTCTGATCATCAGAAAAGTCTTCGGCATAGACGTTTAGGCGTTTTCAAGAATAGGGAGGCTCTCCGTGAATATCCCTCTGGTATTGACCCATAGGCGGACCATCATCGTTTTGAATGGCATCCTGTTTTTGATTACCCTGGGCGTGATCTATGATGCGTTTGTTCTTTTTTTCCGTGCCGGCAATGATGCGTTACCTATCGAGAATCTCCTGGATGGGATCGCGACGATCTTTGTGGCTTACGGCGTGGCGCTGGAAGAGAGGGACACGCTTATGAGGTTTTTCAGGCTCTACCCCCAGTACCTGGATGAAGGGCAGAAAGAGACAGACGCCGTCTGCCATTTTTACGGGTTGAACTACCTGCTGGTCGGGCTTTTCATGGAAGTGGCCATCGAAACGATCAAGCTGCCGCATAAGGTATTCAATACCCTTATGGCAGAGGAGGTCGTTTTTGGTATCGGGCTCGTCTTTTGCCTGACGGGATGCGTCCTTCTCTTGAAGAATATGTATCTTTTGTCGAAGGCCCCCAAGGCGTCTTGATGCCGTCGATAGAGTGAAGGATTTACGCAAAAAAAATCCGGGTGGTTGCGCCCGGATTTTTTGTTGTGGATACCGGTACTATTCTTCGGGTTCTTCTTTGGATCCTTCCTGGGTTTGTTCCATGGGGCCTTTGCTCATCATTCCGGCACCCTTGGGAGGCGCGCCGCCCATCTTCATCATGCCCATGGTCTTCATCATTCCGCCCATCATGCAGGGAGGCTGCATCTTTTTTAATTTATCCTGCTGATCTTTCGTCAGGATGCCGCGCAAGTCGAGGCATCCCTGGATGATCTCTTTTGTCCTTTGTTTTTTCAGCTCGTATTTTTTGTCCACGAGGCTGTCGATTTTTTTCGTATCCACCTGGTCTGCTGCGAGGGCATCTGAGATATCAAGCGCCAAGGTCTCGATCTGGGCGTCTTCCATGATCAGGCTTTTTTTGACCTTCAGCTTGAGAGCCCTGATTTTTTCTGCCTGGTCGTCAGTGAGGCCGATCTCATCGGCATTGGACAGAAGGAGGAAGGCCTTTTGGTAGAATTTCTCCTCCGGCCCCATCTTGTCCATTTTGTGCATCATTTTGCATCCGCTCATCATGCTGTCGTCCGCAAACGCGCGGGGCGATGCAAGAAAGCAGGCACAGAACAACAGGATCGTCCAAATCTGTTTTTTCATACCTTCCTCCTTTGTTGGCTGCCTTTCGGAGGCATCATAACTCATGAACGCAGTTTGCGCCAGGGGGATTTTCCGTTTCTTTTTTACCGTTTTCCTCCCGGCAGAGGTATATGAAAAACCCGGGGCAGACCCAGCGGATGCAATCGCGCATGCGCCGAAAGATGGACGCGTATTTAAAGATGGGTCCGTAACTCATCTTTTCGCGTGGGAGACGATGCTGCATATCCCGCGCGCATTTTCTTCCTTTCTGCCCCTGATATCGCTTGACTGCGGTTCCTTTTGAGATTAGACTAAAAAAGAATTATAACCCCCGTGAGAGGTTGATATGTTCGAAGTCTTTGCTTATCATCCGGACAAAGGGCTGCAGACCGACCTGACGCTTCAGGGAGTGGCTGAAGCTATCAAGGACAGCCGGACGCTCTTGTGGCTGGATTTGACGGACCTCGATGATGCGGATGTGGATCTTTTGACCGCCGTTTTCAATCTGCATCCTTTGACCGTCGAAGACCTGATCATGCCGAATGCCCGGACCAAGGTCGAGAAATTTGCAGACTATATGTTTCTTGTCATGTTCGCTCTCGAATCTCACGAGACGGGTCTGCACGGCAAGGCTAGGACCCTGGAGCTGGATTGCTGCCTCGGCAAGAATTACCTCATCACCTGTCATACGCAGCCTGTCCCGCCTTTGTCCGTCTGCAAGGACCGTATCAAAAAGCAATCCCCCATCATCCTTCAGGGCGCGGACATGCTGTTGTATTCGATCCTTGATTCCTGTGTGGACAGCTATTTTCCCGTGATCAATGATTTCGACAACCTCGTGGATGAGATGAGCGACGAACTTTTCCGCGACCCGACCCAGGAGACGCTAAAGAAGATATACCATCTCAAGAACGATGTCATGTCCCTTCGCCGCACGATCGGCCCGCAGGCCGATGTCATCAGCCTGATCCAGCGGGGCGATTTTGAATTGATAGCTCCGTCCAACTCCATCTACTTCCGCAATATCTACGACAATCTTATCCGGCTCAACGATATTGTGGGCACGTCGCGCGAGATCATCACGGGCGCGATGGAAGCTTATGTATCGGTTGTCTCTAACCGTCTCAACGAGATTATGAAAACGCTTACCGTCATCACAACGATCATGATGCCTTTGACCTTGATCGCCAGCATCTACGGCATGAATTTCAAACATATGCCTGAGCTGGAACACCCTTTGGGATATTTCAGTGTTTTAGGGCTCATGGGCAGCATTGCAGGGTTGATGATCATGTATTTCAAGCGCAAGAAGTGGTTTTGACCTGTTTGGCAGGGAGGAAGAAAGGAGTTTTTTATGTTCAAGAGGATATGGAGCATGTTGGTCGTTGGTGTGGTTTCGGTTCATTTGGCGGGATGTGTGGCCGTTGTCGCCGGAGCTGCGGGAGGGGCCGGGACAGCTACGTGGCTCGGCGGCAAGCTCACGCAGCAGGTTAACAGCTCGTTTGCGAAAGCTCAGAAGGCGACCAAGTCTGCCCTGGCCGCGCTGAAACTTACAATCACCAAAGAGACCGTCAAAGAAGATATCGCCCAGTTTGTGGGAGATTATACGGACGGCCGGTCCTTCTGGATCGATATTCGTCCTGTGTCGACCACGGAGTCGCGCCTGGATATCCGCGTCGGCGTCCCCGGTGACGTAGAGGCTTCGCGCAAGGTGCTCGATAAGATTTTGACATACTTATAAGAAAAAAAGGCCGGACACCGGCCCCATTTGGCTTTGCCAGGGGGAGGTAAAAGATGGAAGGGATCAAGAAGCAGGCTCATTGGTTCTTGCGGTTGGCCATTGCCGCTGTTTTTTTGTTCCACGGTTTGACTAAATTTCCGAACATCTCCGCTTTTGCTTCCATGCTGAAATTGCCCTGGCTTATCGCCCTGGCTGTCCCTGTGTGCGAGACGCTGGGTGCCGTCTTGATCCTTGTCGGGGGCTGCGTCAACGACCGGGGATGGACGACCCGCCTGGGGAGCGTTCTCATCATCCCCATCATGATGGTTGCGATCTACATGATCCATTGGGGGCAATGGAGCTTTATGCCTTCATCATCACACCCCATGGGCGGCATTGAATTTCAGGTAGTGCTTTTGGCTGTATTATTCTATCTTCTGATCAAGGGAAAAGATGCGTAAGTTTTTTGCATAAATCGGAAGGCCGTCCTTTCCAGGGGCGGCCTTTTCTGTTTTGAAGATTTAGCGCCCAGAAGGTCCCTTTTTGGGTTAATCCTGTCAGAAGCGGGATGAGAGATGGGAAAATACAGTTTTTCTTACCCCTTATGCATCAACAGGATATCACGGAAAAAAAAGAGAAATGACTTGATATCTGGGCTGCGTCGCAAGGACGAATGGCATTGTAACTCGTCCGGAAAAATTATATAATTTATATATGGATAGGAAGAAGTCTTTTTGCGGATTATGGCCTTTCCGGGCGTCTCTGCGGGCCTCCGGCAGA
>Ga0265297_10003249_pt1 | contig 29970 bp, 34 predicted proteins | sample Munlanlwell13791_FD_192502 | JGI IMG/M metagenome (GOLD analysis project Ga0265297, IMG submission 192502) | Leachate microbial communities from a municipal landfill in Southern Ontario, Canada - Leachate well 137-91 | ecosystem: Engineered > Solid waste > Landfill > Unclassified | place...
GTTCCGAACTTGAAACTCAACGGCGAATACATCCGAATCAACGATTATTTTTCCACCGCTATCGCAGAGGCCAATTATCAAATCGCTTTAGGGGACGGCTGGGCATTGACTCCGGGTGTACGATACCTTCGCCAAATCGATGACGGTGCAGGGCTAATCGGCGGTGCGGGGCTTGTCGGAACCGTAACGGCGGCAAGTGCAAAAGGGTATACCAACCCTATGAGCGTCGACGGCAGCATCGTCATGGGACGTTTGGTAGTGGCAAAAGGGCCGTTGACATTAATGGCGGGGTATTCAAAAGTCTCTGATGACGGCGATATCATCGCTCCATGGCGCGGATTCCCGACAGGCGGATATACCCGTTCGATGGCACAGGTCAACTGGATCGCGAACACCAAATCGTGGATGATCAAAGCCGACTACGATTTTGATAAAGCGGGGCTGGTTCCCGGATTAAAAGGGGCAATCGATTATGCGGATATGAATTTTGATGATAACAAAGTGGCACTGGGCGGAAGTGCTTTAAGCGACCGCAATATTTTGCACGTCGATCTGATTCAAAATTTCAAAGCGGTTCCGAATACCGAGTTTAAAGTCCGTTTCGCAACGGTTGACGCAAAACCGACCGGAGTTTTGACTACCGATTACGAATCGTACAACGAGTACCGTTTCGAAGTCAATTATCTCTTTTAAAGGATAGATGATGCGTTTTCTGTTGCCGTTATTTGCTTGCTTCATTACCGTGAGTGCGTACGATTTTGCGCTTAAACCGAAACAGGTCACCGCGGAGGTGACCTGTTTTTTCGGTGAGCCGGAAGTGATGAATACGACGAATAACGGCAATATGGTAAACACATGTTACCTCGATACCAAAGAGAGCTATGTTGTGATCGACAGCGGTTCTTCCTACGCGTATGCCGAGTCGGCATACAAAGCGATGCAAACACTGAAATCTTTACCGGTGGCATTGGTGATCAATACCCATGTCCATGATGACCATTGGTTGGGAAACGGCTTTTTCGCCCAAAAGGGAGTTAAGGTTTTGGGTTCGGATGATTTTGTTCACAACGCAGTCATTAATTCTCCTACCCGAATCCAAACCCATATCTCTCCGGAAGCGTATAAGGGGACGGTACCGACACTCCCGACGCAGTTTATAGGTACAGACCAAACGATGAAAATCGGAGATCAGGAAATAGCGTTACACCTGATGAAACAAAAAGCCCATAGCGAAAAAGATATGGTGATTTTTTTACCAAAATCCAAAACCCTCTTTGCCGGGGATTTGGTTTTCAATGACCGCCTGCCTTCGTTAAACGGAGGGAATATCAACGGTTGGATTGAGGCGCTGGAGGAGATAGACAAATTCGGTGCTGTGACGGTTATCGGAGGACACGGCTATCGAACCGATAAAAATGCGGCGGAGATGACACGAAACTATCTCATTCAGATGCGTTCGGAAATCCGTGCAGCTATTGACGGGGGAAGCGGGATAGAAGAGACGATCCAAAAAGTAAAAATGGCTCAATACCAATCGCTGAAGATGTACGATACGTTACATCGGGGAAATGTTGAATCATCATACCGTATACTGGAGTGGGAATAATGAGACTGATTTTGATCTGTTTTTTAACGATTCTGTTTTTAGGGATCGGATTGAATGCGGAAACCCAGTTCGCCGACCCGAAACCGGCGATGGACAATCCGCGGCAAATGGTGTTTTGCATCACCAGCGCAGATGACGAAGAGATCAATCATGTTCTGAGCTCGGCAAACAATGTACTAAAATTCTACGGCCCCGAGAACGTCCAAATGGAAATCGTCGCCTATTATCACGGAATCCGGGCATTATTGAAAAGTGAAAAAGAGATTGCCGTACGGGTAAACTCCCTGATGCAGTACGATGTTAAATTTATCGCGTGCGGCAACACGATGCAAACGAAACATATAAAACCTTCGGAACTGGTAGAGGGGAGCGAAATCGTAACAGCCGGGATTGTCGAAATGATCGAGCGCATCAAATCAGGCTGGGTTTATATCCGGCCATAAGGGAAAAAAATGAAAAAAATCGTCTTGCTGATCGTGAGTTTTGCGGCACTTTTAGGTGCAGATGAGGGATTGAGAAAAGTTGTTTTCGATCTGACGACGGGCGACATCAAGGTATTTGAAAAAAAAGTATTGACGGGGATCGTGTTCCAAAAAAACTATTATGAAAATAAGATGGAAGAGCTCGATGCTGCCGTCGTGATTCACGGGGATGCTTATAAATTTTTTGTTAAAAATCTGGCGCAATCCCCTTACAAAAACGAATCGGAGCTTCAAAAAAATCAACCGGAGTTGGAAAAACGGATCGAGAGTCTCAGCCGCAATTACCATGTCACTTTTTTGATGTGCGAATCCGGGATGAAACAGCACGATGTCTCTCAAGAGACTATCTATCCGTTCGTCACTACGGTTGCTAATTCAACGATCGGACTGATCGATAAACAAAATGAAGGGTATGCGTATGTCCCCATACGCGACTAATAGACAATTACACAGACAAAAGGAGTCAAGATGAAAAAAATGGTGTTATTCGTATGGATGATTTTAGGGTTAACGACGCTTTGCGGTGCGGGGGACCTGCATCTTTGGAGCGTCTCTAATGCCGATGGCAAATTGAACGCCGGTATGGTTGAAAAAGGGCTAGAGGCAAACGGGTTTGTCATTGCCGGCAACAGCGAGATGAATGAACCTTTTATGAAACAGTTTCAGCAAAGCGATTTTACAGCGTTCAATTTGCTGACTGTTTTTCATAAAAAATATGGGACTTTATTGGTAAAAGCCCATCCGGACGGAGGGATTTTTATCCCAATGGGTGTCGGTATCTATCAGCGCAAAGGGGATAGCGAACTGCACGTTTCGGTTTTGACGGCGGAAGCTCAAAAAAAGATAGCAGGATTTGATGCTCCCGAATTCGCACTGATTGAAAAAGAGGTGTTAGCGACGCTGAAAAAAGTATTTCCTGATGCCAAACACGCTTTGAGCGAAACGTCGCTCCCCGCAGAGGGGGCTTTGCTCAGCCGATTCGTCCGCCCGAGCGGTGCCTCAAGCTGGAAAGATGATAAAGACGCGACGGAGATGATGATCGAAGAGGGGCTGAAACCTGCCGGATTTGTGATGTCGAATTTTACCGATTATCAATCGGAGTTGACTGCAGATGGCCAAGAAAGCCCTTTTGATTTTTACGATACCTATTCGATCTGCAAACTCAAAGTGATCTATACGGTTGCGAAAACACGTCCGGAGGCGGCGGCATTTGCCCCGTGCACGTTGATGGTCTATAAGAAAAAAGATGCCGATGAGATCGTGATGGGATTTCCGGGAGTATACAACTGGATGAGCAGTGCCCGCGTGAATGATCCGGAGGCCAAAGCAACGCTGAGTCAGGCGCAAAAAGATTTTGAAGCGGTACTCCAAAGCGCAACGGAATAAATCCGTTTATTAAAAACAGAGCGCCGTTTTCCTTTTAGAAAGCAATGGTATAATTCGCCCATTTTCCGCTCCGGCGGGATGGGAGAGAGTAATGCCGCTTTCACTGATCGATTCTGCACGCCATATCGTGCTGGTAACCCATAAAAATCCCGACGCCGATTCTCTGGGTTCCGCATGTGCCTTTTACTCTTATTTATTGAGAAGCCAAAAAAAAATCACCCTTTTTTGCGCATCCAAGACCATTAATTCCAATCTTGCTTTTCTCCCCTGGTTTGATAAGATAACCGACCGTTTTCCCGAAGACGGCGATTTATTGATCAGTTTCGATTGCGGCACTATCGAACGTCTGGGGATTGAGAGAACGGTGCCGTTAATCAATATCGATCATCATCGCAGCAATGACCTTTTCGGAACGGTTAATCTTGTCGATACCGAAGCGATCAGTACGACGGAGCTCCTTTATAACTTTTTTGTTGCCAATGATATAAAAATCAATGGTAAAATGGCACTTTCGCTTTATGCAGGGCTTCTGGATGACTCGAAATGTTTTAGTGCCGCTGCCTGTTCCCCAAAAACATTTGCGTTGGCGCATGATTTGATCACACTCGGGGCGGAACACGCCGTATGCGTAGAGTGGATGTATCGACGCCGTTCGTTGGCTTCCCTGCGGTTACGGGGAATGCTTTTAAAAGAGATGGAGCTGTATTTGGATGGTTCTTTGGCCTTTTTTGAGGTGAGACAGGAACTTTTAGAGCGCAGCGGAGCGACGATCAATGAGTGCAAGCACGTATTGGAAGAAGCGCTTGCCCTTGCTACCGTACGTGCGGCATTAATGCGCGTAGAACTTCCCAAAGGGGGAGTCAAACTCTCCTTGCGAACTGACGGAAGAGCCGATGCAGCCCGTATCATGAGTTTTTACGGGGGCGGCGGACATGTCAGCAGAGCGGGGAGCAAAATCGAGAAGCCGAGTAAAACAGTTTTAGAAGAGATAATAGAGATGATAGAGAAGGAGCTTATGTGAGAAAAGGTCGAAACGGTTCGGGAATTATTGGATGGATTTTAAGTGTTTTAGTCGTTGGCGCCATTGCTTTTGTAGCATTTTCACCGAGTTTTGAGCGTGAAGATCCCAAACTGGCGCTAAGTCATAACGGCTATTGGAATTTTAAAGACCCGATTCACGTGAATGTGGAAGATTCAAGCGGGTTGAAAGCGTTTAAAGCGACCCTTTCCACTCCTCATGATGAGTGGGTTGTCGTGGACGATAAAACGCCGAGCGCAGCCGGCAAAAAAACATTTGATATTCTTCCGCCGAAAGGGGTGCGCCGGGTAGATTCAGAATCGGTGACGTTGACGATAGAAGCGACGGATAACAGCCTATGGGGAATGTTCATGGGCAATACGATCAAAGAAGAGCTTACCCTCGTGATCGATCAACGCCGCCCGGTCCTCTCGATTGTCGCCAATTCGTACAAGATCCAAAAAGGGGGATCGGCGGTCGTCATTTTCAAAGCGGACGATCCTCATATGCAGAGTCTTCGGATCGAGACCAATTTCGGTAAAACATTTATTGCTCAGCCGTTTTATCGCCAAGGATACTATGCTTCCCTGCTCGCATGGCCGGCCCAAAACGAAAGTTTCAGTGCGACGGTTGTCGCGCGTGACCGTGCCGGAAATGAGACCCGGAGTGCGGTGCCTTTGCGCTTAAAAGATCATGTGTACAAGGTGTCGAATATAGAACTTAGTGATGCGTTTTTGGATGGCAAGATTGCCGAACTTGCAAACGAATATCCACAAACGGCAGGGGTAGACGACCGGTTGGAACAATTTCGCATCATAAATGAAAAAGTGCGTGCCGACAATGAAAAAATCATTCACGACGTGACTTCCAAGGTCTCCAAGAAGATGATAGTCGACTTTAATCCCGCACCGTTTTATCCTTTGGTTAACGGTCAAAAGGTAGCTGATTTCGCGGATCACCGTATTTACAGTTATAAAGGGCAGGAAAACGTAAGCCAAGCCTATCATATGGGATTGGATCTGGCGAGTGTCCACAACGGGCCGATCATCTCCTCTAACGGCGGGATGACGGTTTTTTCGCAGCCTAACGGGATATATGGAAATCTGCCGATCGTAGATCACGGGTTCGGTTTGTTTACCCTGTACGGCCATTGCTCTGAAGTTCATGTACAAGAAGGCGATGCTGTCGGCGCAGGACAAGAGATCGCCAAAACGGGGCTCAGCGGCTATGCTATGGGGGATCATCTCCATTTCGGCGTTTTGGTACAGGGGATCGAAGTGCGCCCCGAAGAGTGGATGGATACCAAGTGGATCAGCGACAATATAACCAGTGTCATCGATTATGCCAAACAGGTTATCAACCAAAAATAAAAACCGATATAATAGGTTAAAAAAAAGGAAATAACGATGACGATGCAAACAACTATCGGGAAAAGTGTCGAACTTGTCGGCATTGGGCTGCACAAAGGTGTCCCTGTCCGTTTGCGTTTGGAACCGCTGGCGAGCAACAGCGGTATCGTTTTTTTCCGAAGCGATGCTGGGGTTTCAATACCGCTTACCCCTTCCAACGTCATTGATACCAAAATGGCAACGGTAATAGGAAAAGACGGAGTTTTTATCTCTACGATCGAACACATGCTTTCGGCCATTTATGCCTACGGCATCGATAATCTGCGGGTCATCGTGGACGCGGATGAGATACCGGTGATGGACGGTTCTTCGATGAGTTTTTGCATGCTGCTCGATGAAGCCGGGGTTGTCAAGCAAGATGCCCCCAAAAAAATTATGCGGATCAAAAAAGAGGTTGAAGTCAAAGAGGGGGATAAATATGTCAAACTCTCCCCCTCGAATGATCTGAGTTATGATTTCACGATCAAATTTTCCCATCCCGTCATCGATCAGCAAAGCTATGTGCTCAACTTTACCAAAGAGAATTACAAAAGCGAAATCGCCCGTGCGCGGACATTCGGATTCGTTCATGAGGTGCAGTATCTCCGTTCCAAAGGGCTTGCCCTGGGGGGGAGTCTCGAGAATGCCGTCGTATTGGACGATAAAAAAGTGTTAAATCCCGAAGGGCTTCGGTTTACGGACGAGTTTGTGCGTCACAAAATCCTCGATGCTATCGGGGATATGTCGCTGATCGGGATGAATTTCATCGGCAATTACGAAGCATTCGCCGGCAGTCACGATCTCAATCACAAACTGACGCTGGAACTTCTCAAAGATCCGGCTAACTATGAGATTGTCGAACTTGTTACGGCCGAATCCAAAGAGATGGCAAAAGCGTATGCATGATGCGGTCGTTATCGCCCTCTCATCTCCGGTTTTGGTAGGCGTTTACGAGAACGGTCATCTGTGCGAAGAGATACGGACGGAGGCGATGAGCTCCGATGCCCTCCCCGAAATTTTTGACTCTTTATTGAAAAAATACCGATTCAGCCATTTGATTTATGCCAAAGGGCCGGGGAGTTTTATGGGGATAAAGGTGACCTACCTTTTTCTTCAAACGCTGAGTATCGTTAAAAAGATTCCTCTTTTGGCGACCGATGCGTTCTTTTTTAATGAAAATCACCCCATCAAAGCAGTTGGAAAGCTCTATTTCGTTAAAAATAGGGATACGATTTCGATGGAACCGATAGAAAGTCCGGTGTTGAAGAGTTTTGAACTTCCACGGACGATACGCATCGACGATTTTACTCCGCATAATGCCCCTTATTACGGGATAGATGCGGTAGGATAAGGATAATTATTGTTTGTTAGTGTACCTGCAACCAGCGCCAATTTAGGGCCTGGATTCGACTCACTCGGTCTTGCTGTCGATTTGCGTAATCGGGTTGAATTAGTCCCTTCCCGTTTTTTTACCGTATCCATTAAAGGGGAGGGTGAAAACAATCCCCGCCTTAAAGGAAATAACCTTTTTGTCAGTATTTTTAATGACCACTACCGTCGGCTGACCCAAAAACGGCAGAATTTTAAATTTACATTTTACAATCAAATCCCGATGTCGCGCGGTTTGGGAAGCTCATCCGCGGTGATTGTCAGTGCGATCAGCTGTGCCCATGAAGCGGCGGGGGTCAAAGTATCCAAACGCCGCATCCTCAACCATGCGCTCGTCTATGAGACCCATCCCGACAATATTACTCCGGCCGTCATGGGGGGGTTTAATGCGGCGATGGTCGAAAAGCAAAAAGTATTTTCCCAGCAAAAACATCTTCCCGATTACCTCAAAGCGGTAGTCGTGATCCCGAACAAGCCGATTTCGACGGCAAAATCGCGTACCACATTGCCAAAATCCTACAGCAAAGAGAATGCGGTATTCAATTTATCGCACACGGCGGTGACCGTGGGAGCCTTTTTTAATGAAGACTGGGAGATGCTCCGTCTTGCTACACAGGACCGTTTTCACCAAAAAATCCGGATGAAAATGCTCCCGGAACTCTTTGCGATTCAAAAAATGGCGTATGACAACGGAGCCTTGATGTCTACGCTCTCAGGGAGCGGATCGACTTTTTTCAACATGGTTTATGATCAAGATGCGCAAATGCTGGCGGACAAATTTAAAGAATCGTTTGGAGAATTTGAAGTCAAAATCCTTAATTTCGATAATGACGGACTGATAGTAGAGCGGTAAGTAAAGGAAATTTTAGGTATAATGGCGCCAAATTTAAATAAGCCTGTGCGTATGTGCATAGTGTGTCGTGAACGTTTTTCGCAAGGCGCACTGATGCGACTCCAATGTCGCGAAGGCTCTCTCGAGTTTTACGCGGGTCAAGGACGAAGTTTTTATCTGTGCTTCTCATGTATCGAGCACAAAAAGACCCCCGGCCAGTTGGCACGTCACTGTAAGAATGGCGCGCCCCAGATGCTTATGAATCGGTTAAAGGAGATCATCGTTAATGATGGATAAAGTTAGAGTTCATGAAATTGCCAAGGAACTTGGTATCAATTCCAAAGAGGTTGTCGATAAAGCGGCAACAATGGGGTTGAACGTTAAAACCGCTTCGAGCTCCGTCTCGATCGAAGAAGCCGAGCAAATCATGAACTATATCATGAGCGGCGCATCCGTAGAAAACTCAGCCCCTAAGTCGGCGCCAAAGGCTCCGGCTCAAGAAGAAGCTGCCCCTGTCGCCGTAATCGCTGATGAAAAAGTAGAAGCTCCGAAAGTCCAAGAAGTTGCGTCCGGTGCAGAAACACCAGCGGAAGAGATCCCGGAAATCGAGCTTCCAAAGCGTTCCGGACTTAAGATCGTGAAGAAAAAACGCCCGGTCGAAGAAGAATTTGTCGCACCGGTACGTCATGAAAATCTTAATGTATCGCAATACGGCAAATTAAGTGCCGAAGCACAGCGTGAACTTGAAGCTAAAAAAGCGAAGAAAACCCAAAGCAGCAATGCCCCCGTGCAGAAAAAAGATCAAGGGGTAAAACTTGATATTTTCGGAGGCGGCATCTCTGATATCTCGATGGATTATGAAGAGAATGAAGTCGTTTTGATGGACTTCAACGATTTGGGTCAAAATACTCCGCCGGAAGAAGAACAGCAAAAGCCGAAAGAGAAAAAACCGGTCGGACGCAATGCGGGTAAAAAACAGGGCGCCAACAGAGGCAAACCGCGTAAAGTTTCGCGTGAAGCCCGTAAAAAATATAGCAAAGACGCAAAAGAAGACGAAATCGTCACCCATGTCGAGATTCCTGAAGATATCCGTATCTATGAATTTGCTGAAAAACTGAATCAGCCGATTTCGGAAGTAATCAAAGTTCTCTTTAATCTTGGAATGATGGTGACTAAAAATGATTTCCTTGCCAAAGACGAAATTGAAATTCTGGCGAGTGAGTTTAACGTCGAAGTAACGATTATCGATCCGAAAGATGCGTTCAATTATGAAGCTACCTATGAAGAGATCGAAGAAGATCAAGCGGGAATGGAAGAACGTCCTCCTGTCATTACGATCATGGGGCACGTCGACCATGGTAAAACCTCGTTGCTTGACGCGATTCGAAATGCAAAAGTGGCCCACGGCGAAGCCGGCGGGATCACGCAGCATATCGGTGCCTATTCGGTCGAACAAAAAGGGAAACTTATTACGTTCCTGGATACCCCGGGTCACGAAGCGTTTAGCTCGATGCGTGCACGCGGTGCGCAGCTTACCGATATTATCGTTATCGTTGTAGCGGCAGATGACGGCGTCAAACCGCAAACACGCGAATCGGTGAAACATGCGAAAGAGGCCAATGTACCGGTCATTGTCGCAATCAACAAAATGGACAAACCCGGAGCAAATCCGGATATGGTTAAAGCACAAATGGCAGAACTCGGGCTGAATCCAACCGAGTGGGGCGGAGATATCGAATTTGTCGGCGTATCGGCAAAAGCGATGACGGGTATCGACGAACTTCTTGAGGCGATTCTGCTCCAGGCGGAAGTTATGGAACTTCAAGCGAATCCGAACAGTATGGCGAAAGCCGTTGTCGTCGAAAGTACCCTTGAAAAAGGGCGCGGACCGGTTGCAACCGTCATCGTACAAAACGGAACCCTTAAAATCGGTGACAATATCGTTTGCGGAAGCGCATACGGACGTGTCCGAGCACTTATCAGCGACCGAAAAGCACAGCTTCAGCAAATCGGACCGAGTGAAACGGCCGTTGTCGTCGGACTCAATACCGTTCCGCCGTCGGGTGAGATTATGATGGCGATGGAAAGTGACAGCGAAGCGCGTGAATATGCGATGAAACGTTATGAGTACGACCGTCACCGAGAACTTTCTCTCAGCACGAAAACCACGTTTGATGAATTGACTTCGTTGATTGCCGAAGGGCGTGTCAAAGCGCTTAAAGTGGTCCTGAAAACAGACGTTCACGGTTCACTCGAAGCGATTAAGTCGGCACTCTCCGAGTTACGCAACGAAGAGGTTAAAGTCGAAATCATCTCCAGCGGTGTCGGCGGCATTACCGAAAATGACGTTGCGCTGGTCAATAACAGTGAGAACTGCGCTTTGATCGGATTTAACGTTCGTCCTACCGGTAATGTTAAAGCTCTCGCCAAACAGATGGGTGTCGAGATTAAGACCTATTCCATCATTTATGAGTTGATCGATGATGTCACCATGATGCTGACCGGAATGATGGCTCCTCAATATCGTGAACAAAATACCGGACAAGCAGAAGTTCGTGATACATTTCCGCTTCCTAAAGGGGGCACGATTGCCGGATGTGTGGTCGTGGACGGTAAACTCGTACGCGGCGGCATGGTGCGTGTTATCCGACAGGGCGTCGTGATCCATGAGGGCGATTTGACGTCACTCAAACGTTTCAAAGACGATGTCAAAGAGGTTAGCAAAGGATTTGATTGTGGTGTTGTCCTCAGCGGATACACCGATGTCAAAGTGGGCGACGTAATCGAGACCTTTACCAAAATTGAGAAAAAAGTATCTCTGTGACGCCTGCTCAGATTAAAATTAAACGGACGGAATCGATTCTCAAAGAGTTGATCCCCGAAGCGATCTCCCAACTCTCCGATGCACGCGTGCGCGAAGTGGATGTGATCGATGTCACGTGTTCACGGGGACGCAGCGACGCAAAAGTCTATCTTGACCCGCACGATTATACGCCGCAAGAGCAGGCCGTATTTCTAAAGCTTCTTGAAAAAGCGCGTCCGATCATCGAAGAGCACTGTATGAAAGATCAGGGGTGGTTTCGTTCCCCCCGAATGACATTTGTATTTGACGATACATTAAAACGCAGCCAAAATATCGAAGCCCTCTTCGCCCAAATCGCCAAGGAGAAAAAAGATGAGTCTTGAGAGCGACATTAAAAAAATGGTCGAGTCTATCGGCCTCTCATTGTATGATACGATAATTTTGAATGAAAACGATCAGACGATATTTCGGGTGAGTGTTACGGCTCCCGGCGGTGTAAGCCTGGATAAATGTGTCGAAGCGACCCATCTGATCTCCCCTTTGCTCGATGTTACTCCTCCGGTCGGGGGGGATTACCGTCTTGAAGTGAGTTCACCGGGTATCGAACGGCGTCTAAAAACGCTGGCCCATTTCGTCCAGTCGGTCGGGGAAAAAGTCGCTTTGTCGACGATCACGAAAGAAAAATTCGAGGGTGACCTTATCGCCGTTGAAAATGATGAGATATGCATCAAAACCAAAGAGGGGGAAGAACACAAAGTCCCTTTCCGCTCTATCAGCAAGGCTAAGACCTACTTCGAGTGGTAATGACCCCCTCACACGCCATGACCCTCGCCCTTGATGCGGCGTGGGATTATCAACTTCTCACTTTTCCTAATCCGGCCGTCGGTGCGGTTTGTATCGGCAGCCGCGGCGAGATACTTTCCGTCGGTGCCCATAAAAAAGCGGGCGGTCCGCATGCGGAAGTCTATGCACTTCGCGATGCGTATACCTACCTCTCTCATGACAATGCCATTGCGGATTGCGATGATTCGGCCGTTATTCACGACTATCTCCGACATCGCCACAACCGACTGTTTGAAACCGTTTCGATGGCCGTCACATTAGAGCCGTGTTCCCATAGCGGAAAAACCCCCCCATGCGCCTTGCTGATCCGTGATTTGGGGATTAAAACGCTCTATATTTCGTGCAAGGACCCTAATCCCGCTGCCGCTGGTGGGGCGGAAATATTGGCAAATTCAGGCGTCGAATGTACTTTCGGCGTGATGGAAGAGGAGGGGAAAAACCTGCTGGAGCCATTTTTGCATTGGCAAAACCAGCCGTTTGTTTTTTTCAAATGGGCGCAGAGACTGGATGGGACGTTCGATAACGGAGCAATAAGCTCACAGCAATCGCGCAAGGGGGTCCATGCATTGAGAGACCGGTGCGACTTAATCGTCATCGGCGGCAATACCGTTCGCACGGACCGTCCGACCCTGGACGCGCGGCTGACGGGGGGAAAGGCTCCGGATGTGTTGATCTATTCGCACCGGGACGACTTTGACCCTGCTATCCCTCTCTTTGAAATTCCGAATCGGCAGGTCTTTATCGAATCCTCGTTGGAAAAAATCAAAGAGTACCGATTGGTGATGATCGAAGGGGGCGCTTCGATGATGCAGGCAAGCCGCGACGCCGTGAATTGGTATTTGAGTTACATTGCCCCCAAAATCGGCGGCGGTATACAAACTCTGGGGAGCGTTACAGAGGATTTTGAGGTACTGCACGCTAAAATAAACGAAGATATCATCCTTTGGATGAAAAGAAAACAGAAAGTGACTCCACTATGACCCGCCAAGAAAAAATTGTATCAATGTTCAATGATATTGCCCCAACCTATGACAGAGCCAACCGTGTACTCAGTATGGGTATTGATACTTTTTGGCGGCGCAAAGCGTGTGATCTGGCGTTTGGCTATTGCTCTGCAAAGGCCATTGATTCTATCGTTGACGTGGCGTGCGGAACGGGCGATATGATGGGATACTGGAAACGCCGTGCCGATAAAGCGGGCATCACCGTTAACGAAATCGTCGGAGTGGACCCGAGTGAGGGGATGGTCGGTGTCGGAAAAGAAAAATTCCCCCGTTTCACTTTTCATATCGCACCCGCAACGGCGCTTCCCAAGGGTGACGGTTCCGCCGACATCATCAGTATCTCGTACGGGATACGCAACGTCGTCGAACGGCAAGCGGGACTGCAAGAATTCAATCGCGTTCTCAAACGCGGCGGATTGGTCGTTATTTTGGAGTTCATGAAAAATGAAAATCCTTCCACACTCGGGAAAATCCGCGATTGGTACATGAACAATGTCCTCCCGCGCATCGGCGGATTGATCTCGAACAACTACGAAGCGTACCGCTATCTCCCCGATTCGATCGAAGGGTTTTTAACCGTCGGCAAGATGACTCAGGAACTTGAAGAAGCCGGATTTGAGATGCTCTACACCAAAAGCTTTTCGATGGATATCTCGACCCTGATGATCGCCCGAAAACGATGAAAATAAAAAATAGTGCACAAGTGCACTGGGCACTCTGCCGAAGAGAACTTAGCGTTAGCGTAGACATGCGGGCTTTGCTCGGATGGCGTGAATAATAATGGCGTCCACACTCAGTGTCAGCAGTCTGAACGAACAGATCAAAACCCTTTTAGAGACGACGTTCGAGTTTGTGAGCGTCGAGGGGGAGCTTTCCCGCATCACCAAGCACGGCAGCGGCCATATCTACTTCACTCTCAAAGATGCCGATTCAACGATCAAATGCGTTATGTTCCGAGGGAATGCGGCCCGATTGAAATTTTCCCTCGAAGAGGGGGCGCATATTATCCTCCACGGAGCGCTGAGCCTCTACAAACCGCGCGGCGAATACCAGATCAATGCGTTTAGTGCCGAGCCTTACGGGGCGGGGGCTTTGGCGGTAGCGTTCGAACAGCTCAAACAGAAGCTGGAAGCCAAAGGGTATTTCAACCCATTAAGTAAAAAAAACTTTCCAAAATTCCCCCAGAGTATTGTTTTAGTCACTTCGGCAACGGGGGCGGCATTGCAGGATATGCAGAGAGTCGCCTCACATCGATGGCCGCTAGTCAAACTCATCGTTTTGGATGTATTGGTTCAAGGGTCCAACGCGGCAGGACAGATCGCTGATGCTTTGCGTTATGCCGATACGCTAAACGCGGATGCGGTCGTTGTAGGTCGCGGCGGAGGAAGTATCGAGGATTTGTGGGCGTTTAACGAAGAGATCGTCGCCGATGCGCTGTATGCCATGAATACTCCCGTGATGTCAGCCGTAGGGCACGAGATCGACTGGGTTATTAGCGATTACGTGGCCGATATGCGTGCCCCGACACCGAGTGCGGCAATGCAGATGCTTCTTCCCGATCAAAACGAGCTGTTACAAAATATCGACGAAATCCGTTTCGGTGCTTACGGGATGATCACTCAACGGCTGGAGCGCAAACGCGAACAGCTTCAATCTTTGCAAGAGGCATTTAAACGTCACGGCGTCGAGCATCGTTTAGAGGTTCAGAGAGAATTGATCAAAGAGCTAAAAGAGCGTTTGAATCGACAGATGGTACAGCATTTGGAGCAAAGCAGACGTGAGATTGTCCCTTTGATAGAGCGGTTAAATCAAAGTATCGAATCAACACTGCGACAAAAGAAGTTTATGATTAGCCAGTTGATCGAAGGCTACACCGCTAACCATCCGAAAAATAAGAACAAAAGCGGATTTGCCCAGATCGCCCGTGAAGGAAAAGTGATCGATCTGGATGCGCTCTGTGTCGGGGATCGGTTTGATGCGATGAATGATCACCGCATTGTCCGCTCGGAAGTGGTAGAGATTACGATTATTTAGTTTTACCCCTCGTACCAATTTTCCGATATAATAATCCAATAACAAATTTTTAGAAGGAGTCGGGGCAATGATCGATATCGAAGCGTTAAAACCTCAAATCGTCGAAAAACTTAAACCGCTCAATCCTAAAAAAATCATCCTATTCGGCAGTTATGCCTATGGGACTCCGAGCGAAGAGAGCGATTTGGATCTTTGTATCATCACCGAATCTACCGGAACGAAATTAGAGAAAAAATCAAAAATCCGTAATGCTCTGAAAGATATTGTCATTGCAAAAGATATTCTCGTGGAGAACGAAGAGTACTATTTATCCCACAGTGATGAGAACTGGATTAACACTGCTTTGTACGATGCGAGACACAAAGGGAAAGTTTTGTATGAACAAAAGTGAGATCAAAAACAGTGCGGATATGTTTTTGTATAAAGCGATTGTCGATCTCAACAGTGCGAAATATTTACTGGAAGCGTTTAACGACGATAAAATCGATATTGACATAGAGAAAATTTATTTTGAATTGCAACAAAGTGCCGAAAAACTTTTAAAATCGATCCTTTCAAACACGCAATCATTTTTCCGAAAAGCCATGACATTGAACAGCTTGTTGATATATGCAGATTAAATGCTATTGTATTGACAGATGATATAGAAATGTTGATTGAGTTAAGCGATTATGCTGTGGAAGGTCGTTATTCCATTATCCATGATGATTTGAATGAATCGGAAAAATATATCGAAATAATTGAAAGATTGATAGCGAAATCGTAGATTTTTATTGCCTACTCAGGTGAGTGGGAACGAGAAAAAAGTATTTGGATACAGAAAATTAGGGATATATAAATACTGATGGAAATTCAAATTTTTCTCGTTCCTAATCTTTGACTTTGGAGCATATATTACCAGTTGACGTTTCCAATGAAAGCATTGAAAACGTTGAGGAATAATCATTATTTGACAATAGTGTGTATAGTAAGTATAATGTTTCCATGAAAAGTTCGGAAATAATCAAAAAGATGTTAGCCGATGGTTGGATATTGGTTGCCGTGCGCGGAAGTCACCATCAGTTCAAACATCCGACCAAAACAGGTCGAGTAACCGTACCGCATCCTAAAAAAGATTTGGGTATCGGGCTGATACGGGCGATTATGAAACAAGCCGGACTGAAAGAGGAGTAAATGATGCGCTATCCTATCGCAATCGAAATGGGAAATGAGACAACGGCATTCGGGGTGATCGTCCCTGATCTCGTAGGGTGTTTTTCGGCAGGAGACACCCTCGATGAAGCGATTGATAATGCCAAAGAGGCAATCACTCTGCATATCGACGGACTGTTCGATGATAATGAAACGATACCCACTCCATCGCCTGTCAGCAGATACAGCTCATTAGCAGAGTATGCAGGGTATATTTGGGCGCTTGTCGAGATCGATCCCGCGATACTGGACGATAAAGCCGAGAGGGTTAATATCACCTTGCCTCGCCGTGTGTTGGCGAGACTCGATGCAAAAGCCAAAGAGGCAGGAGAGACGCGGAGCGGGTATATCGCGCGTCTGAGTATCGGAGCGTAAAGCGTTATTTCAATGTAACAGGCGGAAAATACATGTGAGCCAGAGATGCTCCCTCTGCCGCGAACCGTTTGAAAAATTTATCCATCGGATCTTCTTTATTCCAAACCGGATCTTTTACTTTTGTGAGTGCTTCCACCCGTTTTTTTGCATCGAATTCCACTCCGATACTGTCAATCAATTCCACTTTTTTCGCTTGCAATGCGGTAAAAATATGGGCATCGGCATATTCAGTGCTGCGGTTGAGATCGAGTTTGCGGGCACGTGCTACATCGCCGACGAACAGATCGTAGGTTCCGCCGATCACTTTGTCAAGCTCTGCTCTCTCAGCTATGCTCCAAGGGCGATCAAACGTACCTACTTGTTTGTAGGTTCCGGCATGAACGACTTGGGTTTTTACCCCCACTTTTTCCATCAGTCCTGAAATGTCGGCACCTTCCATGATTACACCGATAGAACCGATCATACTGCCGGGATTGGCGATGATCTCATCCCCCCAAATACCGGAGTAGTATCCGCCGCTTGCCATGATTCCCGCCGCATACACGACCGTCGGTTTAGTCTCAGAGAGACGCTTGATCGCGTAGGCGATTTCAACCGATGGGGCGACCGCACCGCCGGGAGAGTCGATGCTGAACAACACCCCTTTTACATCTTTGTTTTCGCGCGCTTCATCGATTTGCTCGACGATAGGCGTCGCATCCAGAATGGGGCCGGTAAGGGTGATCTTTTGGAGATTATGCGGAGCGATCGCATCTTGACCCGAAGGGACGATGAGCCAGAGTACAAAGAGGACCAATAGGGTCGCTTTGAAATGTTCCTGGATGAACTTGATCCCTGTAACGAGTGAAGAACCGATTTTTTTTAAAAACTCCATCATCATGTTATCCTTTGACTTTTTCGCCGTGAATGTAGACCGATTCGATATGCGGCGGACGCAATAGCAGATGGATCGGCAGTTGATCGCTGATCGGATAATCTATCCGCGTGACAAGCAAATCGGCTTCGAATGACGAAGCGATTTTACCACAATTTAGACCCAACCCCTCTGCCGCATCGACCGTGACACTTTTCCAGAGCCTTTGAGCCAGGGGGAGAAGCTCATCGGAGTGATGCATGAAGAGGGCCGCTTTCATCTCTTCGAAAAGACTGAGGGTATAGTTGGAACTCAGCCCGTCGGTTCCGCATACCCAGCGGATATTATGAGCCTCCAACCGTTTCAAATCGAGTGCACCGTTGCCCAGAAGCCGATTCGAGATCGGACAGTGGATGATGGTATGGTTCCCGTCGCCGATGAGCTGCAACTCTTTTGCCGTGGCATGGATGACATGGGTAAAGAGGGTAGGGACGTCTTTAAAGTAGTTTAAAAACTCCTCTGCGGTATTGGCCGCTTGGGACTGTTTTAGAAAGTTCTCAAAAAACGGTTGAAAATCGCCGCCGTTCTCATCCAGCCATTGACGTTCGGCAGGGCTTTCCATGAAATGGGCGGTTACGCGCAGTTGATGATCTTTGGCATATTTGAGGGCTTTTTGAATCAATACCCGATGGACGGAATAGGGAGAATGGATGGCGATTGAGGGGAAAAATCCCTCTCTTTTGACTGCTTGAGAGGCAAACAACCGCTCCTGAAAATTGCCGTACAGTGCGTCGGCCATGGCCGGATCGGAACCGATGAGCTCGTTGAAATAGACCACTTTCTGAGGTGCGGTAGCTACGGCCGTGAGATCGAATCCGTACGAGCTTACGGCACCGAATGCGGTGATTCCGCAGGAGAGCATTGCCTCTACCGCATCTTGGATGCAGGTGTCATCGCATCCGTTGATCAACTCGTCCCGATTGGCGATGACACTGGAAAGCCACGGCATAAATCCTCCGTAGGTGAGGCTCGAACGGTTGCCGCTGAACTCCAGATGGACATGGGAATTGATAAGTCCCGGCAGGATGAGTGACCCCTCGCCCAGATCGCGGCATGCTGAGCCGTAGCGTTTCATCAGCTCTTCATTCGGAGCCACTTCGAGGAGGGTTTTGTCAAATACGACACCGTGATCGCGTAAAATCGTTCCGTCGGTAAAAATGGCGTCGCATAAAAATATCTTCATTCCCAACCTTTATCACTGTTATACAGATAATTCTAAGTGCAAGTATAGCAAGCTTTTGGGATGAAGCGTCAGTCGAAAGGGGAAAAATATACGTGTCACAAAAAAATCACACTTATAGTAAAATATAATATAAAAAATTAAATTTATCATCTATTAGATATAATAGCGATAAAAATAAGTTATAAATATCATTTTAAATATCAAAATAAAATCTATTTAAACATTTGAATTCAAAGGAAACTTATTATGAAAGTATTGGTCGTAGACGATTCCAAATTGGCACGATTGTCGCTCATTAAAAGTTTAAAAGAGCATGAACCTTCGGCGGAAATACTGGAGGCGGAAAACGGGGAGATAGCGGTTGAACTTTTTAAGAGTGAAAACCCGAGAGTCGTTTTTTTGGATTTGACGATGCCGGTGATGGACGGGTTTGAAGCGTTGAAGCTGATCATGCAGATTGATCCGAAAGCGCAAGTCGTCGTCGTCTCAGCCGATATCCAGACCCATGCACAACAGCAGGTCTTGGCGCTCGGTGCAAAACTTATGGTTCCCAAGCCTATCAATTCAGACAAAATGCTGGGTGTCCTTCAGCAACTGGTATTTTAATTATACGGAAGGTGTATAAATGCAAATAGATGAGTTTTCCGAAGATCATTTGGATGTTCTCAAAGAGCTGATGAACATAGCGATGGGGAATGCGACTGCGAGCATCGCCGATTTGCTTCAGGCATTCGGGACAATGCATATCCCCCATCTTGCCATCAGCGACATGGACGGCTTGAAAGCCTATATGGAAAAAACGATCCCTTCCGATGAGAAATACTATGTCACCAAGCAGCTTTTTGGGGGGATGTTCGGCGGGGAATTTATCTTTGTCATGACCGATGAATCGGCTGTCAATCTGGGACATTATCTCTACGACGTCACGGCACCGAGTGATGCCGATATCATGGACGCGGTCATCGAATTGACCAATATCCTCAGCTCGACCATACTCAGCCGTCTGAGCGAGGAGTTGAATACGAAAGTGCAGTTTTTCGTCCCCTCCACCGAACTTATGTCCGGGAACGAATTGATCGGGCACGACGAGACCCTCAATTATCATCGGATTATCATTATCAGTACGCTCATGGAGTTTCAAAGCCATAAAATCAGCGGCCATATTTTTATTCTGACCAAAGATAAAATGATCGAAAGTCTAAGCCGCTTAATCGATCAAAAACTCGAAGAGCTGTACGCATGATCAATACGATGGACTATTGCAATATCGTTTTTGATTCTTTGGAAAACGGGACGATGATCGTGGATGAAAATTGTACGGTCTGGGCATGGAATAAATGGCTTGAGATCAATACTGCGATTACATCCGAGCACATTATCGGAAAAAATCTTGAAGACTTCTATCCCGAAATCGATTATAAAGGGTTCAAGCGAAAAATCCGAACCACATTGCGTCTCAATAGCCCCACTTTTTATGATGCCTCTCTAAGCAACCGTTTTATTACGGTCCCCCGCAATAAAATAACTACCTCGCTCTTGACGACGATGCAGCTGCAGGTGACCATATCCCCCTATATCCCGGAAGTGAAGCGGGTAATGGTATCGATTCAGGATATCAGCGATCTGCATGAACTCAAACTGACACTCCAGCAGCGGATGAAAGAGATCGCCTCTTTGAACAGTGAGCTGCGGCAGGATAAGCAGATCATCGATGCCAATCTGATGATCGTCAAAACAGACTGCGGATGTATGATACTTGAGGTGACGGATGCTTTCAGCTCTTTTTTCGGGTATAACGAAGCAGAGCTCAGAGGGGCTTTTCTCTCGAGTATTTATGTTACAGACACGATGGAAACCGAATTGTTGCAGATGAAAGAGACCCTTCAAAAGAAACAAAAATGGTCGGGCGAAGTGCAGGTTGTGACCAAAGAGGGAGAAACAGTCTGGATGGATGCCGTTATCTCCCCCTATTTGGATGAGCAAGACGACATTACCAGTTACACCGCGATTTACCATGACATTACCGATAAAAAGCGCATAGAGCTTCTCTCCGTGACCGATCCGTTAACAAAACTCTATAACCGCCAAAAGTTTAATGACGTTTTTGATGTGATGCTGATGAGACGCCACTGGAAAGAGGGGAACTCTTTCGGATTGATTCTCATGGATGTGGATCACTTTAAAAAAGTGAATGATACCTACGGACATCAAAAAGGGGATGCCGTTTTGATCGCCGTAAGTGATATCCTGGCCCAGACGGTTCGAACCGGTGATGTTTTGGCCCGATGGGGAGGGGAAGAATTTGTCGTTTTACTCCCGGATGTCGATAGTGAAAAAGCCGCGTATGTAGCGGAAAAACTCCGCCGCGCGGTTGAGGGGACAAGTATTTCTGAGGTAGGGGCCGTCACCGCATCGTTCGGTGTGACTGTTTATGCCGAGGGGGACACGCAAGAGTCGATGATGCACCGATCGGACGGGGCTCTTTACCGTGCAAAAGAGAAAGGGAGAAATCGGATCGAATCGCTGCTAGTTTAGTGCGATTTAGTTCCTTATAATCTATAACCGCTTATAATCTAACCCTAAAAAGTTAAATAAGGTTTAGTATGAAAATAGTGGTAATCCAAGGTCCCAATCTGAATATGCTCGGCGTACGTGAACAGCAAGTTTACGGACCGATGCGTTTGGAGCAGATTCATGCACAGATGAAAGAAGTCGCGGCTCAAAACGGGGTAGAAATCGAATTTCACCAAAGCAACCTCGAAGGGGAGATCGTCGACAAGATTCAGGAGTGCTATGGCGATGCAGACGGGATCATTATCAATCCGGCTGCTTATACCCATACCTCCATCGCGATCCGTGATGCGATCACTGCCGTGAATTTGCCTACGATTGAAGTCCACATCAGCAATATCTACCGCCGTGAAGAGTTTCGCCAAAAAAGTATGACGGCTCCCGCATGTACCTCTTCGATTATCGGGTTCGGTCCGTTCGGATACCATTTGGCAATGGTGGGGATGATGCAGATCCTCAGCGAGATCAATGCCATGCGTCAGGCGCAGCAAGAAGCGCAAGAGTAAACGATGCCTTTATGCCGCAGGCTGGATGAGAAGCACCGTATTTATGCGGATCGACGTTTTCCCGCTTCGCGTCCAAAACAGGCCGGATTCCGATATCGTGTAGTCCTTGGGGTCGGAGGAAATGTGGGGGACACGAGGCGGCGATTTAGCCGTCTTTGGGTCTATCTGCAGCGGCAAAGCCGTCTCTCTCCTCTCTCGAGCGGCGTGATGCTTGAAAATCCGCCGTTCGGTTATACCGAGCAGGAAGCTTTTATCAATACGACGATCGAGATAGCGACTTCACTTGAGCCCAGAGCCCTTTTACGGCTATTATGGCGAATAGAAAAACACTTCGGCCGCCGGCGCAGTTTTGCGAATGCTCCAAGGACGCTGGATTTGGATATGATATTCTTTGAAAACAGGGTTGTGAAATACCCCGAGTTAACAGTTCCGCACCCTCAGTGGAGGATGCGTCTTAGTGTCAGAATCCCTTTGCGGAGTATGCGCCGCACTTTTCGGAGAGAATATGAAAATTTTGACATTTAGCGGTGCGACCCCTGCCGAAGCGCTTAAAAAAGCGCAGTTGGAAGTAGGCGAAGAGGCGATGCTCATCGAGACCCGCGAAATACAGAAAAAATCACTCGGCAAAAGCGCACTTTATGAGATCGTTGTCGGGGTAGAAGAAGATGCCACTGGGAAAGTTAAACCCCGTCCGACGGAGCCTTTGCGCCAACAGCGCCCATTGACCCAAAAAAGCAGCGATGTCCTTTTTAATATCTCCGAAGCGGCCAAACAGATCTCCAAAATCGCCGAAGTGACGGATGAGGAACGTCCTGCACGCCATACGAGCATGCAAGAGAGCGAAGACCTCAAACTGATCAAAGACGAGATCGAAAAACTCGGCGATAAAGTGAAACTGATCCAAAATATGTTTTGGGATGAAAAAGCCCCCCGGATGCAAACGGCGATCCCTCCGGAGTTTGCCGAAATCTATCGCCTTGCGCAGCAAAGCGGTATGGACCAGGATCATCTGGATCAGATTATGCAGCTGACCCTGGAGCATATGCCCTCAAAGATGCGCGAAAATTCGGCGACGGTAAAGCGGTATTTCCAGGTATTGATGCGAAAAATGGTTCCGGTACGCCTTGAGACTCCTCCGAAAAACGGGACCAAAAAAGTATTGATGCTCGTCGGTCCGACGGGTGTGGGGAAAACGACCTCCATCGCCAAACTTGCGGCCCGTTTTTCATACTTGCTGGAAAAAAAATACAAAGTGGGATTGATCGTACTCGACACCTACCGGATCGGTGCGGTGGAGCAGCTGATGCAGTATGCGCGGATGATGAAACTGGGGATCGAGACGGTCGTCGATCCTCCCGAGTTTTCCAATGCAATCAATGCGCTGCGCTACAGTGATTATATTCTGATCGATACGATGGGGTCATCGCCGTACGACCAGGGGAAAATTGAAAAGATATATGAGTGTCTGCGAGCAAATGATACCGATTACAGCGTTGATGTGGTGCTGGTTATGCCAAGTTCCATCAAATACGAAGATCTCAAAGCGACCTACGAAAACTTTGCACCGCTGGGAATTGACACAATGATGTTTACCAAGCTTGACGAGACGAGAGGATTCGGTAATATTTTCTCACTCGTTTATGAGACGAAAGTACCGATCAGTTATTTTTCGGTCGGTCAAGAGGTTCCAGAAGATTTAGTGGTAGCCAATAGCGATTTTTTAGTCGATTGCCTGTTGCACGGATATCGCAAGGGTGAAAATTTATGAGCCATCAAGCTGCCAAACTTGAAGCCTTGGTGAGTCAAAACCGCAATACGACCGCAAAAAAGACCCGTTTTGTCGCAATAACGAGCGGCAAAGGGGGAGTCGGAAAAAGTACGATTAGTTCGAATATGGCCTATATCATGGCCCATCATGGATTGAAAGTCGGGATATTCGACGCCGATATCGGACTGGCGAACCTGGATGTCATGTTTAACGTCAAGATCCAAAAAAATATCTTACATGTCCTCAAGGGGGAAGCGACTGTCGAGGAGATACTGGTCCCGATCGAGAAGAATCTTGTCCTGATTCCGGGCGAGAGCGGCGAAGAGATCTTTAAATACGCTTCATCCGGGCTGTTTGAACGGTTTATGGACGAAGCCAATGTCTTGAACGATCTGGACGTGATGATCATCGATACGGGGGCCGGAATCGGGGAGCATATTCAGCTTTTTTTGCGGGCATGCGATGACGTGATCGTCGTCACTGTCCCCGATCCTGCAGCGATCACCGATGCCTATGCGACGATCAAGGTGACATCGCGTCTGCGCAACGAGATCAACGTCATCATGAATCAGGTACGTAATGATAAAGAGGCTCAGGGGCTGTTTGACAAGATCCATAAAGTCGCACAGGCAAATATCGGCCCGGATTTACGGCTTCTCTATCTCGGACAGATATCCAGCGATCCAAAAGTATCGACCAGTGTCAAAAAACGTTCACTGTTCAGTCGTGATTTTCCTGCCGCTACTCCGACGAAAGAGTTGGAGATGATCGTCAAGCGTATTGCCAAAAAACTGGAACGAAATGTGCTGGTTAACCCCAAAGAGAGTGGACTCGGCGGGCTGTTCAAACGGTTGATAGAACATTTTTGATATAACCTGATTTCGGGGTTTGTCTCTTGGACGGAAGAATAATTTTGGGTAACTGAGGGAAAATATATATGCGGGGATCGAATTTCGTCTCTTTTTTAACGGTACAGGGATTTTTTATCGGTATCGTATTTGGGATACTCAAATCGACCTCTGCGGAAAGTTTTTTGGGCTTTACACTCCTGATTACCGTATTTTTTTACCTTTTTGCCCACATGTGCGTCGGTTTTTATTTTCAGACTCTGGGAATCAAGACACATCCGTTTCCCAAACATTCGCATGAACGTAATCTGGATGCGTTTATCCGTGAAATTAATAAGCGAGAGCAATTTATCGATGCATTTTACAGTAATAAAGCGGAATTGCTAGATGAGAACGAACGGGAGCAGAGATGAGCGGCGCAAACCTCTATAGTGAAGAACTGAAACACCGTGAAGACCAACTCGCGATTCAATACCTTCCGGCAGTAAAAGCGATGTCTTTCCGTCTTAAAGAGAGGCTGCCGAGTTCGATCGATTACATGGACCTTTGCGCTATCGGCACCGAAGAGTTGGTGAAGCTGGCCCGCCGGTACGATGAGGTTCAAAACGACTCGTTTTGGGGATATGCAAAAACACGGGTATACGGAGCGATGCTCGATTATCTCCGTTCGCTGGATGTCGTAAGCCGCTCCAGTCGTAAACTGATCAAAGAGATCGATCACGCCATCGAATCGTATATGGCCGACCATGATGATGAGCCGAGCAATGAAGAGCTTGCGCTGATACTGGGGATTGAAGAAGAGAAGATCCATGAAGCACGTATCGCATCCGACATCTATACGGTCATGTCACTGGACGACCAGCTCGGAACGCCCGAAGAGGGGGGGACTCTGGAGCGACTGGAGCATGAGGATCTTATCGATGCGATCAAAGAGGTGTTGAGCGGATTCGATGAGCGCGAACAGGTCATAATACAGCTCTACTATTTTGAGGAACTCACCCTTAAAGAGATCAGTGAAATCGTCAACATTACCGAATCGCGCATTTCACAGATTCATAAAGCAGTGATCCGCCGTATTCGAGATGCGGTAGGGGGGAGATAATGGCAGATATTCTATCGCAAGAAGAGATTGATGCCCTTTTGGACGTTGTCGATGATGAAGGTGACGTCTCATTAGACACGGGTGAAGAGAATCTATTTCCCAACCGCCAAATAACCCTTTATGACTTTAAGCGGCCGAACCGCGTATCCAAAGAGCAACTACGTGCATTTCGCGGGATTCACGATAAGATGGCCCGTTCTATTGCATCCCAAATCTCGGCGATCATGCGCTCGATCGTCGAGATCCAGCTCCACTCGGTCGATCAGATGACCTATGGGGAGTTTTTGATGTCACTCCCCAATCCGACGAGTTTTAACGTCTTTTCGATGAAACCGCTGGAAGGAAACGGGGTCCTCGAGATCAACCCTTCCATCGCTTTTCCGATGCTGGACCGTATCCTCGGGGGGAAAGGGGAGCCGTTCGAAGCGAATCGGGAGTTTTCCGATATCGAGCTCTCCCTTTTCGAGACGATTCTTCGGGTTATGATGGCGACACTCCGCGAAGCATGGGGTCCCGTCACCGAGCTTTATCCGCAGGTAGAGTCCAAAGAATCGAGTCCGAACGTGGTACAGATCGTTGCCCAAAATGAGATTGTTGTTATGGTCGTCATGGAGATCATCATCGGCCACAGTTCGGGGATGATGAATATCTGCTATCCGGTTATCGCCCTTGAACCTATTTTGCCGAAACTTGCCAGCCGCGATCTGATGCTCAATGAGACCAGCTCAAAAAAGAGCCGGAACCAGGAGCTTCAGGTATTATTGGGGGGAGCGCACGTTAACGTGGAAGTGAACCTCGGGCAGGCGGAATTGACGCTGCATGAACTATTGGACCTGCGCGAGGGGGATATTATTCGCCTCAATATTCCGGCAGATGACGTCGTCGGAGTCAGCGTGGACGGAAAAGAGCGTTTTATCGGCCAGATGGGATTGCGTCGATTCCGAAAATCGATTCAGATCACGTCGATTACCGATACGGAAAAAGATGCGGTTAAACGGGCACTTAAAGAGTTTGAGACAAAGCGTAAAGCACGCATTAGCGGGGTCAAAGAGATGATACGAGGACCCGTAGAAGAGGAGGATGAAGATGAGTGATTTCGCAGGAATATTTGCGCAAGAAGCGATCGCGACGATAGAAGGACTAACGGGGCAAACCCCCTCTATTACTCTAAAAGAAACTGAAGATATTTCGATCGTATCCAATGTAATCCCCCCTATCGCGTCGGTAAAAGTCAGTTTTAGCGGAGATGCGGCGGGGTACGGTATCGTGATGATGCCTCCGCAATTGGCGACCGCGCTGGGCGATATGATGCTTGGCGGTGACGGTGAGGTAAAAGAGTTGATGGAAGATGAGGACCTTGACGCGACCAAAGAGATCGTCTCCAATATTCTCGGAGCGATGAGTACGACATTCGCTTCGCAAAAAGAGCTTCCTAAATTATTGATCAAACCCGAAACGGTTGAATTTATAGAAGAAAACGGAGATGTCAATCTCGATTCGTATGCCAAGATGTTCGTTTTTACGTTTTCACTCGGTTCTATTAATTCTCTGATGATGTTTGCGATTGATTCGGGGATCAATGCGGCTTTAAGTCCGGCAGTTGCTTCTCATCCGTCGGCTCCGGCTGGCGGGCCGATTTTTGAACCTCTCGCCCCTGTTACTACAAAACTAGAAGAGGGGGAGATGAAAAATATCGGTCTGATCATGGATGTCAAGCTCCCCGTCCGTGTCCGCATCGGGAAGAAAAAAATGCTTTTAAAAGATGTTTTGAGTATGGATATCGGATCGGTTATCGAGCTTAATCAGCTGGCAAACGATCCGCTTGATATATTAGTGGATGATCATGTGATCGCCCAAGGCGAAGTCGTTATCGTCGATGGAAATTTCGGTGTTCAGATCACCTCTATCGGGACAAAACGCGACCGTTTGAATAAACTTAAAGGATAAGTATGGCTCATCGACGAGGGAAGACAAAAGAGTACCCGAGCAGCCGTTATGTTAAAGATATTAAATCGGCGGATGTCTGGAGTGTTTTTAAAATCATCGCCGACTTCGTTCAGGGATTTGATGAATTAGGGGATTTGGGTCCTTCGGTGACCATTTTCGGAAGTGCGCGGGTGGATGAAAATCATCCCTATTACCATCAAGCTACCCAATTGGCAAGTATGCTCGGCGAACGGGGCTACAATATTATCACCGGCGGCGGGCCGGGTGTCATGGAAGCGGCTAATAGGGGAGCCTTTGAGCATGAAAATGTCGAGTCCATCGGATTGAATATTGAGCTTTCCTCAGAGCAAGAACCGAATCCGTATATTACCAAAGGGCGAAGTTTCGATTATTTCTTTTCCCGCAAAGTGATGCTGGTCAAATATTCGATGGCGTATGTTATTTTTCCGGGTGGGTTCGGAACGCTTGATGAGATGTTTGAAGCATTGACGCTGATTCAGACCCGAAAAGTCTGGGGCGTGCGACTGTTTTTGATAGGATCGGATTTTTACAATCCGCTCATCCAGTTTATCCGCGACAAGATGCTTGGCGAGGGGATGATCGATGAAGCAGATTTGAACCTGATCAATGTGAGCGACGATCTTGATTATGTCGTCAGTGAGATTGAGAAATCATTGGTTAAACAGATGGCAACCTTGGAGAAGGAGGGGCTTAACGATACGAAATATTATCAAATACTCTCTTCCTATTTTGCAAACAGACCGATCTGTGACGAGGGCGATAAGTAATGGGGAAAAAAGTACTTATCGGGATGAGCGGAGGGGTTGATTCGACCGTTTCGACACTTTTGCTCAAGGAACAGGGGTATAAAGTGGAAGGGGTTTACATGAAGCTCCATTCCAAACCCGGATATCATGAGATCCATCAGGTCCGTGCACAGCGGGCGGCCGATTTTGCAGGGGTAAAACTTCATATTCTCGACCTTCAAGATCAGTTCGCCGAAAAAGTTTTTACCCCGTTTATCGAAACCTACAAAGAGGGGAAGACCCCAAACCCGTGCGCACTGTGTAATCGCAACATCAAGTTTGGTGCGATGGTCTCCTTTGCCGATGAAATCGGTGCCGATTTTATCGCGACAGGGCATTATATCCGCCATGACGGGCAGTATTTGCTTCAAGCGCATGATGATATGAAAGATCAGAGCTATTTTCTTTTTTACATTAATCCCGCAATTGTCCCGCGTCTGCTGTTCCCTTTGGGGGAAAAACACAAAAGTGACATCAAAGCGTTCGCCGCCGGAATTGAGGGGCTTGAATCTTTTGCTTCACAGAGCGAATCGACTGAGATATGTTTTGTCGAAACGACCTATGTTGATGTCCTTAAACCCTATGTCCCCGTCGATCAGGAGGGTGATGTTCTCGATCTTCAAGGCAATGTCGTGGGGACCCATAAAGGGTACATGCATTACACGATCGGCAAGCGTAAAGGATTTACCGTCCGAGGCGCGCACGATCCCCATTTTGTCGTCGAAATCCGTCCGGAAACCAACCAGATTGTTGTCGGTCCCCGCGAGGCTTTGGAGTGCCGTTCGGTCGTTTTGGAGCGGGTCAATATGTTCGATACGCAAAAAGAGTTTGAGTGCGAGGTGAAACTTCGCTATCGTACGACTGCAGTCAAATGCCATGTTACAATCGAAGGGGATCATGCCAGAGTTGAACTCCATGAACCGGTACTCGGGGTGGCAGCGGGTCAGGCGGCGGTATTTTACGACGGTGAAAAATTGCTCGGCGGCGGGTGGATACTGTAGTTTTCTTTTCTTTTCAATAAGAAAAGAAACAAAAGAAAATCGTCCCAAAAACACACAAAAGTGATAATATGAAATCCAAAAAGAAAATCATTGCCGCCGGCATCATCGGTAACGTCATCGAGTATTACGATTTTGCGTTAATCGGTTTTTTGGCGGTGATGATGGGGAAACTTTTTTTCCCTTCTGAGGACCCTTTTCTCTCTCTTCTGGGCTCTTTCGGCGCATTTGCGGCGGGGATGGTGATGCGGCCTGTCGGAGCGCTGGTCTTCGGGCATATCGGTGACCGGATCGGGCGGCGCTTTGCGCTGATGAGCTCACTTATTATGATGGCACTCCCCACTTTTTTGATCGGATTTTTGCCCACCTATGCTCAAATCGGCATCATGGCTCCGATTCTGCTGGTTGCCCTTCGGATGATACAGGGGTTGTCGGTCGGAGGAGAATATGCCAGTTCCATCGTCTATCTGGTCGAACAGTCCTCGCCGAATCGTCAAAATCTCTACGGCTCATTCGTCTCCGTCGGTGCGAAAATCGGAATGGCACTGGGATCGGGTTTATGCGGAGCCCTCTTGTGGTATCTGGGCGAAGAGGCGATGGGGGAATGGGGATGGAGAATCCCTTTTTGGGCGAGTATCGCGATTGCGGCAGCGGGGCTCTATCTGCGCCGCAATCTTAGTGATGATTATCAGCCGAGCGAAGACAAGACCGTCCCCATCGTCGCCATTTTGCGCCATCATCGCCGGGAGTTCTGGCAGTTTTTGACCATCGCGTCAGCGATTTGGATTTTTTACTATACGGTTTTCGTTTATCTTCCGATTTGGCTGGAAAGCAGCGCCGCTTTGAGTAAAGCGGAGGCGGGGCAGATCAATACGATTTCGATAATCGTCGGGGTTGTTTTTATCCCGCTTATGGCGATAGTGGCAGACAAGATAGGATCGCTTCGGGTGATGCGTCTTGCCGCAATGGTATTGAGT
>Ga0265297_10003250_pt1 | contig 29969 bp, 22 predicted proteins | sample Munlanlwell13791_FD_192502 | JGI IMG/M metagenome (GOLD analysis project Ga0265297, IMG submission 192502) | Leachate microbial communities from a municipal landfill in Southern Ontario, Canada - Leachate well 137-91 | ecosystem: Engineered > Solid waste > Landfill > Unclassified | place...
GCGGGGCGGTTGCGGCGATGACGGTCCTGTCCTACTACGGGAAGCCGGCCGACAACTCGGATGCCGAAGAGATCCTGATTGCGCACGAGATCTACCCGGACGTCTCGGACAAGACCGGGGTCAATCCCGCACAGCTCGCTGCATGGTTCAACCGGAACGGCTGGAACGCCACGTGGGGAACCGGCGGGAGCCGGCAGATGCTTCTCGACAATTTGAAAGCCGGCGTCCCCACGATCGTTGAATGGATCGACTGGGGCGGCCACTGGGTGGTGGTGGTCGGTTACGATACCCGGGGCACGGAGAATATCTGGGACGATGTGATCATCTTTACCGACTCCGTGGACTGTCACGATGACCGGGTGGACGGGATCACGTACGCGAACTACGGGCAGTTCGATGCGATGTGGTTCGATGCCCATTACTTCCCGGCAAACATGAGCAACCGTACGTACGTGATTGCGGTTCCTGCCTGAATTCGCAGGACCGCAGGACCCCCCGGTCACACGGGCCGGAATGCACCTTTCGGCACGGTGATCTCGAACCGGGCGCCCTTGCCATGGGTGCCCGTCTCGTGGATGGAGATGCCCGTGATCGCCAGGATCTCACGGGCTAAAAAGAGCCCGAACCCCGTGTGCTGCCCAAATCCCTTCTCGAAGATCCGTTGTTTCTCGTTGAGCGGGATGCCGACACCGTTATCCTCGAACGTGATGACCAGCTCGTCTCCCGCACGCTCGCACCGGACTGTCACGGTCGTCACGGTCTTTCCATAGCGTACCGCGTTGTCGAAGAGATTAAAGAAGACCTTGTCGATCATCGGGTCGGCAAAGATCTGGCAGTTCGTGCAGGTGCAGTCCAGGGCAATTTCTTCCGGCCGGGCATTCTGGATCACCTCGGCAACCGGGACCCATGCGGGTTCCTGCAGGCCCAGGTCCTGGTAGGTCCGGGTGAACTCGATCTGGTGCTGGATGATGTCGACGGCGGATGCGATCTTGGCAAGGAAGTCTGCAATGACCGGTTCGGGCTTCCTGATTGCAGCGAGCTGGGTATACCCCTGGACCACGGTCAGCTGGTTGGCCACATCGTGCCGCGTGATACTGGAGAGGAGGTTGAGCTTGCGGTTGCTCTCCTTGATCGCGTTCTGGGTTTGTTTCAGACCTGTGATATCCCGGGCATCCCCGACAAACGAGATGAGCGTCCCGGTTTTGTCAAAGACCGGGGTGAGGTTTGAGGTATGGATCCGGATCGAGCCGTCTGCGTGGAAGACGCGGTACTCGATCTCGTGCGTCCGTTCCCGCGAGGTGACGGCCCGGGCCAGGAACTCCTCGCATGCGGGGATGTCGGAGGGATGGACGAACCGCTGGAACTTCTGTCCCTCCACATCCTCAACCTCGTAGCCGAGGAATTCGGTCCAGCTGGGCGAGGCAAAGGTCAGGGTGCCGTCCTCCCGTATCGTGTAGATGATGTCGTGGCTGTTCTCAACCAGCGTGCGGTATTTTGTCTCGGATTCGCGCAGGGCATCTTCTGCTGCTTTGCGGTCCGAGATGTCGTGTGAGAGACCGAGGACTCCGAGAACCGTCCCGGACTCATCTGTCAGCGGGACGATGCGGACATCGAGCCAGACGGTACCGGAGGGGAGGGTCATGAGGGTCTCGCGCTGGAGGGGGGTGCCGGTCGAGACCACGGTGTTGATCGCGTCCATGATCCGTTGGGCGGTCTCCGGGGACAGGATATCGGACAGGTGTGTGTCGAGCAGGGAGGCCGGATCTGTGTTCAGTGCCCGGGCTGTGGCATCATTGACATAACGGGCATATCCTCCGGTATCGATGAAATAGATCATCTCCGGGGAATTCTCGGTAATGAGCCGGTACCGCTCTTCGCTCTCCACGAGCGAGGTCTCGATCTCTTTCCTGGACGTGATATCCAGAAAAACACCGGAATATACGAGGGTGTCGCCATGCCGTGCCGGCCGGGACATGCCCTGGAACCAGATGGTCTCTCCTGTGGGTTTGATGAACCGGCCCTCAAAGTTCCAGTCGCTCTCCCGTGCAACTGCCTCGTCGATGGACTGCCCGAATCGCGCCCGGTCATCCGGGTGGATATGAGCAAACAGTTGCTGCAGGAGATCGCCCTTTGCAAAATCCAGCCCGAAAAGTGAACCGGCGGTCCGGACGTTGACAAACGAGAGTTCCCGTGTCCCATCCGGCAGGACCGAGAACTGGTACACCGCCCCGGGAACGGTCGATGTGATCTCTTCGAGCTGCTGCTGGCGCTGGACAAGTTCTTCCTGTGCCTGGGAGAGTTCCTCGTACTGCGCCCGGAGTTCCTCCTCCGTGGTGGCCACCTGTTCGTATGCAGAACGGAGATCCTTCTCCGCCCTCTTCCGCCCGGTGATATCGATGAACATCGTGACGATTAAACCGGGTGAGATCTGGAATGCCGTGATGGAGAAGGCCTTGCGGATATCCCCGTCCACCGCGAATATCCGTTCCGTCTGCCATATCCCCCCGTCGTGTGCCACCCTGCGCAGTTCGTCCAGGCCCCCGTTATCGGCGATGCTGGGGAATGTCTCTTCGATGACCTTGCCGACAACATCGTCGTGCCTGACACCGAAAAGGGCATCTGCGCTTGGGTTGGTACCCGCGAGTACGAGGGTATTGTCCGGCAACAGTTCCCAGAAATGCATCCCGGCAGGGGAATGATCGACAAGCATCCGGTACCGGACCTCTTCTTCCGCCCGGGTCTGCTCGATCCGCTTCTGCCTGATGAGCGCCCAGAGCGCCTGCATCAGGAGCGAGAGCTCGACCGTATCGTTCTCCGTGTAATCGGTCTGTTTGTTGGCCACGCCGGCCACGAGCACGATATGCCCGTGATCGATCACCGGGATGTTCATGTGCCGGAGGATGCGGGGATGGCCTTCGGGGTATCCCTTTTTCAGGGGACTGGGCGCCTCGTAGTTGTTGGTGATCACCGCTTTGCGCTGCCTGACGGCCTCCCCCCAGAGCCCGGTCTTTGCGGTCTTGTACAGGATTGGTTTTTCCCGCATGGCGCATTCTTTCATGGCCGATGTTGACCAGGCATACATGGAGAGCTCGCTCTCGTCATCACTCATGAACGCGAGGTACGCGAGGGGACTGCCGGTGACGGTTCCGGCCCCCTCGATGGCATAATCCAGGAGCTCTTTCTCGCTCTTCTGGGCATGATCGTAGAACCCGGCAATGAACCTGAGCCGGACCCCGGTCTCGCGGATACGCTGCTCTCCCTGTGCCAGCTCCTCGTACTGCGCCCGGAGTTCTTCGCCCGATGCGGCCAGTTCCTCGTTGGCTGCAACAAGTTCCTCTTCGTTCTTTTTCCGGTCAGTGATATCCCGGATCGCTTCGATGGCCCCGATGATTCTGCCCTTGCGGTTGTAGAGCGGGCTGGCCTTGGCAAGCACGTACGTAGGCTGTCCTTTCGGGTGAGGGAGATTGGTCTCTGCCGAGAGGGAGTTCCCGTCCCGCAGGATATTTGAATAGTGCTCTGCAACTTTCTCGTCCGGTTCCAGGATCATATCGATCAGGATGGGCCGGCGCTCCCCGTAGAAGGGGATTGCGTACTCGAAATCGCCTTTGCCGATGATCGCTGCAGCAGGAATACCGGTCATATCCTCGATGGCCCGGTTCCATGCGATCACGTTGCGGTCCATATCGATGGCAAAGGTGGCATCCGGTAAGAAGTTGATCAGGTCTGCAAGGCGTTTCTCCGATTCAGAGAGGGCAATCTCTGCCTGCCTCCGTGTCACGGCCTGCCGGATCTTGTGGGCGAGTTCGGCAAACTGGGCTTTTGCATCGCCGCCTTTCTGGAGATAGAAGTCAACACCGTTGTTGATCGCTTCGATGACCACCTCCTCGCGGCCGCGGCCGGTGAAGAGGATGAAGGGGATGGTGCTGTAGGTCTTCCGCACGGCCTTGAGCAACTCAATACCATCCATCTCCGGCATCTGGTAGTCGGAGACGATGGCATCGAACGACTGCTGGGCGAGCTGATCCAGCCCTTCTTTCCCTGAAAGAACCGTGGTCACCGAGAAATCCCCGGTACTCTCGAGAAATAATTTCCCTATCTCCAGCAGTCCCGGTTCATCGTCGACGTAGAGAAGGGAAAACATGACGGGCTCCGGAAGTATGCAGGGGATGTATTTCTGGATGACAGGAATTGACCTGTGAAAATTTGAATGTTACGGGTTGCAAGGCGGAGTCCACCCGTAGATTGTGCCGGGCATGGGGCCATGGTTTGTGTATCCGGCTTCCGTGAATGTATGCGGGAAATAAAACGGAATGGGAGTTCCCGAACGAGAGCAGAGGCTAAGGGAGAAAAACAATCAAAAGAACGGGCCTGAAGGGATTTGAACCCTTGACCTGCGGATTAAGAGTCCGCCGCTATGCCGAACTAAGCTACAGACCCGCTTACTTAGGCCTACTAATGTGGTTGATAATTGCGAATAAAGGTTTGGGATCTCTGCGATTGGAATCCCTTAATACCCTAGGAGGGATACATCTTCTGTACCATGCCGCAGGAAGCCCCGTTTGAGCCGTCGGGACCCGTTAAATACTGTATTTTCGGGTGCGGGACGAACGGATACAACATCATTCTGGAACTCGCGAAGGAGCAGGAGCGCGTAACGATCATCGACCGGGACGAGCCGCGTGTCCGGAACCTCCGCGACCAGAACTACGATGCCTACCAGCGGGACATCACGTCCCCCGAGATGCTTGCCGGGCTTCCCCCGTTCGAGATTGCGTTTGTGATGACCGGTGACGGGGATGCAAACCTTGCGGCAGTCCTCACCATCAGGAAACGCTACCCCACAACCCAGATCGTTGCCCGGTCGATCGACCCGGTGAACAGCCAGAAACTGACGGCGGCCGGGGCCGAAGTGGTCCTCTACCCGCAGGAAGTGGTGGCCCGCTCCGCCATTCTCCAGATCAAAAAGCAGCATTCGAGCCGGATCTCCCAACGACTCTTCTCCCTGATTGCCGGCTGGGAAGGGACGCTTGGGATCATCACCCACAAGAACCCCGACCCGGACGCGATCTCCTCCGCGATGGCGCTTGCCGAGATTGCAAAACAGGCAAACGGAAAGACGCTAGCCACCCGGATCTTCTACGAGGGCAACATCGGCCACCAGGAGAACCGGACCTTCGTCAACCTGCTGGATATCAAGATGGAGCACCTCACCCCGGAATCTCTCGTCCAGTGCCAGTACCTGGCCCTCGTTGATTGTGCCGGGCCAGGTGCCAACAACGACATCCCCCCGCAGACAAAGATCAACATCATCATCGACCACCATAAGGAGGGAAAGCACCTCTCGACCCAGAATGCATTTGTCGATATCCGGCCCGGTGTCGGCGCCACGGCAAGCATCATGACCCAGTACCTGCAGGAGCTGGATGTGCCGGTCGATAAAAGGGTCGCGACCGCCCTGCTCTACGGTATCCGGACCGATACCAAGGAGTTCAAGCGCAACGTGACGCCGCAGGACCTCAGCTATGCGGGATTCCTCCTGCCGCTGACCGATGCCGAGCTGCTCGACAAGATCATGTCCCCTTCGATGTCGCAGGAAACTCTCGACATCATCGGCAAGGCGATCCACGAGCGGAAGGTCCAGAGCGGGTATCTCTTCGCGAACGTGGGATACGTGATGAACCGCGATGCCCTCCCGCAGGCTGCTGAGATCCTGATCACGCTGGAAGGGGTGAACACGGCGCTCGTGTACGGCATCACGGACAATGCGATCGTGATCTCCGCAAGGAACCGTGACATACGGCTGCACGTGGGCAACGCCCTCTCGGAAGCCTTCGGTGAGATGGGCGATGCCGGCGGCCACCCGAACATGGGCGCCGCCAGCCTGCCCCTCCACTATTTCGGCAAGGTGGAGAACAAAGAAAGGCTCCTTGAGATCGTGATCGACCCGGTGCTCCAGAAGTTCAAGAACCTGGTCGGGCTCGAGAACGAGAACCGGAAGAACGGGAACGCGGGTGCCGGCGTACCCCTGTCTCCCTAAGCGTGCGGGATTAATCGCGCCAGAATCAGAGCTATGCAATACTCAGAATGGGAACCCTGTTACGAGAAGATCCTCGCGTACTTCGGGTTCGACCGGGCCGGCGATGAGGAGGCGGCCCGGTTGCTTGCCTCGCTGCTCGACCGCGACAACCTGCTCTCGCTCGTCACCATCACGGACGGGAACGACGTGACGGTCTGTGGGAATGCCCCGTGCCTCAAAAAAGATATTCCCAAGATCCGGGGCGTGGTCTTTGCAGCGGATGCAGCGGCAGAGGTGCTCGACGACAACGGTGTCCGGCCGGATGCTGTCTTCACCGACCTTGACGGGGCAACCGACCGGCTCCTTGAGATGAACCGCAAGGGAACGATCGTGGTCATCCATGCGCATGGCGACAACATCCCGCTCCTGAAGCACTGGGCGCCCCGGTTCACCGGCCCCGTTGTCGCAACCACGCAGGCCGCCCCCCTGCCCCGTGTCCACAACTTCGGGGGATTCACCGATGGCGACCGGGCCGTCTTTGCCGCGGACGAACTCGGGGCGGCATCGATCACACTTGCAGGGTTTGACCTCGATGACAAGGATGTCGACCCGCTCAAGCGGGGCAAACTCCATATCGCAAAGAAACTCCTTGCCATGATCGGGCATTCGCCATGAACGCGACCGCCGTCATCCTCGACGGGTACGTGGATGAACCGGCCTGCCTTGGCGTGCCGCCCTATGTCTCGCCCTACATCCGCACGGTTGCCGGGGCACTTGCCGCCCACGGGTATGCGGTCCGGTATCTCACGATCGACCAGCTCCGTGCCGAGCCGCTGCGGACTGTCGAGCTGAATGCGGCGGGCCTGCTGGTAATGATCGCGGGGGTGACGGTGCCGGGGAAGTACCTGGGCGGGACACCGGCAACGCTCACCGAGATCCAGCAGGTCGGGCACATGGTCCGGGGCCCGAAGAAACTGATCGGTGGCCCCATCGGGTTTGGGTACGCGGGGGAGGGCGGGCAGAAGGCGATCCGGCAGGTGATCAGCGGGTTCGATGCCCTGCTCACCGGGGAACCGGCGGTTGCGCTCGCCAACCGGCTCGACGGGAACGAACCGGTCGGAGCGCTCGATTATGCCCGGACCGACCCGTGGAGCATTGCAGGCAGCAGTATCATTGCACAACACCCCGATTTCCCGTTCGTGATGTGCGAGCTGGAGACGGCCCGGGGCTGTTCCCACGGGGCCACCGGCGGTTGTTCGTTCTGCACGGAGCCGTTCTACGGTATGCCGCAGTACCGTTCCGCCCGGGCTGTGGCGGATGAGGTTGCAGCACTCTATGCGAATGGGGCCCGGCACTTCCGGGTGGGCCGGCAACCGGATATCCTTGCCTACGGGGCCGGTCCGGGCGAGTACCCGGCACCGGTGCCGGAGAAGATCGAGGCACTCTTCTCAGGTATCCGCACAGCAGCCCCGGATCTTAAGACCCTCCACATCGACAATACCAATCCCGCCACCATTGCCCGGCACGAGGATGCGGCCCGCGAGGCCCTGAAGGCGATCATCCGGTATCACACACCCGGGGATGTGGCAGCGTTCGGGATGGAGACCGCCGATCCCGCCGTGGTTGCAGCGAACAACCTCAAGGCGCTGCCGGACCAGGTCTTCCATGCGATTGAGATTGTCAACGAACTCGGGGGAGCCCGGCGGGACAATGTGCCGGAACTTCTCCCGGGCCTCAACTTCGTCTGCGGTCTTGCCGGGGAGACGGAGACAACCTACGATCTCAACGAGCAGTTCCTTGCCCGGGTCCTGGAAGCAGGCCTCTCGGTACGGCGGGTGAATATCCGGCAGGTGATGCCGTTTGAGGGCACACCCGCGTTTACCAGTAATACGCTCGGGAAGCACGAGCGCCGGTTCAGGGCCTTCAAGGAGTTTGTCCGGAACAAAATCGATCTTCCCATGCTCCAGCGGGTCTTCCCGATAGGCACGGTACTCAGGGATGTCCGGGTGGAAGTATCGGGGGATCTCTCGTTTGGCCGGCAACCGGGATCGTACCCGATCCTTGTCGGTATCCCGGTCCGGCTTGTGGTCCGGACCGTGATTGATGCCGTGGTGGTGGACTGGGGGATGCGGTCGGTGACGGCCCTGCCGGTCCCGGTTGCGATCAATACGCTCCCGGCAGCGGCCCTCAGGTGGCTGCCGGGCGTGGGGAAGAAGAAGGTGGCCTCGGTCATTGCGAAACGGCCGTTTGCAGACCTGGCAGCGTACCGGAAGGTGGCGGGGAGTTCGGCCATCGACGGGCTGATGCGGTTTTAACAAGATCCCGAAATTTTTGGTGTGATCGGAAAAGGAGCCAGACTTGATGCAGGGTACACCGCTGAAAGCCTGTGTGAATTACTGGGGGGGATCTGCAGGCACACCTCCGGTTGTCGAGATCTATCGCGGCGGGACATTCCTGAAACGATCCGATTCCAGGAATGAGTACAGCGATTACTGTGTCACATATCCATAACACTCGCCGACTTTTTTCATTGCACCGGACACAAATGTGGTAGCGGGTATGTCAAAATGGCTGATTGCCGGACTTGAGATGTACCGTTCAATAATCGCGAATCGTTTATTTTAAAAATCCCGTACCGGGATCTCTTCCCTTGTAATCACAGAACCTGATCAACTGACCTTATCCTTACCGGTGAAAACCGGTTTACGTGCACAATTTAATCAGCTTAATCAGCCCGATAGTTTCACTCTCTTTCACAAAAGAGACCGGTTACACCGTGGCTTCCAGCGCTTCCCCACCCAGCTCCCGCACAATCCGCCCGGCGTGCTCTTCCTCCCCGGATGGTACAGGAATTACAACATCAAACGGCTGGATGATGAAGCGGCCGTTTAACTGGGTGAACGAGAATACCATGAGCGTAGGATTTTTTTTACTGGCCTTCCGTAACACGACTCCGTTCCATGATCCCAGAAATATGCGGAACGGGTAGACTGCCCCTTCATAGATGATCCCGGTACTGGAAATGAATGCGTCGTGGGACGCACCCATCGCCCGCCGCCGTTCGAGCCCGGGGGTAACACGGGAGATGATGAACAGGAATACCATGAACGCGAGCAGGAAAATGCCGGTCTCCAGACCGCCATCCTCTACAAAACCGATGAAGAAGAGAGAGACCAGGACAAGCATACCTCCGATAATAATGAACATAATCCGGTTACGTTCCTGGTAATCCCGGTATTCCCTCTCCACACTTTTTTGGGCTATTTCTTCCGGGTAGGTCCAGTGTGCGAGAATGTGGGGATCCTTAAGAATCCCGTCCATCACCCGCGCCCGGTAGATATAGAGCATGGTGACGGCCACACTGCTGACTGCAAGGAAGAAGGTGACAAATGCCAGCGCATAACCGCCGCTCATGCCGTCAATGGCGGTATAGGATACCAAACAGGTGATGGTAAAAACAACCGCTGCTAGTATGGAGATGGTGACTTTTTTCCACTCGTTATTGGGTATCATGGCTACCTTATGCCATATGGAATTGTCAGGTAATTCTGGGTTTCGTTTCAGAGATTGGGGTTCATCGGGCATATCAGGAATCCGTTACCATTCCTTATGGTAACAGGAGATCTCCTTGTCATGCGATCCTCATGTGCACCTCTTCTCCGTGCAGGGTATCCACTTACATTTCAATCGTATTTTGCTTGAATCGATCTATCACCCTTTCGCAGCAAGGTAAAAGGAAATGGTTTTTAAAAACGGATGATGAGATTTGACTATCATTTTTCTGAGGAATAATAATGAATAAGATCCGCACCATCCAGATCCTGGCAGTCATTGTTGTGCTTGCAGTGATCCTCATCGCCGCCCTTGTCATGCTCCCCAAAGACCAGAAAAAGACCGTCGTCGTCTATACCTCCGTGGATCAGGTTTACTCTGAACCGGTTTTCCGCGATTTTGAAAACCAGACCGGTATCACCGTCCTTCCCGTGTATGATGTGGAAGCCACCAAGACAACCGGGCTTGTCAACCGCCTTATCGCTGAGCGGAACCGGCCGCAGGCCGATGTCTTCTGGAGCGGGGAATTCGGCCAGACACTTCTCTTGAAAAACGAGAGTATCCTTGCTGCGTATTCCTCCCCTTCGGCTACAGATCTCCCCCGGCAGTTCAGGGATCCGGAAGATTACTGGACCGGGTTTGGCGGCAGGGCCCGGGTCTTCATCGTCAATATGGACAAACTCACCCCGGATCAGTACCCTCACTCCGTAAATGACATGCTTGATTCCCGGTACCCGGTCAACACGGTCGGGATTGCCTACCCGATGTTCGGGACCGCTGCCACCCATGCAGCAGCTCTCTACAGTTACCTTGGATCGGAAAAAGCCCGGGACTTCTTTTCCACGATGAGCGAGCGCCAGGTACGGGTCGTTGACGGCAACTCGGTGGTCCGCGATCTCGTGGCCGATGGCCAGCTCGCCTTTGGCCTGACCGATACCGATGATGCGTGTGGTGCGGTAGAAATGGGTAAGCCTGTTGTGATCATCGTCCCTGACCAGCAACCCGGGGAGATGGGAACCCTGGTGATTCCCAACACTGTTGCTATGATTGCGGGATCTCCGCACCCGTCAGAGGCAAAAACCTTCATTGATTACGTGCTGGACCAAAAGACCGAGGATTCGCTGGTCTCCTCCGGGTGGATCCAGATCCCGAGCCGCGATGTCCCGACAAAGACTGCCTGCATGAACATCACCGGGATAAAGGTAATGGATATATCGTACCAGGATGTCTACACCGGCATACCGGCAACCCAGAAAGACCTCATTGAGATTTTCATCCGATAACCTGTATGGCAACCCCCCGCCCGTTTTTCCTGAAAATCAGAGGACGCCTATCGCCAGAACAGTGCATGTATGCACTCGTGCTGGGCGTGTTTTTCCTGCTGATCACCTGCCCGTTAATCGGGCTGGGGGTCGATCTCCTGTATGCCGCCCTGAAAGGAAATCTTGATCTCTCCACCCCTTTTCTCCTCTCGTCCCGAAGGCTGGGGCTCCTTGCTGCAAGCATCGGGCTTGCCGCAGCGGTGGCATTCTCCGGAATCGTGACAGGGGTACTTCTCGTCTCTCTTCTCTGGAGGGCTTCCCGTAAGATCCTTGTTGTTGTCCTCCTGGCAATGCTGGCCTTTGCCGCAATTCCCCCCTATATCCACGCTCTCACCTGGTCTTCCCTTCTCGGGTACGTGACCGGGTTCCTGCCCGGTGTGCCGGTTACCGGCTGGGGCATCAGCTACTGGGTAGAGTTCATGGCACTGCTCCCGTTAGCCACGCTCCTTTCCTGGATTGCATTTGCATCAGTTGACTTCCACCTGGTTGAGGCCGGGCGGGTCTTCCGGCCGGATATGGAGACCTTTTTTAAGATCCTGCTGCCACTCTCGGCACCGGCGCTGGGTGCAGCGTTTGGGTTTCTGTTTTTGATCTGCTGTTCTGACTACTCGGTTCCCTCTCTTTTCGGGGCCGATGTCTATGCCCTGGATATCTTTGCCCAGTTCAGCGCCACCGGGAGTTCAGCCCTGGCATCTCTCTATGCCCTGCCTCTCATGGTCGTCACTATTATCGTGATGATTGCCTGCCGCTCGGGAATCCGCACCCTTGCCCAGACCCCGGACTGGTTGTCGGCCCGGTTCGGCACGGCCCCCCGCTTCCCCCGGTTCTTTGTCGGGTTGCAGGCCATTGCCTGCGGGATCATCGCCCTCCAGATCCTAATCCTCTTCTCCGGCCTCATCCTCACGACGGGCACCCTGTCAACCTTTACCCGCTCCGTTGCCATGGCGCATGGGGAATTGACCTACAGCCTGCTGATCGCTGCAGGTGTCATTCTCATCTCCTTACCCCTGGCACTGGCCGCTGCCTATGAGCTGAGACAACCGGGTCTCCGCGGGGCTGTGGCATGGATCCTTGTCCTTCTCCCTCTTGCAATACCTGCCTCTTTGACCGGTATCGGCATGATCCTGTTCTGGAATACACCCGGCCTCTCGATGCTGTACCCGGGTCTGCTCATGCCCATCCTCGTCTCGGTTGCACGGTTCGCCCCTTTTGCAGCCATCATACTCTTTGTTCAGCTGCGGTTCATCGATCCGATCCTCTTCGATGCTGCTGCAGTTTTTTCCCGGAGCCGCCTAGAGACCTGGTTGCAGATTCGTTTCCCCCTCTATGCCCCCGGGCTTCTTGTTGCCGCGGGAATCCTTGCGGCGCTGACGCTGGCAGAGCTGGGGGCAACGCTTGTCGTAGCCCCGCCCGGCCATGGCACGCTCACGATGCGGATCTACAATTATCTCCATTACGGGGCGGCCGGGGAAGTGGCAGGCTTATGCCTCCTGATTACGATACTTACCCTGATGGCAGGTGCGTGCACGATTGCTACCCTGTACTGGCTGTACCGTGGACCGGGCAGAGCCCCAGAACCAGATGGGAGGAAAAGCGAATGATCGTCCTTGAAGATGTTGTCAAAACATTCGGGAACCACACTGCTGTAGACCATGTCTCCTTAGAAATTCCGGACCATGCACATATTGCCATTCTCGGGCCCTCGGGCAGCGGCAAGACGACCCTCCTGCGTCTGATTGCGGGCCTGGAGATGCCGGATGAAGGCACGATCTCCATGAATGGCAGAACGGTCAGCAGCCCGGACATGTTTGTTTCCCCTTCGGAGCGCAGGATCGGTTTTGTCTTCCAGTCTGCTGCCCTCTGGCCGCATATGACCGTTGCGAAAAATATTCTCTTTGCCATCGATTCCCTGCTGGAACCAGAGCAACAGGAGCGGCTCGCCTCCCTTTTGGATCGTATGGGGATCTCACATATCAGGGACCGGTTTCCGGATCAAATCTCCGGTGGGGAAGCCCGGCGGGTAGCCCTTGCACGGGCCCTTGCTCCCCGGCCGGAAACGCTGTTGTTCGATGAACCCTTAACCAACCTGGACCGCCCGCTGCGGGATGATCTTCTCAACCTTATCGCAGAATCTGTCCGTGCTGACGGTTCCAGCATGCTCTACGTGACCCATGATGAATACGAGGCAACAACGGTTGCCGATACCATCATCCGGTTCGACAGGGGCCGGGTCCTCCGGTGAACAGATACCATGCCCGAGAAAAAATACCGGAACCTGATCGTGAATGCGGGTCACCTGCTCGCCGGGATCCTGATCATCGTTGTGGTTGTTCTCATCCTCCAGGCGGCTCTGGGATACGTGCAGGTTAAGAGCACTCCCCCCGGCTGGGAGATCATCCGCCCCCCTGCGGAAGTCTCCACCCTCCTCATCGATGACGATACGCTCTGGACCGGTGGGAAAGACGGAATCATTCTCATCAGCCGCACGAACAGCTCCCGTCTCCCCCTTCCTGACGGTGCCCCATCCACGAGCTATGTCCGGCAGATCCTCCGGGATCATACCGGCAGTATCTGGATCGGCCATGACGGAGGGCTGGTGAAATTCACCCATGCAGCGTGGGAGATCATTGCCCCGGGCCCTGGTATCCCCTTTACAAAAGTGTTGAGTCTTGCCGAACGCAAGGACGGGACCATGGTTGTCGGTACAGAGACCGATGTTTTTGTGAACAATGGCAGCGGGTGGGTGAGCCTTCGTGCCGGGGGCATGCCCGGGATCGCTTCTGCAGATGTCCTTCTCGCCCCCAGCTCCGGTGATCTCTGGGTTGGTTGCGGTGCCGTGATGCATGGAGCGCTCTACCGGCAGAACGGGACTTCGTGGCACCAGTATACCGTCAGTGACGGTCTCCCTCACCCGGCGGTTCGGGCGCTGACCGAAGCACGTGACGGCTCCATCTGGGTTGCCACCGGCTATTCCCGGAATGGCGGTGCAGCCCGCTATTCTGACGGGGTCTGGACGAACCTGACCCGGGCAGATGGGCTTGCCGGCGAGTCCACCCGCTCGGTCTTTGAGGATACCCGTGGGCGGATCTGGTTCGGGTCCGAGTATGACGGGATTGCAGTCCGCAATAATAGTGCCTGGAAGATCCTGACTGAAAAAGAAGGGCTTGCGGGCTATGAGGTCAAAACGATGGCAGAGGACATGGATGGGGTCTACTGGCTGGGCACCAACAGCGGGCTGACGCGGATATCATCGGATGTTGTGATTGGGTAACGTGCATTTCTGCGGTTGGTATCACTCAACAGATAAGAAAAAAATCGTTGTTTATAAAAATATATGGATACTGTCTGTTCAAGGGAAATACAACATTTTTTTAACTGTCAGGGAGATAAAATCCTATCCTGAAACAGGAGTAAATAAGACGAGAATATATCCAAAAGATACCCTCCCGTGTCAGATAGTGAGGAAGATTCCATGGATTTTAACGAAGCAGAACAGAAACGGATACAATTCTCCGCCCGGTTGCAATCAGGGAGACTCACTCCGACCCAGTTCGCAAAAGCCTTAACCAGTCTGCAGGTGACCGATGCCCGGGGAATGATCTGGCAGCCTAACCCTTCCGGGGATGGCTGGTTATTCTGGACCGGGTCTGCATGGCAGCCGGGAACGCCCCCGGGGATATACGGGCCGGTTACAGCAACCGGAACAGGTGCCCCCCAGAAATCAGCCAAGGACTTCAACGAGTTCAAGTCTTCGCTGATGAGCGTTGATGAATTCAAGAAAATATCAAAGGAGGTCCCACTCGCAAAGCGGCCGCAGAAATGGTGGGACCTTCTCTCCATTCTTGGCGGTGTTGTTGCCGCAATCCTCTGGTTCCTCTACGGAGGCATACGGAGCGGTCGCGAAGGATTTGATTTTCTGACCCCGCTCCTGATGATCGCGATTCCGGTAATCCTGGTATGGTTCCGGGCAGACATCGATCAGATTCTCCTGCCCCTCCAGCCCCACCGGAAAAAAATTTCAAAGATTATTTTGATCGGTCTGGGCATCGCAATCCCGTTCCTGACCGCATGGATTCTCTACAATATCTTCCATATCAGCCAGTACCCCCTGATGCAGGCAAACATTGTAATCGGGACCATGGTTTCCTATGTACTGGTCCGGGATCCACTACTGGCAATGGGGAACAACTCCCGCAAATCAGGGCCCTCTTCAACGACTCCAATAAGTATAATTTTCTTTGTAATGCTTGCTTCATTCATTGCGATTCCGGTTATGGCTGATGACTGCGCCCGAGATCCACTGAATGCGCAGGACTGCCTGAGGACTGGTGGGTATGCAGAGGCCATGGCCGGTACTGCAGCAGCCGGGCTCGGCGTTCTTGTCAATGGTCCAATCATCATTCAGGGCATTGTAGCTGGTGGAACCAGTGGTGCAGCCGGAGCAGCAGGTGCCGGGAGTGGTGCCGGTTCCAGTGGTTCTCCGGCGGGATCAAACAAAATTTATGGTACTGGTAAACCCGGAGATCCAAAACGTGATGGCTATACCATAGGAGAGAGAGGCCCGGACGGTGAGTTTGTCCCCTATCATGAAAATGTCGATAAGCCTAAGGAAATTTATGGTAAAGGAACTGTAGCGGAACCCTATTCGAATACGCCCCCGCCAGTTATTGATCACACTCCAACACCCCCGGATGCTCCGATTCAGCAACCGGAACAACTTCCTGAGCCTCCAACACCTCCGGAACAACCCCCGGAACCACCCGCGCCACCGGAACAACCACCTGAGTCTCCAACACCCCCGGAACAACCCCCTGAACCACCCGCACCACCGGAACAACCACCTGAGCCCCCAACACCTCCTGAGCTGACCCCTGCCCAGAAACAGGAACTCATGACCCAGCGTACAACTCTTCAACAGAATGTTCTCAAACTGCAGGCAATGTGGAAGCAGAAGAAATGGCTCAAAACAGCCGTACCCGAGGCTTATAAGCAACGGGCGTTCCAGGTGGCACGTGCAGGTTCAAAACCCGCACAAGATTTCGTTGAGGCTGTATCGGATCCGAAAAAAGCGATAGCGAAAGGTGTCCTGGATAAACTGGGAATAAAAACAGCGGAAGACAAACTCAAAGCGAAGAATCCGTTTACGAAGACCGGAGTGGATATACCGCAGTCTGAGATTATCGATGATCTCAAAAAAGCTGATGCTAATTATCGGGATCTGAAAAAAGAGCTTGATAATATGCCGACTGATGAACAGATGTTAGATGAGATGAAGAGACTCACTAAAAAGATATCCGGCATTGATGACAAGCTGGCAGGAGGAACGTAGATGTCCCTAAACAGGTATTCTATTCTCATCGTGGAGGTGGCATGATGGCCGGGTTTACCCTGCCCGGACAGCACATCACGCTGCTTGGGAAACTCTGGCCGGGAGATCGGAATGCCCTCTCGCCTCTTGCCGAATACGGGACATCCGAAGAACGGGACGGGGTTAAGAAGACCCTCGCTGGTTCGGTAGTAATGGATCCGCAAGGAGAGATTGATGTCCGGTTCCATCATGTCATGTCCGTTCTCGATGATCCTGAACGTTTCGTGAGCCTCGATGTCATAACTCATGGTACCATGAAGAGCCTGGAGATGTATTACAGCACGGATAAAGTATCTGCCGTGTCGTTTCTTCCCGTTGAATCCGGTGCGGTGCAGGTCAGGGAGGATGCCGGCCTGCACGACATCCTCCCATCAGAAGATTGGGGAGGCACACCCAATGATGAGCTGAATCCTGCTGACATTACCCTGAGCCTTTCGGAAGCCTGGATTGTGGCTGCGATATTCGATGGAGAGCGGCGCTCTTCATTCGCAGCGGTCATGCAGGCAACAGGTGGCCACGAGTTGATCCTCGAACCGTCTGTTCACAACCCCGCATCTATAAAGGATACATTTACCTCAGCAGGGTTGGACCCTGAGAATACACTCTTCCTTAATCTCCTCGAAGGCATGGGTGGGATGACTCGGTCCGATGTGGATCTTGCGGGGATCGAACCGTACCTGCAAAGTCTCCAGGCAAAGGGCATCATCCAGAGATCCGGATCAGGATACAAAATGCCTGAACAGATGCTGCCGATGATACGGAGGACCCTGCTATTTGACAGGATGACGATTGCCAGGACATGCCGGAACGACGGGACGGGTCAAATCGTTAACGAGTCATCCCTGTGCATACGGGCAGATGGGACCCTTCTCTGGTTCATACGTCCGGAGCAGGTACCCGATCAGTTCTACCTGAAATACGTCTCATCCTCCATGGAATCGGATATCCTGCACCAACTGATCGAAAACCAGTTGTTCTCGCTTGCCCAACTTACCGTTACCCCCTCTGTGAAGCCCGCAGGTTCCCGGATTCCGGTAAACCCTGTTCATCCAAAGGGCCGACAATGCCCGGTTTGCGGAACCGAAGCAAAGGGGCAGGGAAAGGTCTGTGCTTCATGTAAAACACTCCTCACTGGGGATAAAAATACAGACGGTGGGAAAGAGGAACGGATCTGCCCCTCCTGTCATGCATCAATTTCACCCGGTAAGATGTTCTGCGGGAAATGCGGGACTGCGGTAAGTTCAGCCCCGGACCAATCAGGTCCCAGGTCAGAAACTGTATGTCCTGATTGTGGCGCCCCAGTTGTCCCGGGTAAGAAATTCTGCGGGAAATGTGGAGCAAAAATCGAAAGCAACTAATGCGTGAGTATCATGGTAAACGAATCCCTCTCTAACAATGAACAGTATTGTCCGAAATGCAAAAGCCCGGTTAATGCCGGTATAAAGTTCTGTGAAACGTGCGGTGCAAAGATTGAACCTCCCCCCGTCTGCACACAATGTGGCGCCCCGCTTCTGCCGAATGTAAAGTTCTGTGAATCATGTGGAAAACCCGTTGCAGCGCCAGTGGCTCCTCCGGTTTCTGCAGCACCCCCCGCCCCGGTTCCGGTAACGGTCCCGATACTCCCGGAAGTAAAAACCCCTGCACCTTCTGCACCCGCTCCCGCAGAGGTGAAGAAACCGGCACCAGAACCGAAGCCAAAAGCTGCAGCCAAAGAAAAAGTTCCCGATAAAAAAGCACCGGAGATACTTAAGGAACCGGTAACCACGGCCCCCGAAAAAGCGGTGCCTGTATCCCGCACCCAGATACTGATGATAGCCGGTGTCGTGGGACTTGTTATTGTTGTCGCCCTTGTTTACTTTGTGCTCCTGCCTATGCTCTCTGGATCAGGAACTCCCGGCGCCGTTACTGGGGCCAGTCCCGTCACGTCAGCGGTTTCGACAGTCGCTCCTGCGCAGAGTTCCGCATCTGCATCCTATGTCCTGGAACCCACCCAGGTTCCCCCTGCGAACCTTCTTGTTACTTTCCAGGCAGAACGTGATCCGATCACGGGTCTGGTAACCGTCACTTTTACTGGTGGGGCTGGCCAGAATGGTGTCTCTGATGTCTCTATTCGACTCACCCGGTCCGATGGTCAGGTGCTGACCCAGACCCTCAAACCCAAGCAGATTGGCAGTTTTACCACTCTCCAGGGGACATTGATGACCGACCATATTGAAGGGATAGCGAATTACTATAACGGGGAGAAATACCGGATCATAGACAAACTGTTTGAATACAAGAAAAAATTCTGATCACTTTTTTTTAAAAGAATTTCCGGATCAGATCCTCTAGATCTGTTTGAGCTCCGTCACTTTCAGGATATCCGTCCGGGTCACGATCCCAACGATAATATCATCCTGCATGATTGGGATCCGGCCGATATTCTTGGCCGACATGAGCCTGAACGCCTCGATGACCGGGGCATCGGGAGGAAGCGTGATGAGGTCTTTTGTCATGATGTCGCGCACCTGCAGCGCTTCGCGATCAATGGAGTGCATCCGGTTGACATCCGCAAGCGTGATCATCCCCACCAGCATACCCCGGTCGACCACGGGAAAGCCAAGGTGCTTGCTCGCGTACATCATCGTGATCACCTCGCTCACGCTGAGCGTCGGGCCAACCGTTGTCACCGGTGCGCTCATCATGGAGCCGACCGTGACATCCTGCAGCACGTGGCTGTACTTCACCGCCATCGACTCCATGTTCGCGCCGATGTAGATGAAGAGGGCGATCAGGATCAGGAACGGCTCGAATGTGAAGAGACCGACAATCCCAAAGAGGATGGCAAACCCCTTGCCGATATCAGCGGCGATCTGGGTGGCCTTGTGCAGGGGCATCCGGCCGGCAAGCCAGGCCCGGAGCACCCGGCCCCCGTCCATGGGAAAGGCCGGGATGAGGTTGAAGAAACAGAGGATGATGTTGAGGAACCCCAGGTACCCTGCAACGAAGATCACCACACCGGCCACCGGGGGATTCGTGATGAACGACGGGGTGACAAACATGACGGCATAGCAGATAATCCCGAAGATGAGGCTGGCGACAGGGCCGACCATTGCCATGGGAAGTTCGGCCTTCGGGTCGGGGACGCCCTCTTCCATGGTGGCGATGCCGCCGAAGATCATCAGCGTGATGCTGTTGATCGCGATCCCCTTTCTCCGGGCAACGAGCGAATGGGCCAGCTCGTGGACCAGGACGCCGAAGAAGAGGCCGAGCGAGATGACGATACCGAGCACATAGGGCATGTAGCCGGCGGTGATGAGGGTCGCATCGATGGGAACTTTGATGATCCCGTTCACCGGATCGATGGTGAGGTTGATCTGGCTCCCGATGATATAGGCAAAGAGGGGGATGACCAGAAGAAAGGTATAGTGGATCAGGATCGGAATCCCGAATATCCGTCCGATCCGGTACGATCCGTCCATAATAAAGGGTTATCTTTTTAACTCTAAAGTATATACTTTCATCTGATAACGATGGAAACCCAGATTACCGAGCTGTTCGGGCTTCAGATTTACACGGAAAAGGGCATGTTCATTGGTGAAGTCGACGATGTCGTCATCGATGTGGACTCAAAGAAGATGGAGTCGCTCGTGGTGAGCAAGGTCAACGACCAGCTCTTCGAGCTCAAGAACTTCAAGGGTCTCAAGATCCCCTACCGCATCATCAGCGCAATCGACGATATCGTCCTGATCCGCCACTTGCCGGGCGCCTTTGCCGGTGGCAACGGCGGCGAAGAAGAGTAAACGATAGTATCACCAGAACAGCGGGAGACACATATTCATAATCTTTTCGTACTCCCGCACGGTACGTTTATGGAAAACCGGGAAATTTTTTCATCGATCACCGCTATTCCACCGGTTTTCGTCCGGCTTGATGGCAGGGCATTCCACCGGCTTACCGATTGTCTCGGGCTCGAAAAGCCATTCGATGAATTTTTCCACAAGGCAATGGTTGCGGCCTGTACCTCGCTTGTGGCCGACAGCGGTCTGAATCCGGATTTTGCGTTCACGTTCTCGGACGAGATCAGCCTCTACTTCACGAAACTTCCCTTCTCCGGTCGGGTGGAGAAACTCGATTCAGTGGCGGCCTCGTACGCAGCCAGTTCCTTTACGCTCGCCCTCGGCGGGACAACGCTGGTTGCCTTCGATGCCCGGGTGATCCCGGCAACCCCTGAGTACGCGCTTGAATACCTGGCCAACCGCCAGAGTGAGACGTGGAGAAACCACATCAATGCCTACTGCCAGCAGGCCCTGATCGAGGAGGGGATGGATGCGACAAAGGCGGCCGGGCAGCTCAAGGGCCTGCAGGCAAAGGATATGCACGAGATGATGCACGTCCGGGGTTTTAACCTCGCCACCACGCCCGCATGGCAGCGCCGGGGCACGCTCGTGTACAAGAAAAAGACTAAAAAAGAAGGGTTCAATCCGATCACAAAGAAGTTCGTGGTCACTGAGCGGAGTGCGGTGACAACCGGCTCTGACCTCCCGCTCTTTACGAGCCCCGAAGGAAAGGAGTTCCTGAAGAGTCTCCTCGGAATCCCGCAATAATTTTTTGTGCGGGATCCTGAACCGTTCCGCATGGCAGCGCTGGTTTCCTGGCGTGGATTGCCGATTGTGCGTTGCAGCCCCCGTTTTTTATGATCTCCTGGTTTTTTCCTCCTCCGGATCTGTCTTTTGGAATCTGACCGATAGAATAACAACTATGGCACGAAGGCAGGAATTGGGGCGTTCAGTGCCGTGGGGGATATCTGCATCGCATCAAAAATAATCCTTTAACCGGAAATCCACTTTGAATCTGGGGATATTTAAAAATCAAAAATTTTAAATACATTTGTAGTACAGTAGCATTATCCACACAAAGGAGGTGACGGTTTGTTCGACTGGGCTATCTTCATTAAAATGATCATCGCAGTCCTCCAGGCAATCTTACAGAACCTGCCCGTATAACCCGGCAGTTCTTTAAAAAAAAACCATACTCCTTTTATACGCCGGAAGAACAATCCCCGGCGAAAAAACTCGTCGCTTTAAAAACGAGGGCCCGGATTATCCGGCCTTTCCGATCCCGACCGTCATTGCCACGCCTTCAACATCCCAGTCCTTGACGGATGCAAAGCGGGCCGGGTCCGGTGTGTTTCCGTCTTTTGAGAATCCAAAGGCGGTTGCACTTGCACGGACCTCATCGGCGATCATGGCAATGATCGGACTGGTATTGAGGAGCGTCAGTATCCGGGCGTCTCCCACCGATACTTCGGCAGTAATGGTATCCTCAACCGCGAGATCGAGCTGTTTGCGCATATCCTGGATGCGTCGGATCACTTCGCGGGCATACCCCTCCGCTTCGAGATCGGGGGTGAGGGCCACATCCACGTACACCGTGGCATCGGTCATCGGGGCCGAGAAGATATCCGCGGGAAGTTTCTCAGTGAACGTGACCTGTTCGGCACCGATCTCATAGACCGTTCCACCTTCTTCCAATTGGTAGGACTGCCCGGCAGCAACGGCTGCCTTGATCGCATTACCGTCTGCTGCTTCAATGAGTCCCTTGACTTTGAACGAGTCCTTGCCGAACCCTTTCCCCAGTGCCTTCATCACCGGTTCCGCATGCCAGCCGATCCGGTCCCACCGGCCCATGACAACCGTGACCTTCCGTGCATTGGCCCGGTCCATGCAGACCGCGTTGAGCCGCCCGATGGCTGCCTTCACCGGTTCGGCGCTCGTGACCACGGTGACTTCCGAAACCGGCCAGCGGAGTTTCCGTTTTCCCGCCTGGCGGGCATTGGCGCTCGCTTCGTCGAACGAGCGGACGAGTTCGACCGCGTGTTCGAGATCCTGATCGACAAGTACCGACTCGCCGGCATTCCAGTCGAGCAGGTGAATGCTCTCGGGATCGGATGAGCAGCGCAGGTTCCGGTAGATCTCCTCGGTGAGGTGCGGGCAGAACGGTGCAAGAAGCCCGACAAGCCGGCGCATCACGTAATACATGGTCTCGTACGCGAAGCGCTTCTGCTCGGACTCGCCTTCGAGCCACATGCGGGGCCGGACCAGCTGGACGTACCAGCGCGAGAGGTCTTCAAGAATGAAGTTGATGAGTTCGCGGGTGGCCCGGTGGAGCTGGCACTCCTTTGTAGCGGTGTTGACAATGGCGGCAACCGAGTTGATCCGCGAGATGATGAACCGGTCCTCGTCCGGCATCTGCCTGATATGGGAGAGGACGTATGCATCATCCCAGACCCCGTTCTTTGACGCGGGTTCGAACTTGTCGAGGATCATGTAGGGTAGCGGGAAACGGTACACGTTCCAGAGGATGTTCATCGCACGGCTGACGGTACCGACGCCCTCCCAGTTGAACTTCAGGTCATCCCACGGTGCCGAGGAGGAGAGCACGTAGAGACGCAGCACATCCACCCCAACCTTCCCGATCACGTCGCCGGGGTTCACGACATTCCCGAGACTCTTGGACATCTTCTTGCCCTCGGCATCGAGAGCAAAGCCATGCATGCAGACGCTCTTATAAGGGGACTTTCCGAATGCGATCGTGCTTACGCCCAGCTGCGAATAGAACCAGCCCCGGGTCTGGTCCTGCCCTTCAGTGATGAAGTCCGCAGGCCAGTATTTTTCAAAGTCCTGCGTGTTCTTCGGGAACCCGAGCGTTGCCCACGAGGCGACCCCGGAGTCGAACCAGACATCGAAGATGTCCCCGACCCGTTTCATGGTGCCGCCGCAACTGCACGGGATGGCAATTTCATCTACATACGGGCGGTGGGGATCGGGGAGCGGTTTGCCGCTCAGTTTTTCCAGTTCCGCGATGGTTCCGACAACCCTGTAGGTGTCGCACTTCTCGCAGACCCAGACCGGGATCGGGATGCCCCAGTAGCGCTGGCGCGAGATGCACCAGTCGCGGGCCTCCTTGATCCAGTCATAGAACCGGGCACTGCCGGCCCACTCGGGGTACCACGTCACCTTCTCCACTTCCGAGAGCATCAGGTCACGCATTTCGGAGGCCTTCAGGAACCACTGCGAGGTGGCCCGGAAGATGATCGGGGTCTTGCAGCGCCAGCAGTGGCCGTACCGGTGGGTGACCATCTCCTTTGCGAGCAGGTAATCACCGAGGGCAGCAAGCACATTATCGTTTGAGTCCCTGACAACCTGGCCGGCAAAGATCCCTGCTTCGTTCCGGAACTTCCCGGCACCGTCAACAGGGCAGACGATCTGAAGCCCCTCTTTTGTCCCGAGCACGTAGTCGTCCCAGCCGTGGCCGGGAGCAATGTGCACCATACCGGTGTTTTCGAGAGCAACGAAGTCCGCCGCAACGACCCTGTGCTGGATCTCCCTCTGAATGGGCACCTGTTCTTTGAGAGGTGACTCATAGGTCCACCCGACGAGATCAGCGCCTTTCTTCTTCTCCACGACCGCGTAGTCCTTGAACCGTCCCTTCTTCAGCACGGCCTTTACGAGGGGTTCTGCGATCCAGAGGAATGCCTCATTTCCATCTTTCTTGGCGAGTACCTTTGCGTATTCAAAATCCTTTGAGACTGCCACCGCTACGTTGGCCGGCAGGGTCCACGGGGTTGTGGTCCAGATGACGAGAAACTCCCCGGTCTTTCCGGTGAGCGGGAACTTGACGAAGACCGAGGGGTCGGTCTCGTCCCCGTACTCTACTTCGGCGTCCGCGATCGCCGTCTCGCACCGGGGGCACCAGTTCACGACCCGGTTGCCGCGTTCGAGCATGCCACGCTCCTCGGCCTTCGCGAGCGTCCACCACGCCGCTTCGATGTATTCCGGTTTCACGGTCTGGTATGCATTGGGGAAATCGAGCCAGACGCCGAGTTTCCCGAACTGCTCGTCCATCAGCAGCTTGTTCCTGATTGCGAACTCCCGGCACTTCTCGATGAACGGCTGGATGCCGAACGTCTCAATATCTTTTTTGGAGGTGAACCCGAGCGCCTGCTCGACCTTCACTTCGATGGGGAGGCCGTGCATATCATAGCCGGCCCGGTCAATGACATTGCGGCCATTCATCCGGTAGTAGCGCAGGACAGAGTCCTTGATGATCTTGTTCCACGCGGTCCCGATGTGGATCTCCCCTGTGGTGTACGGTGGCCCGTCCACGAAGAAGAATGGCTTGCCTCCGGCCCGGTGCTCTTTGACAGTCTTGTAGGTATCGTTGGCACGCCAGAGGTCCTGTACCCGGTGCTCGATATCCTGTGCATTGAAGTTCGCAGTGACTTCCTTCAAAATTTATCCCTCTTGTAACCCCTCGTATCCATTCGGGACGGTGGACTATTGCGTTAAATTGTTGGCGTCACTGCACAAAGTAGTTTTTCTTGGGGCCCGGGGCATGAACAGAATATCTCCCTATCTGGACCCGGTATACCTGTTGTGATCCCCGGTATGATGACAGTCAGGGAAATCAGATGCCGACCGCGAACTTCATATTTCAGATGGCTTCATGCTGTACTAATGTCTTTCAGACGAGTACGAGCGTGATGCATAATGGAACCCTATCCGATCCTTCTTGGCGGGGAGAAGAAAATGACATCCGAGACCATCCCGGTCCGGTTCCCGTATACCGGCGAACTCTATTGCACGGTCTGTCAGGCCACTTCCGGTGACCTGAAGGCCGCGGTGACCTGTGCAGTTGCGGGGTTTGGGAAGACGAAGAAACTTCCCACGCACTCCCGGGCTGAGATCCTCGTCAATCTGGCAGACGAGATCCACAACCGGTCCGCAGAACTCATCGATGTCATGATCATGGAGGGGGGTAAGACCCGGAAGTTCTCCACGAGCGAGGTGGCCCGGGCCGAGATGACGGTCCGGACCTCTGCGGAGGAAACTAAACGGATCTATGGCGAGATCCTGCCCCTCGACCTGAGCGGGGATACGGAGGGGAGGACCGGGTTCCTCCGGCGCTTCCCGCTTGGGCCGGTTGCCGGTATTGTGCCATTCAACTTCCCGCTCAACCTCGCCTGCCACAAGCTGGCGCCGGCCATTGCGGCCGGCAACTCTGTGATCCTCAAGCCCGCGTCCGCAACGCCCGTATCGAGCCTGCTCCTCGGCGAGATGGCCCTGCATGCGGGGCTGCCCAAGGAGGCGATCAGTGTCGTGCCGTGCACCGGAGCCCGGGCCGAAGCCCTTGCCCGCGATCCCCGGGTCGCGTTCCTTTCGTTCACCGGGAGCTGCGCAGTTGGCTGGCACCTGCGGGAGATCGCCGGCCGGAAGAAGGTGGGGCTGGAACTCGGCGGGAACGCAGCGGTGATCGTGCACGAGGATGCCAACCTTGCGTACGCTGCACAACGGATCGTGACCGGTGGCTTTGTCAATGCCGGGCAGGTCTGCATCTCGGTCCAGCGGGTGCTCGCCCATCGGAGTATATATGAGGAGTTCGTGGAGCAGATCCTCGCCGGGACAAAAGCCCTGAAGGTTGGCGACCCGCAGGACCCGGCAACGGACGTGGGCCCGATGATCGACCGGCTCAAGGCGGAAGAGGCATACCGGAAGGTGCAGGAAGCGATCCGGCAGGGCGCCCGGGCGCTCACCGGTGGCACGCTCGAAGAAACAATGTTCGCCCCGACCGTGCTTGCCGACACCACCCCGGAGATGCGGGTGAACCGCGAGGAGGTCTTTGCCCCGGTCATCTCGGTTGCGCCGTACGATGACTTTGACGAGGCGGTGCGCATCGCAAACACGGGCGAGTACGGCCTGCAGGTCGGGATCTTTACCCAGAATATCAACCGGGCCATGCGGGCCTATGCGGAGATGGATGTCGGGGGCGTGATCGTGAACGACATCTCCACGTTCCGCACCGACCAGATGCCCTACGGGGGAGCGAAGGGGTCGGGGCTCGGCCGGGAAGGCCCGCGTTTTGCCATCGAGGAGATGAGCGAGCTCCGGCTGATGGTGATCAACCGGGACGGGGGAGTTGAATAACCGGGCTTCGTGGTGGGTTGCGGATATATCGCACCGGTTCTGAGGGATGTGAGGTCTCCTTGGGAAGTGAATCTGAAAAAGGGTCCGGGCCGGCAGATCAATCTTCTTTTTTTTAAAACCTGGCCGGAAAATGCAAGTCATGATCCGGAGGTTCCGGCCTCCCGGGAACTCTTTTCGTGACGCAATCCGGTGATTTTATGGCCCCTCCACCCAGTATGGAATATAGCCACTGACTAGCCACTGACAATGGCGGAGCGAATGGATGAAGACCGAGAACCAGAAGGCCCTGGACGAGTTCCTTACCCGGGCCGATGACATCAGCGACGATATCCTTGCCGATACCCAGGAAATGCTGGGAAGCATGCCGTTTATCCTGCCGGTCCTGCGGGAACGACCGGAATACTTTTCCCTCACCGCGATTGCGGATGAGATGGTCTGCCGGCCACGGCACCTGTCCCCGAAGAATGCCGAACTCGTGGCGCTTGCCGCTGCTGCAGGAGCCGGTGCGGAACACTGCCTGCAGGTACATGTACGGGCTGCCGTGAAGGAAGGGGCGACCCGCGATGAGATTTATGATACGATCATGATCGCTGCGCTCATTGGCAAAACCAAGGTGCTGGCCCCGGCCTTCCGCGAGCTGTGCAGGGTGATTCCATGTGAGACAGACAACCGGACGGAGCCCTGATGGTGCCAATCGTTATCCGTGCCGGTAACCTGTGGGACGGCGTGTCCGAAAGGCCTGCCGGGCCGGGGGAGATCCTCGTTGAGGGGCCGACCATAACCGCAATCGGGAAGTCTGTCAGTGTACCTGACGGCGCAGAGATCATCGATCTTTCCGGGTACACCGTCATGCCCGGCCTGATCGATTGCCACATTCACCTGACCCTCCGCCCGGAGTTCATGGGGAATTTCTGGAAGCACTCGCCGTCCTACAAGGCACTTCTCGGGGCCGAAGCACTCCTCCTCCTCCTCATGAACGGTTTTACCACCGTACGGGACTGCGGGGACATGGATCTCCACGGTTTTTCAGTACGGGACCTGAAACTGGCAACCGAACAGGGCATTATTGCCGGGCCGCGGGTGATCTGTTCGGGCCATATGATCTCGTCCCGCGGAGGTCACATGAGTGCCCTGCAATCCCTCTCCCCGGACAGCAATGCATGGGAGAACTGCCTTGCAGATGGCCAGGAAGAGATCCGGCGGGTGGTCCGCAGGGAGATCAAGTGGGGAGCCGAATGGGTCAAATACGCGGCGTCGGGAGGTTTTTCATCTATCGGGGACGATCCCACCCAGGTCACCTACAGCCAGGACGAGATGGCGGTTCTCGTGCAGACCGCACGGGATTTCAACCGCCCCGTCTCGGCCCATGTTCTCGGGGACGAGGCGGTTAAAAGGTCGGTTCTTGCCGGTGTCCGTTCGATCGAACACGGGAGCATGATGTCGCAGGAGACCTCAGGCCTGATTGCAGAGCGGGGAGTATTTGTTGTCCCGACCCAGATCGCTGCGGTGAGATCCGCCCGCCTTATCGATGAGACCGGTCGGGGCCTCCCCGATATGCCGGCCCATGTGCGGGACAAATTACGAAAATACCGGAATAATATTCTGGATAGCGCGCAGTACCTGGCAAAAAGTCCGGTGAAGATCGCCTTTGGGACCGATCTCGGGATACTCCCGTACAGCATCAACGGTGCAACGGAATTTTCCGAGATGGTGACAAACGGCATCGCGCCCGAACGGGCGTTGCGGGCTGCGACAAGCGTTGCAGCCGAACTCCTTGGGCGGGAGGATATCGGTCACCTTGCACCGGGCCGTTGTGCCGATATCGTTGCGGTGTCCGGCAATCCTTTCGAGAATATCGCGGTGATGGAACACGTGAATTTCGTCATGAAGGCCGGTGTTGTCCAGAAAAGGGAAGGGGATTTTCCCTATCGGGTTACCTGAACAGACTCTTACATCCGATCTCCTCATGCCGGGAAGCGGCATTACATCTGGTTGGGGGAGGTCGAAATGGCCGCGATACTGGCCGGGGTGTTTGCGGTCCCGCTCGGGATCTTCATGGCAGGCCGGACCGGGATCACGCTTGCATTTATCGGGGAAGAGGTACCGGATCTTCGAATCATCGAGCCAGCGTCAGCGCTCATTGGGGAGATCCGGTACCGCAACCATTCCCTCAACTGCACGGAACTGATCGGGTATGATCTCTCCAATCCCGAGGCACTTGCGGTCGCCCGGGAGAAGAAGGCCTTCCATTCCAAATGTTCGACGTTTGTCGGTGATGCCTGGGATATCCTGGAGATGTTGCTGTAGATGGGAGGGTATCCCGTTTATCCCTGTTTACAGGGTATCCGGGACTTACAAACCTCGCAAGAATTATCTCTTGTATTTGGGCTTATTTCTCCGATCGGAGCCCATTTTAAAAAACCACTTTTTTGATACTCGCGTTTTTTTGCGAATTATAGAGTACTGGTTTTGAACGATGGTCGAATTATCGTTATTTTGCCCATTTGGGTGGCATTTCGGGCTCTAAAAATCGTCTAATTGTTGCCTATTGGATGATGGATTGGTTGAGATCCTGTGGAAAAGGCTGGCCGGAGAACCGGCAGGGGGCCATTTTCGAAATGCTGAAGATCATCAGACCAGAAGGTCGGCTCTTGCCTCCCTTCAGCTTGTCAAGGTCTTCACCCTCTCTAAATTCTGAAGCAGGAGATGGTTGAGAAGAATTCATCGAAATCTTCGAGCTGGCGGGGGTTGGATCCGGGGATTCCGAATACTGTATATTTTTCATGGTGGGGATCGCCATGACAACCCTCGTGACATCCCTGGTGGATTTTTTTAACATCCCCGTTCATGTTCTGCGCTCTCCGTTTTCATATGTACATATATTGTCCCTATCCATCGAGACAGATCAAAAAATATAACGATACCACAAGACCATTCACCAATGAGAGAGATTGCCGTGACAGGTTGGTTCCATGTTCCCAGTTTTCATTTCAGGATCGAGAGGGGAATGCATGTCCATGGAGCAACCCTGCGATGAAACAAACTCCGGAGGATCCTGGCAGCGGCATGCAGGCACGGCTCCTTGAGAAGATCCGCAACGATGCGATGCTGAAGTTCCATCAGATTAACCGGCCATTGAACCTGTTTTCCCTCAATCCTTCAGGAACCTGCCTGGTAATCGTCGATATGCAGAATTTCTCCTGCATTCCTGCTACCACGGCAGGGTTCCCTGGTATCGGGGATGTCATCTGCCGGATCAACCGGTTCGCCGGATTTTGTCGTCAAATCGGGGTTCCGGTCATCTGGGTCAGGCATGCCCTCACCCCAGACGCCGGCAGTACCGGAGCGGGATTATATCCGGAGTTTCATGATAAAGAGCAGCTGGGGATTCTCAACGACCATAGCAAAGGTACTGAGATCTATTCCGGCATGGAGGTCGATACCTCCCGGGATCATGTTGTTGTGAAAAATCGTTACAGCGCCTTCCAGTCCAACCCCCCGGAACTGAAGGAAAAACTGGACTCCTTACACAGGACCCAACTTGTCATCGCCGGTATAGCCGCGAATGTCTGTGTCGAATCCACGATCCGGGATGCCATGCAGCTGGATTATGAAGTAGTACTGATCTCGGACTGCACCACCACGTTCGATGAAGCTCTCCTTGAGGCAACCATGAAAAACACCCTTCACTTTTTTGGGGATGTCCGTTCTGCCGATGAGATTAGGGGGGAACTTCATGAGAACTG
>Ga0265297_10003251_pt1 | contig 29960 bp, 31 predicted proteins | sample Munlanlwell13791_FD_192502 | JGI IMG/M metagenome (GOLD analysis project Ga0265297, IMG submission 192502) | Leachate microbial communities from a municipal landfill in Southern Ontario, Canada - Leachate well 137-91 | ecosystem: Engineered > Solid waste > Landfill > Unclassified | place...
AAACAGCATTAATAAGTCGAAAAGCATTCAAGTGATTATCAGGCCAACATTCTTTCGCCGGCATTTTTACTGCCCGAAAGGAATTATTAATTGTTAATAATCCGGAAATGCAATATTATGAAAAAAATATAAAATATCGCTTGCATAAGTAAATTATTTTATATAAATGCGCATTTTTTTTTAAAATAAAACACAATATAGATATGGTAAATAAAATGAGAAGATTAACTTTTTGAAGATTGAATAAAACGGTTAAAAATATTTTTATTTTCTACTACGGATGAATGGCTGTATGATAATAAAATTACGTTTTTTATAAAAGAAAGATTGCCCGTAGGGCATTCATTATTGATCTCCTGACGGAGAATCCGCCAGAAATAAAAAATCTTTTCTGTGAATATTAAAACCATAGCAGGCTATCATCAGTCAGACAGGAAACATGTTTTTACCCTGAACTTAGGTGAATAATAGCCTTTGCCCTGTACCAGACCAATAAAAAACAGCTTATAAACAATAAGCTGTTGATAGATAACATTGGGGTTGCCTGTAAAATTTCTTTTGGCTTTCTTATTTAGGAAATATTTCGGCCAATTTTTTTGCAAGCTCTGCACCGCGAAGCCCTTTGGCAAGAACTTTTCCTTGTGCATCAATAAGCACAGTAAAGGGAATTGAGCTCACCTTGTAATCTTTGGCAGCTTCCGAACTCCAAAAGCGCAGGTCGCTTACTTGTGTCCATTTAAGCGAAAGGTCTTTTATTCCTTTCAACCAGGCTGCCCGGTCTTTGTCTAACGAAACACCGTAAATCTCGAGTCCTTTGGAATGGTATTCCTTGTACAGCTTCACCATTTCCGGAGCTTCGTTGCGACAGGGACCGCACCACGCAGCCCAAAAATCAATCAGCACTACTTTTCCTCTAAAAGAAGAAAGAGCTACTTGTTTGCCGGCTGTATCGAGAAGCGAAATTTCAGGAGCAACAGTTCCAGGCAACAGAAAATTTTCTTTTTCCATTTTTTCGTGCAAACTCTTTACCATATCCATATTGGGGTATGTTTTTATAAGAACACTGTCAAGAAGTTGATAAATATCTCTGTTTTTCGACATGCTCAGCCTGTCGGTAAAAAGCAACCATGCAGGAGATGCAGGTTGTAAACGTATGAGTTCAGCCAGTTTTTTCTGATGTTTTTCGTAGGTTTGATTAATTTGTTTCTTAAAAACTTTGAGTATAGAATCGTTCTGTGACTCTTTCTTGTACTGGCGCATTATCCGGCTGATGCTGTCAATTTTCTGATCAAATGGATGCAATGCTATATTAGCATTATTATAGGTTTCCGAATGTATGGAACCGCTTATTTTGGTTTTATAACGCACATCTGAAACATCAGTTTCTATTTTTATCTTTTCGCCTGGTTGCACAATCAGCATCACGTATTGGTTTTGTGAAAAACGGATTTTGTAAAAACTTAATTTTTCCACTTTAATTGAAAAAGAGAATGAATTTTTCCCTTCTATTTTTGCCGAATCCAAAATAGCAACAGGTTTCGACAACGATTCAAGGTAAACTGTTTTAAATGTATTTTCCCCTTTTATTTTAGCGGTAACCTGAGCAAGTTTAGTTTTTTGTGCATATAACCCCACTGAAAATAAAATACATAAAAAAAGTGGTACTGAAATTTTTACAAAAGTCTTCATAATTTGTCTGTCTTATTAGTGAAAAAATTTTTAACAATGCAAATGTATTATTTTATACATCAAATTTTTCATAAATAGTGTTAATTAAGCTGTAAGCCGGCATTCCACCGTTCTGTTGAAAACTATTTTTTTCAGGTTTATGACATTGCTTATCAAAATTTATAATTTTGAATTATGAATTCATTTAAAGGAAACACAACTCCATCTGTAGGAAACCCTGCTGAAAGCAAAGCGCGTAAGACCCGCAATACCATATTTGTACCTACCAATTATGAGCATGGTAAGGTTCCGCCGCAAGCCATTGACCTCGAAGAAGCGGTGCTGGGTGCCATCATGCTCGAAAAAGATGCGTTAACCACAGTTATTGATATTCTTAAACCGGAAATTTTTTATAAAGAAGCACACCAGGAAATTTTTTCTGCCATACAACAACTATTTTCAAGTGCACAGCCAATTGACATTTTGACTGTAACCAACGAATTAAATTCGCTGGGGAATCTCGATCTGGTGGGCGGACCTTTTTATATCACTCAACTTACAGGCAGAATTGCATCGGCTGCTAACATTGAATACCATGCCCGTATTGTTCTGCAAAAGTTCATTCAACGGGAGTTGATAGGAATTTCAACCGAAATAGTAAAAGACGCCTTTGAAGATACTACCGATGTATTTGAATTACTCGACCGAGCTGAGCGCAACCTGTTTTCGGTGAGCGAGAACAACCTTAGGCGTAATTACGATACCATGCACAACCTGATACGTGAAGCTGTAAAGAAAATTGAAGCTGCACGCAATCAGGAAGGTCATTTAAGCGGTGTTCCCTCCGGTTTTTCAGAACTCGACCGTATAACTGCCGGCTGGCAACCTTCTGATTTGATAATAATCGCTGCCCGCCCGGGTATGGGAAAAACGGCTTTAGTTCTTTCAATGGCAAGGAATATAGCCGTGGAATACAAACGTCCTGTAGCCGTATTTTCACTTGAAATGTCATCTATACAATTGGTAACCCGCCTAATTTCAAGCGAAACACTGATTTCGTCAGAAAAACTCCGTAAAGGAATGCTCGAAAATTATGAATGGGAATATCTCAACCAAAAAATAGGCACACTGATAGACGCACCTCTGTTTATTGACGATACGCCCGCCCTGACCATTTTTGAACTTAGGGCAAAATGCAGGAGGCTGAAATCGCAGCACGACATAAAAATGATCATAATTGATTACCTGCAACTGATGTCAGCATCTTTGGATGGAAAAGGCAACCGCGAGCAGGAAATCAGCACCATCTCCCGTTCGCTCAAAGCGCTTGCCAAGGAGTTGGATGTACCGGTAATCGCCCTGTCGCAATTGAGCCGTGAAGTAGAAAAAAGGCAATCCAGTTCAAAAAAACCCATCCTGAGTGATTTACGCGAATCTGGTGCTATTGAACAGGATGCCGACGTAGTTGTTTTTATCTACCGCCCCGATTATTATAAACTGAGCGAAGAAGATGAAAAAGATGCCGCTGAAATCATCATTGCTAAGCACAGAAATGGTCCTCTTAAAGAAATTAAACTCCGGTTTATTTCCAATTTTGCTAAATTTGAGGATTATTCCTCCGGTTCAGTGCAGCCGTTGCAGGATGTTTATCCCAATACAGAATTTGGAAATGGAATAACCACCATTCAGCGATCCTCGAAAATGAATGACGAACCTCCATTCTGATAAAAAACACATACTAATATAGAAACCTATTCGTTTTACAGAGGTATGAAAAAAATCTTTTTCCTGCTGTTGCTATGGACGACGGGTATGCAATGTCCGGCTGCCTATCTGTTGATTCCTATGGATAATACACAAAAAAATCACCTGAAAGCCTACGGAATAGCCTATTGGATTATAAAACATGATGCCGAAGTAAGCTGGCTTCTCAACTATCGCGGAGGGAGTTTTATGTGTACTTACATCAAGGAAGTGGAAGCTGAATGCAGCATCCGCGGGGTAAGCTGCCAGGTAATAGCCGATGTACAGGCATCTGCTATCTTACAGGAAATTGCCGACCCCCAGGCAAATATGGATGAGGTAAAATTGGTGAAAGTGCCCAAAATTGCCGTGTATTCTCCAAAGAATAAACTCCCCTGGGATGATGCCGTAACCCTTGCGCTTACTTATGCCGAAATACCTTACGATGTTATTTACGACGAAGAAGTGATTAATGGTGTCTTACCCCTCTATGACTGGCTACATATGCACCACGAAGATTTTACAGGGCAGTATGGAAAATTCTGGCAGGCATTTAAAAATGCCGCATGGTATCGAGAAGATGTCAGATTATCGGAAGAAAATGCACACAAATTAAGTTTTCAGAAAGTATCGCAATGTAAGTTAGCAGTTGTCCAAAAAATCAGAGAATTTGTAATGGGTGGCGGTTACCTTTTTTCGATGTGTTCTGCACCCGACAGCTATGATGTTGCACTTTCTGCCAATGGCATAGATATTTGTGATGTAATGTTCGATGGCGACCCCGCCGATCCCGCCGCACAGCAAAAACTCAATTTTGCAGATTGTTTTGCTTTTACCGGATTTCATCTGATAACCAGTCCCAATGTTTACGAAATATCAGATATAGATGTTTCCGATACCCGACGGGTAAGCAAAGATGACGATTTTTTTACTCTATTCGAGTTTTCTGCCAAATGGGACCCTGTTCCCACCATGCTTTGTCAGGATCATGAACAGATAATCCACGGATTTATGGGGCAAACAACCGCTTTTAATAAAAAATTTGTCAAACCCGAAGTGCTTGTAATGGCAGAGAACAAAGCAGCAGGCGAAGCACGCTATATTCACGGAGAACTGGGAAAAGGAACCTGGACTTACCTCGGGGGACACGACCCGGAAGATTACCAGCACATGGTAGGCGACCCCCCTACCGACCTGAACCTGCATCCCAATTCACCGGGCTACCGGCTGATATTAAACAATGTTTTATTTCCTGCAGCGAAAAAGAAAAAACAGAAAACCTGACTTAGTTAACAGGACTCTCCCGTTTTCTTTCGTAAATACAAAAGCTGAAATGCAACCCTGTGGCATCGTCTATTTGCACTGCCCCTTTTTCTTTCAGTTGCCATTTTTCTTCCCTGATTTCCGGGAAAAAAGTGTCTGCATCAAAATCTTTATAAACCCATGTAATGTATAAACGGTCAGCCAGTGGCATAAACTGGTGGTAGATACTTCCTCCCCCAATGATAAAACTTTCTTCCTGCAGGTTGCATTTACTTACAGCATCTTCAATGGAGCTTGCCATAATACAGCCCCCGAAACAATCGTCAGGATTGTCGGAAATAATAATACTTCTGCGGTTAGGTAAAGGTTGTACAGGCAGCGACTCATAGGTTTTCTTCCCCATGATGACAGTTTTTCCGGAAGTAAGTTTTTTAAAATATTTTAAATCTGCCGAAAGATGCCAGAGAAGCTGGTTGTTTTTTCCTATGGCATAATTCTGAGCAATGGCTACAATAACTGAAAGCATATTTTTTAGTCTAAATTACTGTTTTTATTTCAATCACACTGCTATTGCCCCTTTAATATGCGGATGACACTGGTAATTTTCGAGGGTAAAATCTTCATAACTAAAATCGAAAAGAGAGTGTACTTCCGGATTTAGGTGCATAGCCGGTAAGGGATAGGGTGTGCGTGAAAGCTGCTGTTTCACCTGCTCAATATGGTTCATGTAAATATGGGCATCGCCGAGGGTATGTATAAAGTCGCCGGGCTGTAAACCGCAAACTTTTGCTACCATCAGGGTAAGTAATGCATACGATGCTATATTAAAAGGCACACCCAAAAAAATATCACAGCTTCGCTGGTACAACTGACAGGATAATTTCCCATCTGCAACATAAAACTGAAAAAGAAGATGACAGGGAGGCAAAGCCATTCTATCAATTTCACCAACATTCCAGGCGTTTACTATGTGTCGCCTCGAATCAGGATTTGTTTTTATAGAGTGTAATACCTGTTCTATCTGATCTATTACTCGTCCGTCTACGGCATGCCATGAACGCCACTGGTATCCATACACAGGTCCAAGTTCGCCCTGTGCATCCGCCCATTCGTCCCAGATAGTAACTTTATTGTCATTAAGGTATTTTACATTGGTTTCCCCTTTCAAAAACCAGAGCAGTTCATAAATAATTGAGCGCAGATGCAGTTTTTTTGTCGTCAGCACGGGAAATCCCTCCTGAAGATTAAATCGCATTTGGTATCCGAATACGCTGCGTGTACCCGTACCTGTACGATCACTTTTGTAAATGCCGTTTTCAAGTACGTGCGAAAGTAAATCAAGATATTGTTTCATTATAAACAAATAAAATTCACCAATGCTAATCCGTTAAAGATGGTGCAAAAATAACGATTTAAGGTTGGCAGTAATAAAAGTGGAACATTTTTAATGTTGAACCGATGCAAGCGCCGCAGGATCGTGTTTGTGTTTGAATAAAATAGCAAACAACACAGCAACTACAAGCGAGTAGATGGCAAAAGCCATCCAGATACCATGCCATTGTAATCCTTTAGAATTGGTAAAATAGGTATCTATCGCAATCCCGCTGATACGGCTTCCCAAAAAGGCGCCAAAGCCATTGGTCATCATCATAAAAAGTCCCTGTGAACTGGCTCGTATGCTTGGGTCGCTTTGCGTTTCCACAAACAAAGATCCCGAGATATTGAAAAAATCGAATGCCATACCGTAAATAATACACGATAGTATTATCATCCAAAGGCCTTCGGCAGGATCGCCGTAAGCAAACAATCCGAACCGAAGAACCCAGGCTACCATACTGAATAACATCACTTTTTTGATGCCAAACTTGCGAAGGAAAAACGGGATGGTAAGAATGAAAAGCGTTTCGGATATTTGGGAAATAGACATAATAATTGCCGGAAATTTCACGGCTATCAAATCTTTGTATTCCGGAATTTTGGCAAAATCGTGCAAAAAAGTATCGCCATAAGCATTGGTTAATTGTAGCGAAGCACCCAGTAACATGGCAAAAATGAAAAACATTGCCATTTTCACATCTTTAAACAACGAAAAGGCATTTAATCCTAAAGCACTTACAAAAGACTTTTTGTGTCCGTGTGCCAGCGGAGGGCATTTCGGCATGGTAAAAGCATATATTCCTAATAACAAAGAAGCAACAGACGCTACATAAAACTGTGCAGAAGTAGTTTCAAAACCAGACAGGCTGATTATCCACAGTGCGACTATAAAACCGATAGTTCCCCATACACGTACTGGAGGGTATTCGGTAATAATATTCATATTTTTATTTTTCATTGCAGTATAAGCTACTGTAATAGAAAGTGAAATGGTAGGCATGTAAAAAATCATGTTTACAAGCATTACCCAAAACATGGTGGACGGATCATTGACAAAAGGTACGCAGAACAGGATGGCTGCAGCTATGATGTGGAAGATTCCGTATAAGCGTTCGGCATTTATCCAACGGTCGGCAAGAATACCGGCTATGGCGGGCATAAACAGGGAGGCAATCCCCATGGTGGAAAAAATAGCCCCGAATTCGGTCCCCGACCATTGCTTGTTTTGAAACCAGTAAGCCCCTATCGTAAGCAGCCAGCTACCCCAGATAAAAAATTGGAGAAAATTCATTATTATCAATCTGTACTTCAAGATTCTCATAGCATATTTTTCGATTAATTTGTGTGTTTACCTTTATTGATTCCTTCGTTTGTTTATTTCATCTCTTATCAAAGACGCTTTTTCGTATTCCTCATTTTCTATACTGGTTTTTAAAAGTTTTTCCAGTTCTTCGAGGGTATGTTCTATAAAACCGTTATCGGCTTCTCCTTCATCTTTTTCGGTTTTGCCCTGCTGTGCTTCTTCTTCTATTACGATTCCGGCTTCTGTCAGTATTTTTTCGTAAGTATATATCGGGCAGTTGAAGCGGATAGCTAAGGCTACTGCATCAGAGGTGCGCGAATCAATTTCAATGGTACGCTTTCCGTCGAAACAGACGAGCCGGGCGAAAAATACTCCTTCATAAAACTTGTTGATTATAACTTCGTTGATAACAATGTTAAAGATTGTTGCAAAATTTTTAAAAAGATCGTGGGTTAAAGGACGCGTGGGCTTCATTTTTTCCAGTTCAATGGCTATTGCCTGTGCTTCAAACCCCCCGATAATTATCGGGAGACGCCTGTTGCCGTTAACCTCGCCAAGTATAAGTGCATAAGCACCCTGCTGACTTTGGCTGTACGACATCCCTTTTATTTCCAGTTTTATCTTTTCCATAGTTTTCTTTTGCCCGCCCCCAAACAGCTACAAACGAAATTATCGCAAACCTACATATTTTTTCCAAATCATATAATAACCCGTAAAAAAAAATAATACCGGATTGCATTACCGGTATTTTTTACCCTGCCCGCACTCCCCTGTTTCCCCCGGGAAATAGTCAAGCCCTACTCATTGCGCTTTTTAAAGTAAAAAATACAATTATTTTAATCAATGCGCTAAATAACATACATTTAACATATAGTTATTCCCAAATGGCATCAAATAAAACGTTTTTGTATTACGTTAAAAACACAAATTACTCAGCCTAAAATGTCTTCAGATGTGTTTAAAATATTTCACTATTGTCTGGTAAATTTATATATCATCCCTTACGGGATTTAAGTTGATTTATAACCAATATTTTGTCTTATGGGGCGGTTTCGTTAGAAACCTGAATAAAATTAGCCTCATCTATTTACAAATCCCGTATGGGACATTATATATCAATAGTTTCATAGTGAATAAACAGTCTTTAACGTACAACATTTTTCTATTTATGCTGAAAATTTATCAACGTGAAGCTTTAAAATGTATATTTGCAAATAGGGGCGTATACAGGATGTAGCCCAATTTTTTACTAAAAATAATATTACAATAGATATATGATTGGTAAAATTTTTTACATATATAATTGTCTTATATCTATATTTATATTTTTTCAAAATCTTCATTTGTTTCATTTTATTAAAACAGTTTTCTCATTAGTTTATAAAAGACAATATACATTTTTTGATATTACTTCAAATTTTTATATTTTATCGGGTAATATAATTTTAATTAAGGTTTAATATTTCTTGCATGTATTTTTTTAAAAATAACAGAGATAGACAAATTTCTAAAATATTATTTATAAATAATATTTTAATTTCATTTTTTCTTACCATTATTATAGGTTATTTTTGGACAAAACAACAACAGAAACAATTTGCTGCCGATTCAAAAAAAGTCAGAAATGATTATATAAATTTCCAAAAACATATTATTAAAAATGAAACGGAAAAAGTTGTTGATTATATTCAGTATAACAAAAAGATAACCATTCAGAAACTTAGAATTTCTCTTTATGAAAAAGTAAATGAAGCCTATACTTTGGCTGATAGAATTTATCAACAATACAAAGGCATTAAATCTGATGCAGAAATAAAAGAAATGATAAAGAATTCCATGGAAGGTTTATTTTCTAATAGAAAATACAGACATTTTTATATTTATACCCTTAATGGGGTTCAGGTAATGAACTCTTCCCAACCACAGTTTAACGGTAAAAACCAAATCCATTTCATAGATAATTCAAATAATAAAGTTATTCAAAACGAATTAGATTTTTTGCAGAAGCATTCTGAAGGGAGTATTGATTATCAATTAAGCCCGAATAAAATCAACTGGGAAACCCCTATATCGAAAATTGCCTATGTAAAAAAATTCGCACCCTTCGCATGGTATATTGGTACCAGGGAATACCTGACCGATTATAAAAAAGAGGTACAGAATGATATTTTAAACAGAATCAAATCTATTCGCTTCAATAACAACGGGTATGTTTTCGTGAATACAGTAAATGGCTTCTCTTTAATTAAAGGAGGAGAACGTAATGTTCCTCCTATAAATATTTTGCAACAGTCTGACAGCAACTGGATAAACATTTTTAATCAGCAGTTACAACAGGCAAAAAACAAAGAAGGCGGATACATTGTTTACAACTGGAAAGAAAAAGGATATACCCATTATTCAAAAAAAATTACTTTCATCAAATCTGTCCCCGAATGGAATTGGATTATCGGTGCTGGAGTAAATCTTGATGCTCTTGAGAAAAATATCACTTTACAAAAAAAAGATATTGAAGCAAAAATACAAATTAATATCTTTAAAATTATTGGAATATTATTTATTTCGCTGATAATAAGTTTTATTTTAGCAAGAGGGCTTTCCCAACGCATCAAAAATAATTTTAATGCGTTCAACCTTTTTTTCGAAAAAGCCGCAAAGGATTTTACTATGATTTCTATTAAAGATTTGCATTTCCGTGAATTTAAAAATCTGGCTGCTTCCGCAAACCAAATGATAGAAGAAAGAGCAAAAATTAATGAAGAACTTATGCAGAAGCACCAACTTTTGACAGAAGCGAAAGAAAAAGCCGAAGATGCTGACAAGCTGAAAACAGCTTTTCTGGCAAATATGAGCCATGAAATACGTACTCCTATGAATGCCATCATTGGATTTTCTTCACTTCTGGCTGAACCGGATTTAACTAAGGAAGATAGATTAAGCTATATTGACAAAATTAATAAATCGGGTGAATCATTGATGAACCTCATCAATGATATTATTGATACTGCCAAAATTGAATCTGGACAATTAAAAATTCACAAATCGGATTGTGCTATAAACGAATTAATGTTAGAATTAAAACATCTTTATTCTGAATTGATTTACAATGAGAATAAAAATATTGAATTAATCATTTCCGTTCAGGAAGGCTTAGAAAACTGTATTCTTTTTACAGATGCATTACGCTTAAAACAAGTTTTTATCAACCTGATAAATAATGCCTTAAAATTTACACATGATGGATACATCGAATTAGGTTATAATAAAATAAGCGACACCCTGCTGCAATTTTATGTGAAAGATACCGGTATAGGGATTGAAAACGAACATCTTAAAATTATTTTTGATCGGTTTAGGCAAATAGATGGTAGCCATACTCGGAAATTTGGAGGTAATGGATTAGGATTATCCATAAGTAGAAATATTATTGAGTTACTCGGCGGAAAAATCTGGGTTACTTCCATACCCGGTTTAGGCTCTACTTTCTTTTTTACACATCCTCTATAATTTATTTAATCTTCAATAAATAAATTGCCTTACTTTTACTAAATGATCCCGATAAATTATTAGAATTTCATTCTGCATACTATCAGTAAAAACAAGATTTACAGTTTACACGAACCACAAACATCCTGAATTGAACCTATCATTGGACACTTGAAAACCGACTGCCATATGATGAAAAATTATTTGAAAAGCACTACCAAATTAACACTTTAATGGCTGCCATTGCACTTAATTTTAAAAAATTACTTCGCAAAGATGAATGCAATTTCCTTTTGTACTTTTTTGAAATTATACTTTTAGAGCTTTTAGCATTCAGCAAGTTGAAATTAAAATAAAAGCAATGAGATTGTTTTTGTGAATTGAATACATTTTGGGGGCAACAAGCCCTATAACCCCAAAATCCTAATTCATAGCCTCTAACTAATAAACCTCACCGCCATTGCCTTAAAGCTAATGGTGCATTGCATCCCGGTATCTAAGTGAAGCTGTTCCACCGATTCACGGGTGATGAGCACGGCAAACACTATGCCTTGGGTATCCACCAGCACTTCTATGCCGCGCATGGTGGGTATGAGTTCGAGGATGGTTCCGGGCAGGTTGTTCCTGGCGCTGCTTTCCGCCTCATGTAGCATCAGCACGATGTCTTCGGCGGGTATCATCACAAAACCTTCGCCCGACACGCCGTTATCGCCCATTTCAATGGTGATGTTATTCGATAACGTAGCAAGACAGGTATTCTTCTCTTCATTCCTTACGGCAACAGCAGGGAAGAAATTCTTTATCCCGGCAAAGCGGGCAATAAAATCCGTCTTGGGATGATGGAACACCTCTTCAGGAGTTCCTGTTTGCAGTATCTGTCCTTTATCCATCACCGCCAGCCGGTTTCCCAGCGAAATGGCTTCCTCATAGTCGTGGGTAACGTGCATGATCGTTTGTCCGTTGCGGTTAAGCTTACGCAAAAGGCTACGCAGTTCCGAGCGCAACTGAACATCGAGGGACGAAAGCGGTTCGTCTAATAAAAGGATGTCGGGACGCAAGGCAAGGGTTCGCGCCAGCGCCACCCGTTGCAGTTCGCCACCCGATAACGTGGCAGGACTGCGGTGCAACAGTTGCGAAATGCCCATCATCTCCGCCAATTCCCCGGTCTTTTCGCAGATTTCCTGCTTAGGTAGTCCTTCCGTTTTTAACGTGTAGGCTATATTTTCTTTTACCGAAAGGTGCGGAAACACGGCATAATCCTGAAACACCAGCCCGACTTTGCGTTTTTGTATCTTCTCGTTGGTGATATCCCTTTCGTTCAGGATAATCTTGCCTTTATCCGGATGAACCAGCCCGGCAACAATCTCAAGCAGCAACGATTTTCCCGCCCCCGACTCCCCAAGCAGTATAAAATACTCACCCGGCTCCACCGATAAGGTTATTCCCGAAAGCGAAAAGCCTTCATACTCTTTTTCTATGTTTTCCAGGTGTAGCATTTTTTAAATTTTTTAATTGGTTAATGTGCTAATTAGCTAATTATACGAATCAAGAATTAAAACCTTCTCTGTGCAGCTCTGTGTTTCCTCTGTGCAGCTCTGTGAAATAAAATGTTAAATTACACAGAGAACCACTGAGAATTCACGGAGAATCACGGAGTTTACAATTTATATCTTTTATTCCTGTCTTCAGTAATATTCTATTAAAATTAATGTAGCCAAGCCAGGAGACCTTCTTTTTTTGGTTAAATTAATCATGCGAATCAAAGGTTGAAACCTTCTCTGTGCAACTCTGTGAAATAAAATGTTAAATTACACAGAGAACCACTAAGTCCCGATAACTATCGGGATCACGGAGAACCACGGAGTTTATTATTTATATTTTTATAAATCATAGAAACAGTAATTTGTCTTTCGACTCTTAATCCTGCATTGATTTGCATTAATTATAGATTAGCATCATTTCATCTTCAAATCAGCACATTTTCAAATTTTCAAATCAACTTATTTTCAAATTAGCTCATTACCGAATTATCCCATTAGCTAATTCTTTTTCTCCTTCGCCAGGCTTCTCAAAAGGATAAAAAACACCAGTGATACCATTATAAAAATTACCGATACCGGCCGGGCATATTTCAGTCCGAAAGCGCCAAAACGTTCAAAAATAAGTACGGAAGTAACCATCGGATGATAGGCAATGATTACCACGGCGCCAAATTCGCTCATTCCCCTTGCAAACATCATGATCAGTCCGGAAATGATGCTTCGCCATGCCAGTGGCAGGGAGATGGTGAAAAATACCCTTAACGGGGAAGCTCCCAGGGTAAGGGCTGCCTTTTCCAGACGTTCGGGAACGGCAGCAAAACCGTCGCGGGCCGCATTGAGCAGAAACGGAAGACTAACAAAAGCCATAGCAACGGCTATCCCCAGCGGATGTCCGACGAAATCGAGTCCTGCCACCGAAGCAAGTTTTCCCAATGGTGAACTCCTCGAAACAAATCCCAGGATAGCAATACCGGCAGCCGAATGAGGAATCACAATGGGTAAATCCACTATGCCGGAGACCAGCCGCTTCATGGGAAAATTCCTGCGGGCAAGCAGATAAGCCAGGGGAATAGCTCCCAGGGCAAATACCACCGTCGCCAGCATGGAAGTCCATAAGGTAAGGAAAATACTATCGGTAACCTCCTTGTCGCGGGTAGTTTCCACCACATCCTGCAAAGGCGTTGCCAGGAACATCCCTGCCAAAGGCGCAAGGACAAAAAGCAACACCATCCCGCCAAGGAGCATAAAAACCCAATGCATCGTATCTTTTCTGTATATCCTCACCGGGTTTGTTATTTTTAGTTAAACTTCAGATTATTCCTGCAAGGCTATTTCGTAAACACATTTACCCTTGCAGTGGATTTGAACAATTTATGTATCCAGCCTTCTTTTTCGGCTTTCCGTACGATAGCTTCTGCCTGGCGTATCAACGATTGGCGATATACCGAATCCTGCACGTAGATATTCATTGCCTTGATAAAATGTCCGAGGGAGCGCTCCATATAGAAAAAACTTTCTGCCACAGGCTTAAGTCCGTAATCCGGTGCCTTTTTCAAGGCTCTGTAGGCTTTTCTTTGTATCAACAATTCGTCGTGCAACAAACTGCTAAGCTCATAATAGCATCCTTTTTCGAGCGATGGTTCTATAAATATAGCCATACCTTCCGGTTTCAACACCCTTGCACATTCTTTTATGGCATCATTAAAATGCCCTTCGGGAACATGGTGAAGACTCGACATAAACAAAACGGCATCTGCATAATCATCCGGAAAAGGCATCTGCTGAGCCATGCCTTCGATGTATTTCTCGTTTCCTACTTTTGGAAATGCCATAGCCTGAACAATAAGTTCCGGGATGTCCACCCCGGTAACATCTGCGCCATGAGTAGCAAGCCAGCGGACCAAATCGCCTATGCCACAGCCAATATCAACAATCGTTTTGCCGGCAGGCTGCAACCATTGCAGAACAACATCCTTTTCAGAAGCAGCAAAAACATAATCATAATTCATGGAAAAAAAATTAATTCCCAAAATTAAAGAAAATATCGGTACGCTTATTTCAATAAATCGAAACGAATTTCGGTAATTGCTTTCACAGCCCTGTCGGAGAAGAAATCGGCGGCAGGAAAGATAGAAAAGCGTCCTCCGTCGGCATTTTTGCCTTTATCTACCAGCATAAACTCGGCCTGATCGTTGCGATTCATCAGTTCGCTGAATGTGCAGGCACAGCGGTAGCCATCCTTTCCTGCAAAGACAAAAATCCCTTTTTGCAGGTTTTCGCGGGTTACCGGAAAATACTTAGCGGCAACGTCCTTGAGCTTAACTCCGGTAAACGGCGTTACGGAATGTATGCCTTTGCCACGACCGTAAAATATGGTCGGATAGGTATTCATGCATAAACCAGCAGGCAGTTGCTTAATCGCACCTTCTTTTTTATCGCCGTTAAGGATAGAAAATTCCGGGGATGAGAATGGATTCATTTCACGCTCCACTTTATAGGAAGCATTCAATGAATGAATGGTAATTTTGGTTGGGTTAGAAATGTTGCGTTCAGTAATCAGGTCGCCGACAACAATAAGACGGCTTTCGGCCGGTAAGGGCCATAAATCCTTGGTTTTGCTGGGCACAATATGCATCACCTTGTTGGCGATAATGATTTCGTGCCGGTGGATGGGATAGTAAATCTCACCCCAACTGATCACCACCGATTCGCCTTTATTGTTCGACACTTCCACGTACAGGTCGATAATTGGTGAAAACTCGGCTTTGTTTTTCTTGGCAAGGATAAATTTATTTAAAATGTCGTAGAGCGAATAACCATCGTAGCGGTAAGCGCCAACAAAACTGTCCTTTCCATCATTCAGCACGGTTTCCTTTACGATGACCGAGCGCACCGGAAGCGTGGAAAGTTGTAGCGTTCCGGGATTGGAAATCTCGCCGGTAACTTCTATGCTGGTAGCACCCGGAAGGGTAATAGTTTCGGCATCATCATAAAAATCGTTGGTGGCAGTTTGGGCAAATGTTCCGCAACAAGCGGTAAAAATGGCAAATAATAAAGCTAAAATCTTTTTCATAAATTGGATTTTTTAAAATTTATAGGATATTTCTCCGGTAATTAGCCTGCCGGGACAAATCTCACTCTTGTTGTTGTAATATTTTTCGTCAAAGATATTCTGAATGTTCAAAGTCAAGCCAAACTTATTATAAAAAGTTTTGGAAACCTTTGCATCCATCGTGAAAACGGAAGGATATTCATACCTGAAAAGATATTTGTCGTCGAATCCGTTTTTATCGTTTATCCACATTTGCCCGGTATATTTTGCCAGGATGCTGAAGCTTGCAAACCCGGGTGTAAAGTTTACCCCGCCGGAAACCAGATGGTCGGGAACATCGGTCAGGTATTTGCCGTCCAGATTGGCATCTACTGCCGGATCATTTATCTTGTAATCTTTTATTTTTGGATGAGTGTAAGCATAATTGGCAAAGACATTAAAAATGGTATTAAGTGTAAAATTGGCACTGCATTCCAGTCCGTAAATTTCCACCTTGCTGATGTTGTCGCGTTTCATCACAGGCACTTTTCCGGTAGGCATATCCACCGAATCGCCGGTACTGATGTAATACATAAAATCTGTACCGATGCTGTAATAGCCAGTAAGTTCTATACGTAATTTATTCCAGAAGGTAACATCCCCTCCTATTTCAAAATTATCCAGGTATTCAGGCTTCAATGAGGGATTGGCAACTTTAAAACCGCCACTCATTTTGCCAGAACGGCACATATCATCAAGTATGGAGGGGCGAAAACCTTTGGCATAGGATACATACAAACGATAATTATCGTTAAAGCGGTATTGTACCGAAAGCTTGGGGCTGAAAGCCGTCCAGCTTTCGTCTTTCATATCCGGGACCTGGTAATAAGAAATATATTTCAAAGCATACGACGGATTTTCAATGGTAAATTTTCCATCATGGAAACCCGCATAGTCGTAACGTAAGCCTGCAACAATCTTCATCCTTTGTTTTAATAACAGAATTTCATCCTGGGCATACAAGGCAGCAAAATCCATGGTTCCGTCATTATTCACCTTGTCGGTGGAAGTGTAATACACGTCGGAAGCGTCAACCGCACCTTGTTTCAATTCCATGCCGGCAATCACATTGTGTATTTCTCCGAACTTGTGCGAAGCATTGGCAAACAATCCCATATCGCTGCGCTTAGAAAGAACTTCCACGTAGTTGTAACGATTGTCGCTCAAGTAATCGCTTACCTTTTCGTAATTTTCCCTTTGATAGAAAAATCCAGCCTGCACATCATATTCTTTCAATTTTGCATTGTAGGCTGCATTTGCCTTCCATGTTTCCTGGCTGGTATAATTTCCGTTTTCCTGATAAACTTTTTCGCCGGCTCCGTGATAGTCGTTGTAATAATTAATGCTGGCGATAACATTCTGGTTTTTCGAAATATCGTAACCAATTTTCGCACCGGCTGACGCTTCTTTAAGGTTAGATTTACGGACATATTGTGTAATATCAGCTGGCGCCTGCGTAATGTAACCATCACTCTGGCGGGCAAAACTGTTAAGGCTCCAAAAGAATTTGCTGTCTTGGGGTTTTCCTGCAAGATATATTTTTCCACCTAAGGTATTGAAAGTTCCGTAATCCATGGATATTCTTCCGGAAAACGGTTCCACAGGCTTTTTACTAATAATATTGATAACGCCACCCATCGCATTGCCTCCGTAAAGAGAGGAGGCGGGGCCTTTTGCCACTTCTATCCTTTCGACATTATCTGTATTGATTTGGTTCCAATTAACGGTACCCCCATCGGTTTTATTCACAGGAATGCCATCCACAAGTATCAGCGTCCTTGCCTGATCTTTACCACTCAGTCCCCGCATGGTAATGGTTGCCTTGCTTGAGAAAATCCCGAAAGGACGATTTACGTTGATACCTGAAACGTATTCGAGTGCATCGTCAATGGTTTGCATTGGAATGGATTGCAACTGCCTTGGGGTAAGCACATTGATACGGTTAGGAACATTTTTAAGCTGGTTTTCGGTACGGGTTCCGGTGATCACCACTTCGTCGGCAAGGACTTTTTGAGGACTAAGCTGTATTACAATATTTTTTATCTGATTTTTCTCCAGAACAACCGTTTTTATCTCTTTTTGATAACCAATGAAACTGATTTCGAGTTTATATATTCCTGCATCGAGGTTCTTCAAAATGAATTCGCCTTTGCTATCGGTAGTTACACCTTTGCCTTTCAGATAAACGACATTGGCTCCCGTAAGGCTTTCGCCACTCTGGGCATCAGTAACTTTCCCTTTGACCACACCCTGTGCCTGAATATTTGCAGCAAACAGGAAAGAAATGATGGTGATGAGTAAAACTTTGAATCGCATATCTCTTTATTTTTGAACTTTAATAGCAAAAGTAATTTTCCCGTTTGCCTGGGTGTCGGCTTGCAGAACTTTTATCAGCCCGATTTTCCCGGAAATGGTTTTGAAAGGAAAAATGGTTCCTGCAATAGCGTACTTATATTTTCTTCGTCCCCAAAATTCGTTATAGGCTTTTATTAGCAGACTATCGTTTTCGGCAGCATCAAACTGTTCTGCTGTAATTTTGGTTACGTAATCGTATTTTGTATAGTTTTTGGGTTGCCAGGAATTTATTTCAGGATAATAATCCGGGGCATCCTGATCGCCAGGAGAGGAAAAAGTGGGAGACGGACCTGTGCCATCGGTAAAATAATAAATCAGCAAATCCACCTTGGATTGATTGGCAGTGGCATCCGGGGTAGAATATACCGTACCGTCGTCCATTTTCAGGAAATGACCATAGGTTGAATTTCCCTGATATCCCATGATAACCGACGGCAGGTTTATGATATTTCCGTAGTGGGTTAAGGAATCTTTTACAACGTTTAAGGTGATAGAAGCCGTTTTGCGGTCGGCATTCATGATGCGAAACGACCAGATTTCGTTTTCAAAATTATTTTTATAAAAAGTAATCACAGTATCTAATTCATCCTTGTAAAATCCAAAGTCGAGCATAGTAACGGTATCTTCGCTACTTCGAACTTCGATTACCAGATTGGTAATTTTAGCACCTCCACCCAGCATATGAATTCCGAACTTCATGGGCATCCCTTCTCCTACTACCGCACCATCTTTTGTAAGGGTGGTATCGTCCTGAATAAAGGAAATCGCTGGTATTTTATCTGTGGAATTTTCCTTGGAGCAGGAAAATAAAAAAGGCAATGCCCCTGCAAGCAGGAGCATTACGTACAAGGATAATTTATTCATTTTAAATTACTTTTGAATTTTTACTGTCATCCCTAATGAGCCGTCAGTATGGGTTATTACATTAAGAACTTTCAGTAATCCGTATTTCCCACCAGCGGTTTTAAATGCCCATACTTCACCTGCTTTGAGGTTTTTGGCTTTTTTAAATTGATTTGATGGGTCGTATGATTGAAGTATTAATTCATCATTGGTAATGGCATCAAACTGAACGGCAGTAAGTGTTGTTTTTACAAAATAAGTAACATTTTTAACGTCATAATTATCAGGAGCAGTACCTCCGGTAAAAATGCCGGTTATGTTTGAACCGGGAGCTGCAAGAGTAGTAAAATTGTTATGAGTAGAAAAAGTAGAATCTTCATAAAAACAGAACATGTCTATTTTAGCCTGATTTTCGAAAGCATCTGACTGAAAATAAGTAGTTCCATCGCTGGTAGAGAAGAAACTTGGTTTAGTAGTATTGGCTTGTGCACCAAGAACCACTGTATTGTAAGTAGTTATTTCTGTGCTGGGGCGAGATAAAACGATACTGGCTTCCGTTACTTTACCGGCAGCATCAGTTACAATAAATGTCCAGGTTTCGCTGGCTGAAGCACTTTTAATGATATTGAAATCCATAGAATATTGTAAAGCATTAAAAGTAGAATCAAGCATTAACTGATTATCGGCTTTCAAAACAAATTTTACAAGGTTGTCACTTCCATTGCTGATAGCCTGAACTCCAACTGTAACAGTGTCGTTATAATCTACTGTTGCGTTAGCCGAAGTGTAACCTGTAGTGGTTTTAAAACTCAGTGTTGGAGCGTCTTTGTCATCATCTTTTGAGCAGGATGCAAAGAACATGCCTGCAGATACAAGCATCACAAATGCAAAAATTAAGTGTTTCTTCATACGTTTAACTGTTTGATTAATAATTATTAAAATATTTAATTTATTGTTAAAATCTTCATTTCGTTATGAATAATTATTCATAACGTTGGCAAAAGTAATAGCTTTTTTAACAAAAGAAAAAGAAAATTCAGATTATTGATTACCGGTAGCGAATTTTTTTAGTTCAGCAGGGAGTTTCTCGTAACCCGTGGACTGCAACGGGATCACCGAAGGCTGACCGCACTGTTGCATAATTTTCATGCCTTTGTTTTTATCGAGCATAAATTTTACAAAGGCTTCCGCAGCAGCTCTGTTTGGAGCATTTTTCAAAATTGTCAGTCCGTAAATCATGGCTTCTCCGTTCTGAATTACCTTTTCGCCAGGTTTATCCCCGTTGATTTTCACATTTACCGTGGAATAAAACTTATTGAAAGCTGGATTTTTCAGATTAATATTGTCGGGCAACGCAAGATATTTCAGCCCATGCTGGATAGCAATAGACTTATAAATAAAAATATAATCTACCGATTGAGTTTCGAGCAAAGCCAAAAGGTCCACTTCCTTCGGACGCATCATGTTATTGTTTTTTGCCAGCAGCTTTCCGGCAAGACCAGTTTTTTTGTAATATTTTTCAGCTAATTTGCAGGTCAGAACCGTGCGATAGCCACAGGGGTCGCTGTTGGGGTCTGCCCTACCGACCAGCACATCTTTTTTCAGAAGAATATCGTACCAGTTGTTACGGGTAATTTTATCCGCATATTTCGACTGAAGGGTGTAAACAATCGCCATTTCGTTGCTGGCAAAACGGATGTTCCAGTCGGCATATTTCGGAATAAGCATTTTATCTATCACCTGGTAATCGGCGGAAGCGAGAATGTCGCATTCACGATTCAAATCGGTGATCTTACGTGCAGAAGCTACACTTCCTGCTGCCTCGGCTTTAACATTTACATTGGGATATTCTTTATTGAAAGCTTCAATCATCTTTTTCATGGGAACCGCCAGACTCCCGGCATGAAAAATAACCAGATCGCCGGAGATCTTCGGCTTTTGCGGAAAAGCCAACAAAAAAGAGAAAAGTATAAGCGAAAGCAGAGTAATTTTTCTCATCATTTTCTGAATTTTTATAAACCGGATGGAACATCCCCCTGTTTCAATCTTTTCTTCAAACGTATGATTACCTGGTTAACCGCCTCCTGAAATTCCTGATGAAACTGTTCGTAATTCTCCACAAAGCGTTTTCCTTCTTCCGTAAGAGTGGTTGTACCGCCGTGGGCTCCGCCCCTTTGCTTTTCGATAAGACAAAAGCCAAGAATTTCTTCGGCATTTCGCATGTCGCCCCAGGCTTTGCGATAGCTGATTCCTAACTTTTCCGCGGCAGCGACAAGCGAACCATTGGCATCAATGGCTTGCAAAAGTTGCCATTTTTCGTCATCCAGCACACTTTCCCCACCTTCGGCATTGATCCAGATGCGGTAGTTTACACGGACGTTAGAATACTTGTTGAATTTTTCCGGAAGCTCGTCCATACTCAATAATCTTATTTATACCTGCAAAGATACGCAGCATCGCCCGGAATTTTCAGTTTAAATTTACTGTCCTTGGCAACAATAAAAGTATCAAAAGGACGGTAGGTTTTCCATTCTTTTTCATTGGGAAGCAAAACCGTCATCTCCCCGGAAATCACGGTCATGTATTCGATGGTGGAAGTGCCGAATTCGTATTCACCGGCAGCCATTACGCCTACGGTTGCAGGACAGTCTGTTGTTGCAAAAGCGATGGATTTTACATTTCCATCGAAATATTCGTTGGATTTAAACATGATTCAAAGTTTTAAAATAATTATGCAAACTTAGATTAAAGGGGGAAAGTATCCAAATGGAAAATTCCTTGATATCCGGGTGGTGTGAAGTTTGCGATTTCGCATAAACAAACTGTAGTTTTTAACTACAATTCCAACTTTTGTTGTCAGATACAATCTGACTTTTATTCAGTGCAAAGTTAAAAACTTCGTACCACAGAATTTAAAGTATTATACTACAAACCATTCCCCGGCAACTCTTCACCAGGTCATCCGGATGAATTTTTAGTTGCAGTCCTCGCATACCGGCACTTACATAAATGAAATTGTACTGCCGGCAACTCTCGTGAATAAAAGTTGGGTAGTTTTTTTTCATCCCAATGGGTGAACATCCGCCACGGATATAACCGGTAATGCCCAAAAGTTCTTTCATATGTACCATTGCCACACTCTTGTTGTTGCTGACTTTTGCCAGGGCTTTCAGGTTCAGTTCCGCCCCGCCGGGAATCACTGCCACAATAATGCCCGTTTTATCGCCAAGGAGCACCAGCGTTTTAAATACAAGGTTAACACCTTCCCCTATTTTAGCGGCGGCAGAAGTTGCGCTCAGGTCATCTTCGTCCACCTCGTATTCTTTTAATTCATAAGATATGCCCTGCTTGTCCAATATCCGGGCTGCATTGGTTTTGTGCATAATACATCCGCTTTACATTAACGACTTATTGCATCTTTCAGCGTTTGTCGCAAAATGCGTACTTCCATTTCCAGTTCCCTGATTCGTTCCCGGGCTTGTTCATTGTTGTTCGGTTCAGTCTGAACCGGCTCGGTATAAGGAAGTTTTTCTGCAATTTCACGAAAAAAGTTGTATTGCAGTATTTCCGAAATCTCGAGTAACCGATGTACATGCAACGTTGGACGCTTTAACATGCCATGCACAGAAGCCTGGTTAAGATTTAGCTTGCGGGCTAAGCCAGATCCCGACATATGCTTGCGGTTTAATTCTCTTATTACCATTGGGACTACCTGAATTGTTTCCATAAAATTGTTTTTTTATACTTTTTACTAAGATATCTTTGTCAAAGATAAAAATATTTTTATTTATAACAAATATAGCTCTGTTTTTTACATAAATATCTCTATTCATTACTTAACTGATTTTATTTTTTACATATTTAATTTTGTTATTAATCATATTAATTCTATTTCATATAGATTTTTTATTGTTTTTTACCATTATAATTTTGTATATATCAAAACTATTTCTGTATTTTACCAATTTTCATATCTTTGGCACTTAAATTTTTGTCGCAGGCGTAAGATACAATCTGGCTTTTATACCAAAATAAAGTTTAGGCTGTTAAATAGGGTTTATAGGTCTTTAAATCTCTTTCGGATCACATTACAAACTAAAATCAAACAACAGTCGAATCTATACTTTGGTTACAAAACACAAATCGGGAACATCGTTCAGCTTTTTCTCAAAAAATTATCCACGGACACACCCCCTGTCGTTCGATACCATCGGTCAGATTTTACAAAAAGAGGGCTCCGTTATTCTTCCTTTGGATAACGAATATGTGTACAAAAACAGAGCAGGAATGAAGAATTTATTGGCGCTTGAAATCAATTTGATGCAATTATTTAGTTTTTAAATAAAGATTAACAACGCATTCTTTTGGTTACATGCAACTTACAAATAAATAAAAAAAATAATATTTTTTTAAAATTTATCATTTCGTTAACTATAAATAATTTATATTTGCAGCATTATTAATATTACACATTTAAAATAATGAAAAAAGAAGGAAAAGTAAAATTTTTTAACGAATCCAAAGGTTATGGATTCATTATGGACATTGCCTCTGAAAAAGAGTATTTCGTACATGCTTCCGGTTTAATTGACCGTATTAAAGAAGACGATGAAGTAACTTTTGATCTTCAAGAAGGCAAAAAAGGATTAAATGCAGTAAATGTAAAATTAGCATAGCATAAATTATATTTAAAGTTATTTTAATCACAAGCCCCGATTTATCGGGGCTTTTTTTTAGTTGACTACACATAATAAAACTCATATATTTATTTTTTATTTAGTTAAGCAGATTATTTCGTAAAGAACCGGCTAATTATTTTTTTTCAAAACCCTTTTGCCGGATGGGTAATCTGTAGTAATTTTGAGCACATTTTAAATACTAATTTTAATAACTAAAAAAGATATGGCAAAAAGAACTATCGTAACGATGCCCGGCGATGGCATCGGAAAAATTGTACTGGAACAGGCAATCCGTGTATTGGATGCAGCCGGTTTTGAAGCGGAATATGTTCACGGCAATATTGGCTGGGAATTTTGGTGCAAAGAAGGGAATCCTTTTCCCGACCGTACCATTGAATTATTAAAAAAACACAAAATTGCCCTCTTCGGCGCAATTACTTCCAAACCCAAGGACAAGGCTGCTGCTGAACTGGCTCCTGAATTGCAGGATAAAGGGTTTGTTTATTACAGTCCCATCGTTTCCATGCGTCAGATGTTCGACCTCGATATCTGCAAACGTCCATGCAAAACATTCAAAGGAAACCCACTCAACTTTATCCGTCGCGGAAAAGATGGAGAAATTGTAGAACCGGTTATTGATACTATGATCTTCCGCCAGAATACCGAAGGGCTCTACAGTGGGGTGGAATGGACCAATCCTCCTGACCAGGTGTATGATGCTTTAATGACACATCCCAAATTCAAACAGAATTTCGCATGGTGTCCCCGCCCCGAACTGGCTGTTTCCACCCGTATTTTCACTAAAAAACACACCGAACGCATTGTTCGTGAAGCATTCGAATATGCAAAAGAAAAAGGATTCAAATCCATCACTGTTTGCGAAAAGCCCAATGTAATCCGCGAAACTTCCGGAATGATGCTGAAAATAGCCCAGGACATGGCTAAAAATGAATACCCCGATATCCGTGTTGACAATACCAATATTGACGCCCAGATGATGTGGCTGACCAAAAATCCGGAAAAATACAATGTTATCGTTGCCGGAAATATGTTTGGCGACATTGTTTCCGATGGCTTTGCCGGTTTGATTGGCGGTCTTGGATTTGCCTGCAGTGCAAACATTGGTAAAGATGTTGCTGTATTTGAACCAACGCATGGTTCCGCTCCCAAATATGCAGATTATGAAGTTCCCATAGTTAACCCGATTGCAATGGTGATGTCGGCATGTATGATGCTCGACCATATCGGCGAAAACCAGATTTCTGCAAAAATTCAGAAAGCCGTAGCCGACGTTGTGGAAGAAGGCAAAGTAAAAGCTTACGACATGATGAAGCTAAGTGGTTCACCTGATGTTATTAAAAAAGGTGCCGCATCTACCGTACAAATGGCTGATGCAATCATTGCCAAACTGAAATAATTTTTTTGCCAGCAAAAGCCGGATTTCATCAAGTTGTGGAATCTGGCTTTTTTATAAGTAATTGCCGGTATTTGCATTTTATGAGAAAACACAAAACACTTATTGCCTTTGTTTTTTTATTGTTCTCGGTGGTATCTTTTTCACAGGATATCAGCGATTACAAAGTATTTTTTGCCTATGGCAATTTAAAAGAAAAAAAAGAACAGGTAATAGTAATCAGAAGTTTTCGAAATACAGGAGATGCCTGTTATCTGGCAGTTAATCCGGAAAATCTGAAAACATTTATCATAAGTAAATCTTCATTGGAAGTACATCCTTTGAATTTCGATAGCCTTTTGGTTTATTTTCAAGGATGTGCTTACGCAAATGGAATAAAAGATGCCTGGAAAAACTCTTCCAGAAACCAGGATGCCGGAATTGCCCATGCTCTGCCGGAAGTAAAAGGCATCATACTTACCATAGATCTTTGTCCTTCCGAGCGTCCACTTGACAAAAACATTTTCTCAAAATTGATAAAAAGCCTTGGAAAAGTAGAAAAGCCTGTTCCTATTGCAATCGCAATTACCGGAAAATGGATTAAAACCCACCAGGAAGATTTGGCATGGCTAAAGCAGAAAATTGAATCCCGGCAAATTACCATTGACTGGATAAACCATTCTTATTCACACCCAACATCCCGAACCCTGCCTTTGACAAAAAACTTTCTTTTAGAAAAAGGCACAGATATTCATCGTGAAGTATTACAAAATGAAATCACCATGCTTGAAAATGGGATGACACCTTCTGTTTTTTTCCGGTTTCCGGGGCTGATTTCCGACAAGGAAATTTTTGATAAAATATTATCCTTCGGTATTATCCCTGTAGGAAGCGATGCCTGGCTCGCCAAAAACCAGGAACCCCGAAATGGAAGCATTGTTCTTATTCATGGGAATGGTAATGAGCCGCTCGGCGTTAAAAAATTTATAAAAATCATTAATCAGGAACAATACAATATTAAAAATAACAACTGGCTGCTTTTTGACCTGAGAGAAAGTATTGCCAGGAAAGAAAGTATTAACAATTAAAATAAAAATTATGACAGATAGAGTAAAAAAACTCTGGCCCGAACTGGAGTGGATAAACAATGCTGACCTGAGAGAAAAGGTAGCTGCTACCTGGGAACTTGCTTTGCAACAAAGCGTTCTTACCACCAAAGACCTGGAAACTATCCCATTCACCTTGCTGTGTGGTCCCGATTTAAAAGTGAGTTTTATGGCGCACAAGCGTTGCGTGGTTCACGTGGCAAAAGAAAGCGGAGAAAAAATGAATGCTTTCTTCAAAGAAGATTTACCTGTAAATATGGATGTTCTGATTGCCGGAGCCATTCTTGCCGACGTTGGTAAATTACTTGAATATGAATTAAAAGATGGAAAATCTGTACAGGGAAAATATGGCAAATACCTGCGCCATCCTTTTTCCGGAGTTTCTCTTGCCGAAAAATGCGGAGTTCCTCCAGAAGTTTGCCATATCATTGCTACCCACGCTGGTGAAGGCGATATGGTAAAACGTACCACCGAAGCTTATGTAGTTCACCATTCCGACTTTATGACTTTTGAACCCTTTCGTGATCGTCTAAAATTTTAGTTACTAAAATCGCAACAAAATGAATCTGATAGAAAAAATTCTCGCTACCCATGCTTCCGAAACTTCGGTAAAACCGGGTGATATAATTGATGTGTACATTGATACCCGCGCAGCCCGCGACTTTGGCGGAGCCAACGTGGTAAAAAATCTTCTCGACAACGGTTTAACCGTAGCCGACCCGTCCAAAACCATTTTTACTTTCGACTGCAACCCCGGTGGTAGCGACCAGAAATATGCTGCTAACCAGCAATATTGTCGTTTGTACGCCCGCCAGTACGGAATAGCAATTCATGACATTGATAGTGGCATAGGTACCCACAATGCCATTGACAACGGACTTGCCTGGCCAGGATGTACTTTTGTTTCCACCGATTCACATGCCAATATCATGGGTGCCATCGGTGCTTTTGGTCAGGGTATGGGCGATCAGGATATTGCTGCTGCCTGGGCAAAAGGTTCCGTATGGTTTAAAGTTCCGGCTTCCGTAAAGCTGAATTTTACCGGGAAACGCCCTCAAAATGTTACTGCTAAAGATATTGTACTCAACTTGCTTTCCATTTTCGGTGCCAATAAACTCCTGGGATATTCTGTGGAACTTTGCGGAGAAGCAATTGATAGATTATCTCTTGACGAACGCATCACAATATCCTCCATGGCTACCGAAATGGGAGCTATCATACTTCTTTTTGCTCCTACTCCCGCCGTAATCGCCGAACTGAAAGCTCTTACCGGCAAGGAATACCCAATCATAGCTGCTGATACCGATGCTGAATATGAAAAGGTTTTTGATATTGATATTACCAAATTTGTTCCAATGGTGGCAAAACCGGGACATCCGCACGATGACATTCCGGTGGAATCGGTAAAAAAACAAAAGATTGATTCTGCTTTTATCGGTTCGTGTACCAACGGCAGAATGCAGGATTTACGCATTACTGCAGAAATATTAAGAAATAAAAAAGTAGCACCCGGAGTTGTTTTAAAAATTGTTCCGGCTACGGATGATATCTGGAAACTTGCCCTGGAAGAAGGCTTGATTAAAATTTTAAAGGATGCAGGGGCATTGGTTTCCAATGCAGGATGCGCTGGTTGCGCTGCAGGCCAGGTTGGACAAAACGGTCCAAACGAAGTTACCATCAGTACCGGTAACCGTAATTTTGAAGGAAAACAGGGAAAAGGATTTGTTTACCTGGCATCTCCGGCAATAGTTGCTGCTTCGGCAGTTGCCGGCTATATTACTACACCAGACGAAATTCCGGCTTCCCCTGCCGTTTTCGAAAAGAAAGAAAGTCTTAAGTCTGTTATTTCTGCAAAAGAAAAAGATACCAATAAACCTACCACCGTTGAAGGTCGGGTTTGGTTTATCAAAAAAGATGATATTGATACCGATATGATTTTCCACAACCGCTATCTTACCATCACCGACATCAAAGAAATGGGACAGTATGCCTTCGACAATCTGGAAGGCTACAAAGATTTTGCAAAAAAAGCACAACCCGGAGATATTGTAGTTACTACCAAAAACTTCGGTGCAGGCAGCTCCCGCCAGCAGGCAGTGGATTGTTTTCTCTCTCTTGGCATTTCCTGCATCCTAGCTGAATCATATGGTGCTATTTACGAACGTAATGCTATTAATGCAGCCTTGCCTATCCTTACTTACAAACCCGGTAAAATGGAAGAAATCGCATTGGAAGAAGGAGACAAAATCCGTGTGAATTTCCTTACCGGAGAAATTACCAACATCACCAAAAACAGGAATACCTTAATTAATAGGTTTTACAACGTCCAGACCAAAATTTATCAAAACGATGGGTTGTTGTAATTGAAACGTTTACATACAAACGGCTAATCTATCTCAGGTTAGCCGTTTTTTTTTATAAATATTCAGAAAAAATGATTCCATGTCAAAAAATTGCGAAATTTGCGCAATCAAATACCCAATATATTTAAACTAAAATGTCGAAAATAATTTCGTTGTCAGAAGCCGCCTCCATAGGTATTCATGGAGTTGTATTGATTGCCCAATCAGAAAGTTTAATGAATGTTCAGCACATAGCTGATGCTACCGGTTCTTCGAGGCATCATGTTGCCAAGATAATGCAACGTCTTGTAAAAGATGGATATTTAACTTCCAGCCGTGGTCCTTCCGGTGGTTTTTCCTTAAAAAAGCCAGCTTCCGAAATCAATCTTCTGCAAATTTATGAATCCATTGAAGGAAAAGTTGAAAAACCTGAATGCCCTGTTGGTAACACCATCTGCCCTTTCGACAAATGCCTTATGGGAGGTGTAGTTACTACTCTTACCAACGACTTTGGCAATTATTTGCAAAGTCAAACCATTGATAAATTCCTAAAAAAGTAATTTATCAAGGTATCTTTACCTCCTCTTTTTTCTATTTCTTTTAAAGAAAAATACTGTTTGTACTCATAAACAGATTCTAAATTTTATATCTATATAGCTAATTTTAAAACTTTTTAATTTAGAATTAAAATATTTTTATATTTAGGTATTTCATCACTTAATTATATATACCTTTGCGTATTCATTTACTTTTTTAATCATTTAAGACATGAGTAAAATCGTTCACGTATCAGAAGCAGCTTCCATCGCAATACACAGCATGGCTTTGATTGCCCAAAATACAGAGATAATGAATGTGAATACCATAGCAGAAATCACCCATTCTTCTAAAACCCATCTTGCCAAAGTGATGCAACAGTTGGTAAAAAACAATTTTCTGGAATCGGAACGTGGCCCAAAAGGCGGGTTTATTCTTAAAAAACCAGCAAACGAAATTTTGCTACTCGAAATTTATGAATTAATTGAGGGGTATTCCGGAAAATCACCTCTGTGGAATTCCGTCCGGCAAATGCCCGTTTAAAACCTGCGTTTTTGGAGGAATGACAGAAAAACTATCTGAAGAATTTATTGATTATTTAAGCAATAGGAAACTATCAGAAATATTATAAAAATGAAAAGAACCATAGTAAATATTGACGAAAAAAAATGTACAGGATGTGGACTGTGTATCCCCAACTGTCATGAAGGTGCTTTGCAGATTATTGATGATAAAGTAAGACTAATCAGTGATTTATTTTGTGACGGGCTGGGAGCCTGTCTTGGTCATTGCCCGGAAGGTGCCATCACACTGGAAGAACGGGAAGCAGAGCCCTACAACGAAACAAAAGTGATGGAATTGATGGTAAAAAAGGGCAGGAACACTGTGCTTGCGCACCTAAGTCATCTTAAAAAACACAATGAAAATAAACTTCTTAATGAAGCAATTGTTTACATAAAGAGCAATAACATCGACATGAGCACAAACTTTGGAAATTCACCAATGACTAAAGCTGAAACCATTCAAAACTTCGGTGAAAAAACCGGATGTAGTGGTGGTTGCCCCGGTTCGATGGCTATGGATTTCAGAAAAGACATGGAAAAGATAGAAGATGCAGGTAAAAATGCGCCTACTCCATCGGAACTTCGCCAATGGCCTGTACAGTTGCATTTACTTAATCCACAGGCTTCTTATTTTAAAAATGCAGACGTCGTTCTTGCAGCCGACTGTACA
>Ga0265297_10003252_pt1 | contig 29956 bp, 25 predicted proteins | sample Munlanlwell13791_FD_192502 | JGI IMG/M metagenome (GOLD analysis project Ga0265297, IMG submission 192502) | Leachate microbial communities from a municipal landfill in Southern Ontario, Canada - Leachate well 137-91 | ecosystem: Engineered > Solid waste > Landfill > Unclassified | place...
TCGGTGATCGGTTTGCCTTTGACGGTGGAGAGGCGGGGGACCGGGCCCATCAGGTCGCCGTGGCTCCCCATAACTTCAGCGTAGACCTCGGTGACCGGGGCTTTGGCCAGCTCGGCGATAAAAGACTGCATTCTGGCGGAATCGAGAAGTGGGGCCATCCCCAAGACCCGGTTGGCGGGAAAGCCGGAAACCTTCAGGGCGTGATAGGTCATGACATCAAGCGGATTGGTGACCATCAGCAGGACCGCTTGCGGGGCGTGTTGGGCCACCTGTTTAACCACGCCGGCGACGATCTCGGCATTCTTGTGGATCAGGTCGTCGCGCGACATCCCCGGTTTTCTGGCGAGACCGGCGGTCATGACCACAACCTGAGAATCTTTAATATCGGCGTAATTATTGGTACCGGTTATCTTGGTGGTGAACCTTTCGATCGAACCGGACTGGGTCATGTCGAGCGCTTTCCCCTGGGGGACTCCTTCAACGATGTCGAGGAGGACCAGGTCGGCGAAATCGCGTTGAGCGAGCTTATAGGCGCATTGCGCTCCCACGTTACCGGCGCCGATGATCGTGATCTTTGGTCTCATAATTAATGATTTTATCAGAGAATGCCGACTGGTTCAAATCGTCTTGCTAGTCAATCGAGCTGAAATTTTTACCGGAAAGTGGTGAATAATAAGCATGCAAATAAGATTTAAAATGACGCCTCTCCCCCCGGTGGCGATCCCGATCAAACGACAGGGGGTGGGGATTACCCCGCCGGCCAGAAAAGAGCTGATGAGGGCGGTCGTTGATTTCGCGGTTTATTCCGGGCTGAATCGGATTTCCAAAAACGTTGTGGCGCGGCTCAATCGAGACCGCTATTTCCCATATGTTTTTTTTCCGCTGCTTGACCATGACAATTTTTATTATTCTCACGAATCAACAAATTATTATGAGGAGAGACGAATTGCTTTGCGCGCGGTCCTGACCGGTGACCGGAAAGGAATTGACCGGTTGCTTTGCCGGGGGATAAGCCTGTGCTTAAATAATTTTCCGACCTCAATGCCCGGCGGCAGTAATCGGAAAATGGCGGCCGCCTTTCCTGACGTTTATCAAGATATGCAACCGGTGTTTGGAACGATAGATCATTTGCTAGCCACCCGGGGAATAGCAAATTTGGCTCGGAAATGGGGGGAAGCCGCGTTTGACGATTACAATAAACGCTTGCCATACCTGAAAATATGCCTCGATATTTATCAAGAAATGGTCGATAAATATGGTTTTGACGCCGGACTTTTATGGAGATAACGAATGAGCGACATCGCTAAAATATACCGCCCCTTTACCACCCTGGTCGGCAGATACGGGCGGGAGACGATGCGGGTCCCCAGGGTTAAAGTTGAATTAATGGAAACGATCCTGCTTTCCCGGCACGCTTGCCCGAGCGTTGTTTCTCAAGGCCGATTGGAAACAGAAGCGCCCGATCGTTTTCGGACCTGTTTTGCCCGCGACCGGGACCGGATCGTTTATTCCGATCATTATCCTTTGCTGGCCGGCAAGACCCAGGTTTTTTCGCCGGAGTCGCTCTCCCTGGAATTCACGCAGATCGTCCATAACCGCCATTTCCACGTCGAAAAAGTCGCCCAGGTCGCCCGCTCGATCTGCCGGGCCCTCCGTTTGAACGAAGACCTGGCCGAAGCAATTGCCTTGGGGCATGATTTGGGTCATTCCATCTTCGGGCACGAAGGAGAAAAGATCCTCGATGAATTAAGCCAGAAATACCTGGGGATTCCATTTAAACATAACCGCCAGAGTTTGCGGGTAGTTAGGGACCTAGAAAAGCTTAACCTTTCCGTGGAGGTCATGAACGGGATCCTCTGCCACGATGGAGAACGGAAGGACCCGGTTCTTAGGCCGAATGAAAACGGCAACTATTTTGACGACGGTGAATTCCCCATGACCCTGGAAGGGTGCGTCGTTCGCTTGGCCGACCGGATTGCTTATCTTCCAATGGACGTTCAAGACGCGGTCCGGCTCTCGATCATTGAGGTCAATGATCTGCCGCAAATGGTTAGGGAAAGTTTGGGGACGACCCCGGCCCAGATGATCGATGCCATGGTGCGGAGCGTTATCGCTCACAGCGCCGGGCGAAATTATATTACGATGGGCGAGCAGGAACTGGCGGCGATGAACGCGTTAATGAACTTCAATTACCAGTTTGTTTACGTCGGCAGCCGGGTCAAACAGGAGTTCATGGCGACGATGACCGATTGCGTCAGAACGCTCTTTGATTATTGCCTTATTAAAAACAAATTGTCCGCCCAGGCCGCGATCGACCGGATCGTTGGCTTGACCGACCGCCAGGCTTTGGCCCTTTGGAACGACCTCAATAACGGCCGGTTTTAACCCTCTTGGCTTTCCCTTTTTTCCCGCTATAATATCCAGGGAAGGTGAAATGATGAATAAATATCTGCAATATATTGTCTACGCCTTGATTTTTGGCGCTTTGACCTACACCTTCGGTTGCGGCGGGTCATCACCTTCAACCACAACGACCACGACCGTGCCGGCCAGCAGCTGGCAGGGGATCGGCGGCGGGACAGACGCGCCGGTGTACGCCTTGGTCTTTGATAATTCCGGTTATTTGGTCGCTGGCGGCGCGTTTAGCAATGCCAGCGGGATCGCCGATACCAGTTATGTCGCCCGTTGGAACGGTTCCCGTTGGGAGCCGCTTGGCAAGGGGCTCAATGGAACAGTTTACGTTTTAGCCAAAGATTCCCATGGCTATATCTACGCCGGCGGGACATTTTCGATCGCCCATAATGCTTCCGGCGACTTAGCGGTCGGCAATCTCGCTCGCTGGACGGGAACCGCCTGGGAAGCGGTCGGTGGCGGAGTTAACGGCGATGTTTACGCCCTGGCGTTCGATTCTTCAGACAACCTTTATGTCGGCGGATCATTTACTTCCGCCGGCGGGGCTATTGTCCAAAATGTCGCGGAATGGGACGGCCTGGCTTGGCGGAATCTGGCGGGCGGGACCGACAGCCCGGTTTTCGCCCTATCTCTAAACAGCAACAAACTATACGCTGGCGGGGCTTTCCTAAATACCGTTTCCGGGGTAAACGCCAATCGGATCGCTTGTTGGAATGGGGCAAGCTGGTCGGACTTAACGGCCGGCCGTGATTATTACATCAATGCCATTGTGCCGGTGACCGCCAATATTTTTGCCGGCGGTTCCTTGATCAATACCGGCGCGAGCGATACGCGGATTATGGCTCGCTGGGATGGGACTAGCTGGGAACAGCTGGCAGTCGGAGCGGCGGTCGGCGACAGCGTTAACGCGTTGGCGGCCGATTCTTTGGGAAAAATCTACGTGGCGGGTAAATTTGCCACTGCCGGCGGCGTGACGGTTAACGGCCTGACCGCGTATGACGGCGCCACCTGGGAAGCATTTAACGGCGGTCTGGACGGGAACCTGGTCCGGGCCCTGGTCCTCGATTCGGCGGGGAATATTTACGTCGGCGGCGACTTCTCTAAAGCGGGCGGAGTCAGCGTCTCCTATATCGCTAAGTATAATAAATAAACTTTGAAATATTGCCGGGAAAATGGCGATATATATTCGTGGTTATTTCAACCAGATTATCGCCAAAGCCGAGAACGCTTGTTTTGACCCACCTGACGCCGAACGCCGGGTGTTTGCCGAATTGCGGCAAGCTCTGGGACCTCCAAGACGTTGCGTTTGCCGGTGGTCGCCCTTTTGAGCGCCGGGCCTCTCTTCTGTTGGAAGGATCCCGCCTGCCGCTGGTTAAAGATTTAACCGCCGCCGACTCGAAAGTTTTTTCCTGGTCAGGACGTGTGGACGATTATACGCTTCCTCCGGGGCAGCAGCGCTTCAGCCAGTTTTTTCAACCGCCGCTCTTTTCCGCCGCCCAAAGGGGCATTGCCGGCCCCGGCCACAATCAGATAATTTTCGGGGGCGGGAACCTGGATTACTGTTTGTTCCGGACAGTGGTTTCAGTTATCCAAATGAAAATCCGCCAGAACGAACCGCTTTACGCGGCGATCCCGCTGGCTTTGACCTATTATTCGGAACGGGTTAAATCCCCGATCGATTACGTGCTGAAGCCGAACGAATATACAAAATATTTATCTGTTGCCAACGACCAGGGAGAGATCGGCATGTTCAGGGTCAATGTTGATGATGAAACGATCCTGCTCCGCGATGGCCGCGGGCCTTTGATCGAATTGAATTTTTACACGGTTTTCAAAGAGTTGTTCAATTCCCTGCAGTTTTTTCCGGAGTTAAGGGATCCACAGGTTCAGGCGAGGGTTTTTGCCAATTTTTGTTTGCCGCTTCGGCGTAAAGCAGGCTAAAGGCTGTTGGCGATCGCCGCGAACTCTTCGATCGAGACCGTTTCCGGCCGGCGGTTGAGATCGACCGGCGAATTGGTCAGCCCAAAGGGTTTAAGCGAGTTGCTCAGTTTTTTGCGGCGCTGCTGGAAAGCGGCGTGGACCAGGTCAAAAAATAGTTTGGCATCCTTAACTTCATATTTTGGTGTTTTATAAGGTCTTAGGGCGACCACTGCTGAGCTGACTTCCGGCCAGGGAAGAAAAGACGATTTTGAGACGAGCGAGTTTAGTTTGACCTCGGCGTAAAACTGGCAGAAGATCGAAAAGGAACCGTAGTTTTTCGTCGCCGCTCCGGCGACCATCCGTTCCGCCACTTCTTTTTGCGTCATGACCACCGCCACTTCCGGCTTTTCTTCCGCCTCCAGGATCTTTTCAATGATCGGCGAAGTAATGTAATAGGGGAGGTTGCCGACAACTTTATAGCGGCGGCCAAGGGCGAGTTCGGCCAGGCTGGTCTTGAGGACATCCTGGTTCACGAAGCTGATATTGGCGAGCGGTTCCAGGACCTTTTTGCTGATGCCGATTAATTCCTGGTCGATCTCGACGGCGATCAAGTGATGGACGTTTTTGGCCAGTTCGGCGGTCACCACCCCCAGACCGGAACCGATCTCGATCACCAGGTCGTCTGGCCCTAATTCGGCGGCGGCAATGATCCGGGCGATGACTTGCGGGTCGACCAGAAAGTGCTGCCCCAGTCTTTTACGGGGGAAGCGGTTATAGGTGATCAGGAGCTGGCGGGTGACTTCGGCCAGGGTTGGGGTCATTTGTGCCGGGCGAAGTGGGCCGCGACTTTGATCGCCGCGATCAGGCTGTCCGGGCTGGCCCAGCCTTTGCCGGCGATGTTGAACCCGGTCCCGTGGTCGACCGATGTCCTGATGATCGGCAGGCCGATGGTCACGTTGACCGAGTGGTTGAACGAGAGGAGCTTGAGCGGGATCAGTCCCTGATCGTGATACATGGCGATGACGATGTCGTATTTGCCGCTGTTGGCGAGATAAAAGATCGCGTCGGGCGAGATCGGTCCTTCGACGTCGATCCCCATTTTTTTGGCTTCTTCGACCGCCGGTTTAATGATCTTCAGTTCTTCTTTGCCGAAAATGCCGTTCTCGCCGGCGTGCGGGTTAAGCCCGGCGACCCCGATGCGCGGTTTTCTCCCCCGGTCGGCCAGCAGGAAGTCGTGCGCCATTTTGATCTGGGCGACCAGTTTCTTTTTCTTCAGGTGGCGGCTGACGGCGCTTAACGGGATATGGGTTGTCGCCAGCATCAACCAGAGTTTTTCGGAGACGAACATCATGGCGTATTTTTTAGTTTTGGTTTTAGCGGCCAGGATCTCGGTGTGGCCGTCGAAGCGGAACCCGGCTTTGCGGATCGCTTCTTTGTTGATCGGACCGGTCGTGATGGCGTCGATCTGATGGTCGAGGGCGAGGTTGATCGCTTTATCGATGTATTCAAAGGCCGCTTGGCCGGCCATTTTTGAGACCTGGCCGAGCTTGAGCTTGGGAAGGTCGACGTTGTTCAGGTCGAAAATATCGATCGTTTTCGGCTTAAACTGGGCGGCGTTGATGGCGGCGATGGAATGAAGCTCGATCCCTTTGATCTTAGCGGTCTGCAAACCCTGGCGCAGGACGCCGCTGTCGCCGATGACGACGCAGCGGGCGACGCTCTGGACTTCCTGTGAAGTGAGGGCTTTGGCGCAAACTTCGGGGCCGATACCGGCCGGGTCCCCTAACGTGATCCCGATGATCGGCCTATCCATTGTACCTGATGCCCGCTTTTTCCAGTCTTTCCAGCGCCTGGCAGAGCCGGTCTTCGGGGACGACCAGGGCGGACCGAACATAACCTTCGCCGATGTCACCGAACGAGATCCCCGGCGAAACGACGATCCCGGTCTTATTGATCACGTCCGTGGCGAATTCGGTCGAATCGTAGCCTTGCGGGACCGGGATCCAAACGTACATCGAACCCTTTGGTTTTTTGAGCTTCCAGCCGAGAGCGTTAAGGCCGTCGACCCAAATGTCGCGCCGGCGCTGGTAAGTTGCCCGGACGTTTTCCATGTAGCCGTTTTTTAATTCGAAAGCGGTGATCGCCGCTTTTTGGACGGCGGTGAATAAGCCGTAATCAAGGTTGGTCTTGATCTTGCGGAGCGATTCGATCAGGTTCCGGTTCCCGACGGCAAAGCCGCAGCGCCAGCCGGGCATGCCAAAGGTTTTTGAGGTGGTGTGGAATTCGATGGCGATGTCTTTCGCTCCCGGGATGGAGAAGATCGAGAGCGGTTTTTGGCCGTCATAGTAGATCTCCGCGTAAGCGAAATCATGGACCAGGATGATATTGTGCTTTTTGCAGAAAGCGACCGCTTCTTCAAAGAATTCGCGCGGCGCTAAGGCTCCGGTCGGGTTGGTTGGGAAGCTGAGGAACATGATCTTGGCCTTGTCGGCGATTCCCGGCACGACGTTCTTGAGATCAGGGAGAAAATTCTTGTGTTCAGTCGTCGGCAAAGCGATCGCTTCGCCCCCCGCCAAAATGGTGCCGCGGAAATGGGCCGGGTAAGCGGGCATCGGGACCAGGGTGAAATCGCCGGGATTAACGTAAGCAAGGGTAAAGTGGATGATCCCTTCTTTGGAGCCGATCAGGGTCACGACCTCATGATCCGGGTCGATGTTGATGTTGTACTGTTTTTTACACCAGGAGGCAACCGCTTCTTTGAACTCCGGCGCCCCTTCGAACGACGGATAGCGGTGGTTTTCCGGGTTTTTCAACGATTCTACCAGGGTGGCGATCGCTTCCGGCGGCGGCGGGATGTCAGGGTTCCCCATTCCCAGGTCGATCAGGTCGACTCCCTGGGCTGCTTTCTCCGCTTTGATTTTATCGAGTTGGGCGAAAACATAGATCGGTAGTTTTAGTAATCTTTGCGCTTCTTCAAGTTTTTTCATTGTAAACGACTCCTTAGGGCTTCCTTGGCGTGATAAGAACTTCGGACAAACGGGCCTGAATCGACTCTCAAAAAGCCCATCTGTTCGCCGATAACCTTGTATTCATCAAATTCTTCCGGGGTTACGTAACGCTCGGCCGGAAGATGGCGCCGCGATGGAGGGAGATACTGACCGATGGTGATCAGGTCGCAGCCGGCATGCCGCAGGTCCGCTAAAATTCCAGTAATCTCGCCCTTTTCTTCCCCTAATCCTACCATAAAACCGCTCTTAGTGTAAACACCGCCCTCGGCGGCAGTTTTGAGTAGTTTCAAAGAACGCTGATAGACCGCTTGCGGCCTGATCTGGCGGTAAAGGCGGGGAACGGTTTCGACGTTGTGGTTGAGAACGGTCGGATTAGCCAACAAGACCGTGTGGAGCGCTTTTTCATCCCCTTGAAAATCCGGGATCAGGACCTCGATCTGCGCGTCGGGGAGGTCGGCTTTGACCGCCAGGATCGTTTCGGCGAAATGGGCCGCTCCGCCGTCGGGGAGGTCGTCGCGGGTTACCGAGGTGATCACGACATAATCCAGGTTAAGCTTTTTAGCGGCCGCCGCGACTTTGCTTGGCTCATTTGGATCGAGCGGGGTGGGTTCGCCGTGGCCAATGCCGCAGAAAGCGCAGCTCCGGCTGCAGGTCCCTCCCATGATCATGAAAGTGCAGGTCCCCTGGGAGAAGCATTCCCCGATGTTCGGGCAGGAAGCCGACTCGCAGACGGTGTGGAGTGAGTGGTCCGACAGTTGAGCGCGAATCTCCCTGATATGCTTGAGCTTTGGCGTCCTTTTAATGAGGAAGTTAGGTAAGGACACTGAGCAGTTTTTCCATTCGTTCCCGGTTGATGGCGTAGTTTAGGGCTTGGTCTCTCGTGATCTGGTTGGCTTTCATCAGGGCGTAGAGGGAGGAATCCATCGTCTGCATTCCCTGTTGGACGCCGATCTCCATCATTGAATAGATATCCTGGGTGGACCCTTTTCTGATGATGTTCCGGATCCCGGGGGTGACCTTTAAGATCTCGAACGCGCCGACCAAGCCTTTTTTGTCGAGGCGGGGGATCAACTGCTGGGAAATGATCCCCTGCAGAGTTAGGGAGAGCTGGGTCCTAACCTGGGCTTGTTGGTGAGGTGGAAAAACGTCGATGATACGATCGATGCTCTGGACCGCGTCTTGCGTATGAAGGGTCGAGATGACCAAGTGGCCGGTTTCCGCGGCGGTGATCGCCATTTGGACCGATTCCAGGTCGCGCATTTCACCGACCAGAATGACGTCCGGGATCTGACGGAGGACCCGCTTGAGCGCTTCGCCGAACGAGTTGGTGTCGAGCCCGACCTCGCGCTGTTCAATGAGCGAAAGCTTTGGGGAATGGACGAATTCGATCGGATCTTCAATGGTGACGATGTGGCAGGGGCGGGAGCCGTTGATCAGGTCGATCATTGAAGCCTGGGTCGTTGATTTACCGCAACCGGTCGGCCCGGTTACGATGACCATTCCCCGCTCCAGCTGGGTAAAGGCTTTGACGATCTGCGGCAATCTTAGGCTGTCCAAAGACGGGATTTCTTTCGGAACGCGGCGGATCGTCGCGCCAATCCCTCCCATCTGGTAGTGGAGGTTGATCCTATAACGGCTATGGGCGTCTTCATAAGAGGTGTCGAGCTCTTTTTCCCGGCGGAAGCGTTCCATCTCTTCTTTACGGATGATTGGATTGATCAACGAATCGACGTCTTCATTGGTCAGAATTTTATCGCCGACCTTCACTAGGTCATTATTGATGCGCAGGCAGGGATGATTTTTGGCCGCCAGGAGCAAGTCCGAGGCGTTGTTCTCGTTGAGCTGAAGCAAAAAACTGTTAATGTCCACTGCAGGCTCCTTTGTTTGACTTTGACTTGTGGGTACTATATAATCGCTCCAACTTAATGTCAAGGTCATGTTAATTTTATTTCTATTAATTATCGGCGCGGTCGTTGGCAGTTTTCTCAACGTTTGCATCTACCGCTTACCCCGCAATGAATCAGTTGTTTGGCCGGCCTCGCATTGTCCGGCTTGCGGCAAAGCCTTAACGCCCGGGGAATTGGTTCCGCTCATCAGCTTCCTTTTCCTGCGGGGAAAATGCGCCGGCTGTAAGGCGCCGATCTCCGTTCGTTACCCGATCGTTGAACTGATGACCGCCTTGCTTTTTGTCGTGATCTGGAATTTTGCCGGCGGTAATCTGCTGAATTATATTTTTTACCTGATCTTCGTGCTGGGACTCCTGGTGATCTTGTTCATTGACCTGGAACATATGCTGATGCCGGACGTTGTCAGTTTTGGCGGGATCTTTTTTGGCCTGGTCTTTGCCGCCACTAAAGCCTACGCCGCCGGATCGCTGACTCCGCTCTGGGACCCGCTCTTGGGCGGCTTGCTCGGGCTGGGCTTCTTTTTTTCAGTCGCCAAACTAGGCGGATTATGGTTTAAGAAAGAAGTCATCGGCGAAGGTGATTTTTATTTGGCCGCTTTTATGGGGGTCTATCTGGGGGTCGCCGGCTTGATCGTCGCGTTGTCGATCGCTTATATTAGTGCCGCGATCGCGGCGGTCATCATGCTGCTAAGCAATAAGGTTAAAATGGACAATTATATTCCCTTCGGCCCGCCGCTCGCCTTTGGCGGCTTAATTGCCCTGCTGTACGGCCAGGCGATCATCATCTGGTATTTTGGAGCGTTCTGGCTGATATGAAGCGGGTAGGGCTGACAATCGCAGTTTTAGCCATTATTTACTTTATTTTTCTCATTCGTCAGGATATAATTAATTATCGCGATCTGACCCATGAGCAGGGGGTGGCCGGTCGGCGGGTCGCGCTGGAAGAAAACCGATCGCTGGAACTGCGCGAACGGCTGGCTAGACTGAAGGGGAACGATCTGGTCGAAGAGATCGCCCGGACTAAGCTTGGTTTGATAAAAAAAGGCGAGACCGCCTATAAAGTTGTTTTGGAATAATCATCAGGGGGTGAATAATTTTTGCCGTTAGAGACAGGTTTAGAAGTTGAAGGGAAAGTTACCGGAATAACCAATTTCGGGGCTTTTATGGAACTACCGGAAAAACTAGTCGGACTGGTCCATATTTCCCAGATCTCCGATTCATATGTAACCGATATCAGCAAACATATCCGGATCGGCGACGTCCTCAAGGTCAAGGTCCTTGGGGTCAATAAAGAAGGGAAGTATGATCTGTCGATCAAACAGGTCGGTAAGACCGTTTGGACCCCCCCCAAGCCGAAAAAACCGAGAGAAGAACACAATCCGCAGCCAGGAAACTTTGAGGACAAGCTGACCATGTTCTTAAAACAGAGCGATGAGAAGCAGCTGGATTGGAAACGCAACCTCGAGTATAAGCAAGTGGGGAAGAAGAAAAAACTGAAGTAGTCCTCGCTTTTTTTGCCCGGGTGGTGGAATGGCAGACACAAGGGACTTAAAATCCCTCGGCTGCATAAGCCGTGCCGGTTCGAGTCCGGCCCCGGGCAGTATTATAATTTAGCGGCCAGCATCTCGACCGGAATTTTCAACGCCGCCGCGGCCCGTTCCGCGTTCCCCGCTTCCTCGTAGACCCGCCGCAGGTATTCTTTTTCCAGCGATTCCAGATAAGTCCGGCCTAAGGTTTCGGTCCCGCCGAGCGTATACTCAAAAGCGAGATACGTCGGCGAGACCGCCTCACCGGAATAATTTAGAAAAAACCGTTCGATCACCAATTCCAGTTCTTTAACGTTGCCCGGCCACTGGTATTTGGTCAGCAGGTCTTCGACTTCAGCATTGACCGATCGGATCTCTTGGCCGTAACGTTCGCTGAAGAGCGATAAATAGTGATTGATCAGCAGGGGAATATCGGACAGACGCTCCCGGAGAGGGGGAAGGTTAATGACGAGCCCTTTGAAATCGTTGAGCGGTTTAGTGCTGGTGGCAAGTAACCTGGCGGTCAGAAGCGGGGTCCCGGCCGGATAGAACTCGAAATTATTGATAATGACCGAACTGTCCTTAGCCATTTCCAGCAGACCGACTTTTTTCTCTAAATCGATCGTGTTGGAGCCGGACGAGCCGCCAAGGAGGATCTGCCGGAGGCGGTTAGGGGAGATCTCCGGGGTCAGGCTGATCCTTTTGAGCGGGAAGTCTTGCCGGTCGCTTTGCTGGTGGATCAGCTCGGCGGCCGGTTCTTTTTCGGTTCCGGCTTCCCCGACGATCAGGACTGGTTCGGAGCTGGCGGCCGCTTTTTCGATCTGTTTGTTAGCGGCCAGGATCTTTTCGCTTTGGCCGACCAGCTGGAGCGACCGTTGGCTTCCCTTTTGGACTTCGAGCCCTTCTTTGATCAGCGTTTTACGCTGCAATAGCCGTTCGGTCATTTTAAGGACGGCGTCAACGTCAAACGGCTTGATGAGGTAATTGTTCGCTCCAAGCTTGATCGCTTCACCCGCTTTTTGCATGTCGTTGACCGCGGTGATCATAATGACCTCGAGCGAAGGATCGATCTGTTTCAGGCGTTTGAGCGTTTCCAGGCCGTTGATCCCGGGCATCCGGAAATCAAGGTAGGCGAGGTCGATCTTATTATCGGCGGCGAGCTTTAGGGCCCCTTCGCCTGACGCGGCCAGGAAGATGTTGTACTTTCCTTCCAGGATCAGGGAAAATGATTCCCTGATCGACTGCTCGTCATCAATGACCAGGATGTTATACATGGGCAAAGCGATCGATGATCATCAGCGCCTGTTTGCGGAGCTGCGCGTTATTTAAAATCGCTTGGGTGATGGTCCGGATCATTGGTTCGGCGCTTTTAGCGGCGGCCAATGACGGGCCGTATTCGGCGGCCAGGGCGACCTTGACGATCTTGGTGATCGCCGATTCGATCGTGTCTTCCTGGCTTAAGCTTTGTTCCAGCCCTTTTTCAAAAAGTTCAATTTTTTTGGTCTCTTTCTTATCAAGTTTGTCGGTCTCTTGTCCCAAGATCAAAGGGAGGAAGGCCCGAGCGGGGCTCCAAGTCTGCTTCTTTTCCGGTAATCCTAACATTTCCAAGTTACTCATATTGAATACCTCCACTCTAAGTTAAGCAACTACATTACCACGCTTGATTTTGTTTGAGAGGAGGAAAATCGCCCAAGATAGTGGGCGGAATATTGAGGCGATGCACAAGAAGCGGTTAGATTTTCAGTTTCTTGGTGATATTGAGCAGTGTATTGCGGTGGATCCCGAGGATCTTGGCCGCCTGGCCTTTTTTCCCGCCGGTTTTTTCCAGCGCTTGTTTAATGAAGTCGACTTCGAACTTCTTGACCGCCCGGGAGAGGGTGGTTTCGTTATAGCCGGTTTCGCAGCCGTCTTCTCCTTTGATCTCGCTGGGGAGCCGCTTGGCTTCGATATAACCCTCTTTGGTCAGAACGACGAGCCGTTCGATCAGGTTTTCCAGTTCCCGGACGTTTCCCGGCCAGTCATAGTTAATGAGAAAAGGAAAAACCTCTTTTTTTATCCCCCGGATCTTTTTACCGAATTCGCGGTTGTATTTAGCCAGGAAATGGTTGGCCAAGAGGGGGATGTCTTCTTCACGATCGCGCAAGGGGGGCAAATGGATCGGAATGACGTTGAGCCGGTAATAAAGGTCTTCGCGGAATTTCCGGTTCTTGATCTCTTCGCGCAGGTCGGAGTTGGTGGCGGAGATGAGCCGGACGTCGACCGGGATCGGTTTTTGGCCGCCGACCCTCTCGATCTCTTTTTCCTGGAGGGCGCGCAGGAGCTTGGCCTGCATGGCCAGCGGCAGACTGCCAATCTCGTCCAGGAAAATGGTCCCGCCGTTGGCGATCTCGAATTTGCCGAGCTGTCTTTCCGCCGCGCCGGTGAACGACCCGGCCTCATGGCCGAAAAGTTCGGATTCCAAAAGGTTTTCCGGGATGGCGGCGCAATTGACGGCGACGAAAAGCTTGTCCTTGCGCGGACTCCGGTTATGGATCGCCCGGGCGACCAGCTCTTTGCCGGTGCCGGACTCGCCGGTGATAATGACGGTGGCGTTGCTCTGGGCGACGTCTTCAATGACGCCGAAGATCTCTTTTATCTTCTCGCTGCTGCCGATTATTTTCTCGAATTGCTGGTCTTTGCCGATGATCGTGCGGAGGGAGAAATTCTCTTTGGCCAGCAGTCTTTTTTCCAGGACCTTTTCGACTTGTTCCTGGAGCGCTTCAATGTCGAAAGGTTTAGTGATGTAGTCGTAAGCGCCGCTGCGGATCGCCTCCACCGCTTTGCCGACCATAACGACCGCCGTGATCATGATCACTTCGATCGAATCGTCTAGGCCTTTAATGATCCGGAGGACTTCGATACCGTCGATCTCGGGGAGGTGGATGTCAAGGAGAACCAGGTCGATGGGGTGTTTTTTGACGATCTCGATCGCTTCGCGGCCGGACGCGGCAAAGTGCAGCTCGTAGCGGCCTTCGAGCAGCATCTTCATCGATTCCCGCATGCTTTTTTCGTCGTCAACCACCAGTATCTTCGAGTTCATTGTTTCACCCGATCGCTTGCCGGAGCAATCTTCAATTCCTTTCTGTAATAAGCGACGGTTCGCCGGTCGATCCTAGCGCCCCGTTCCTTCATCAGTCTGGTAATTTCCTGGTCAGCCAGCGGAGCGGTCTTGTCCTCGCTCCCCACGATCTCGGCCAGCATCGCTTTCAGCCGGGCGGCGGTCATTCCCTTGGGGCCGCGCGGGCATAAAAACTTCAGCTGGAAGAGCCCCTGGGGGGTCTGGATGTATTTAGCCGCCACCGCCCGCGAGATCGTCGAGGGATGGAGGCCGAACTCATCCGCCAGGCTTTTTTGCGAGAGGGGAATGAGCCACAGGATCCCCTGGCGCAAAAACACTTCTTGCCGCTCAACAATCTTTCGAACGATCTTGGCCAAAGTTTCACTTCTTTTGCCGAAATCTTCGATCAGGCTTTTGGCCCGCCGGAATTTCTCCCGGAGAAAGGTCCGGGTCTTGTCATCGGTCTTGGGATCGTCGAGCATTTTCAGGTATTGGTGGGAGATCTGCATCGTCGGGCCGTAACGTTCTTCCAGGCTGACGACCTTAAAAGTTCCCTCGTCGGTGATCTCGACCGCGTAAGAGGGGATGACTTGGCGGATCTCCCCCCCAAAGGTCGCGCCGGGGTAGGGATTAAGGTTTTCTTTGATGAACTGGGCCAGGTTCTCGGCGCCGCTTTCCGGGATTCCAAGGGCGGCGGCGACGGCGGCGAAATTCTTGTTGGCCAGGTCTTCCAAATGTTTGTCGACCGCTTCGTTCAAGAGCGTTTCCAGCTGTTCGTTCTCGAAATCGTGGGCCGCGATCTGGAGCTTGAGACATTCTTTTAAGTCGCGGGCGCCGACCCCTTCCGGCTCGAACCCCTGGATGAGCTTCAGGACCTTGTCGACCGTCGGGCGGGAGACGTCGTACTGCTTCATTAGTTCTTCCCGGCGACGGGGATAGTCGTCAATGTAGCCGTTGTCATCGAGGTGGCCGATCAGCTCTTTAGCGATGTTTTTATGCAATTCTGCCGCATCCTCGATCTCCAGCTGGTCCAGCAGGTGCTGTTCCAGCGTTTTTTCCTGGCGGCTGAAGTTCTCCAGCCCCGGCAATTCCTTGAAGTCGGCGTCTTTTTTGATCTTGCCGTCGGAAGTCAGGTAGCGGAGGAATTCCAGGTATTCGTCCTGCCGTTCGACTTCGAGCATGACGTTTTCTTCCGCTTCTTTGTTGATGTGTTCGATCAGTTCGAGGTAAGGCAAATTGAGGATCTTGAGCATTTGCAGCATACGGGGGGAAAGGAGTAACTCAAGCGTGGTCCTGACGTCGGCTTGCAGCTGCAGGTTTATCATGCTAAAATTATACCAGAATCAAGTGTCGCGGGGTAGAGCAGCCCGGTAGCTCGTCAGGCTCATAACCTGAAGGTCGTGGGTTCAAATCCCACCCCCGCTAGTTTTAAATTATTAAGGTCACGCTCGGCGTGGCCTTTTTTGTTTTTACCAGTAGTGGCTAATAGCCCGCAATAACTCCATGGAGCTGGCGTAGCCGTGTTGGTCCGGTTGGGCGGCGTTAGCGAGCGGTTTGATGACCTTCAAGGCTGGAGTGGCCGAGCCATTTTCCACCATTTGTAAGAAGATCCGGGCGGCCATATAGAGGTCAGTTTTAATTTTCCTGGTCTGGTCATTCGCTGATTTGAACCTCGTCGAGCAAATACCAAAATCGATCAACTTGACGCCGCCAACCCGATCGATCATGACGTTGAAGGGGTTAAGGTCGTTATGGGTAATGCCGCTTCGGTGAATTGCCTCTAGGCCAGCCAAGACCTGGCTGATGATCAAATTGATCTCCGGCCGGCTGAGTCGCGTCCCTTTCAATAATTCGCCTAAAGTGCAGCCGCGAATATACTCCAGCAGTAGATAGGGGTTGCCGCCGCCGAACAAACCAAAAAATCTTACCACGTTCGGGTGGCTGATCCTGGCAAGCCCTGCCGCTTCGAGCGGGATCAGGTGGGCAAAATCGGCGCAGGCGGCGGTTTTAATTGCCACTCTTTCCAGGCTGCCAAAGGGGCGCGCGGCGAAAAGATCGCCGAAAGTTCCTTGGTAGATTGAGACGGCGATAAAGCGACCGTCGATCACCAGGTTATTGGAAGTTTCACCTTTGAGGATTTTGGTCAGGAGGTCGTCATTTGCTTCAGACAGGCTGGTTGCCTTATGACCAAGGCTTTCCCGGGCCGAATCGATCGCCTGGCGGTTGGATCGATTGGTCGCGGGCCGAACAAGTAATTGTTTTAAACTGGCCAGACGGAGAATGCTCATGTACTGGTATCGGCAGGAGCCAGCTCAAATTTCAGCCCGCCTAGTACATCTCAACCGTGATCTTCTTGGCGATCTCCTTGGCGGTCGTTAATTTGTTGACTTCGTCGCACAGGGTCCCGTCACTGCCGTTCGGGCTGCCGAAGCCGATCAGCTTCATGACGTAAGGATTTTCCCGGTTGTAGATATCGACGGTGGTTGAATAAACGACTGAGGGTTGGCCATTGACCCCGGAATTGTCTTTGGTGAAATAGTCGTTGTAATCGAAGGAATTGTTGAGCTCCGCTTTAACCACGATCGTGTCCTGTTCCTTGTTCAGCCGGGAGGTTAGGAGCCAGTCGCTTTTAGGCGTCGCTCCGGTGACGGCGTCGATCAGTTCCGGGTGTTTCGGGTCGGTCCGGTGTGACCAGTAGGGGAGGACCTCCATCCGACCGTCATGGAATTTGGTTGTATAAAGGGTTTCAATGTAGCTGCCATAAGCATCTTCGGTCCAGATCGCGATCTGCGGGCTAAGATCGATCCCGATAAAGAAGAGGCCGTATTTGTGGGTCCAAGCCGGTCCTTTATCTACCAGGACGCGGATCCTTTTTCCTTTGGCCTTGAGATTGGTTTTTATTTCGAGTCGTTGGTCTTCCCCCCAGGCGGTCGCCGCCAGGCAAGCCAGGCAAAAAGAACCGAGTAAAAAGACGGCTAAAAGTTTGTTTTTCATGATTGGTCCCTCCACTTGGAATGATACCACTTCTTCCCGCGCCACTGCCAGCCTAACTTGCCGGGTAAGGATTTCCTAAGCCGCAAAAATCCCTCTTGCAATTTTGTCCGGCAGAGTTTATTATGCGCATAATCTGGGCCCCAAAAAAGACCGTAAATTTGGGGGGCCTAAACAGGAGGCAGATCATGAAGAAACTATCGGCGAACATGGAGAACTATCTGGAAACCATTTTGGCTCTCGAAACGGAAAATGGCGGCGCCAGGATCAAGGATATTGCCGCCCGGCTCGGCATCAAAATGCCCAGCGTGACCGAAGCTCTGGCCAAATTAAAAACGTCCAAGCTGATCTCGCACGAAAAGTACGGGACCGTGACCCTGACCAAGCGGGGACGCGAGCTCGGCTCCGAGATCGCCGAACGCAACCAGATCATCATGAATTTCCTGCACAATGTCCTTAAGGTTGACGAACAGACCGCCCGCGAAGATGCCGCCCGGATCGGTTTCGGTTTCAGCCAGCAGTCGCTGGAAAAAATGCGGATGCAGTCCGGTTCTTTCCGGGTTCACCGCGCCGCGGAGAGTGAAGAGATGAAAGTGCCGGTCGAAGTTATCGATAGCTCCAGGCAGAAGGCCGGACTCGGACGGTTCTTCGGAATGTTCAAAAACTAAAAAAAGCCCTCGAAAAGTTGTCGCAACTGATCGAGGGCTTTGTGTATCCGAACGTTACTTGTTTAATCTTTTCTTCAAGCCAGTCAATTCATGCCGTAATTCTTTCGGCAATTTCTTGCCGAAAGAGGCGAGGAATTCATCCAGACTGGCCGCTTCGGCCTGCCAATCTTTCTCATTGATGTTAAGCAATTTGTGCATGTGCTCACGCGGGATCCGCAAACCGGTCATATCGATGTCGTTTTCGTGCGGAATATGGCCGATCGGGGTCTTTTCGGCATCGATTTCCCCGCGACAGCGGCTGATGATCCATTCCAATACCCGGAGGTTCTCGCCGTAACCCGGCCAGAGAAACGCTCCTTTTTCGTCTTTACGGAACCAGTTAACGTGGAAGATCTTTGGCGGCGTGGTCATCTTTTTCCCCATGGCCAGCCAGTGGCGGAAATAATCGTTCATGTTGTAGCCGCAGAAGGGGAGCATCGCCATTGGGTCGCGGCGGACTTCGCCGATCTTGCCGACCTGGGCGGCGGTCCGCTCGGATGCCATGGTCGCGCCAACAAATACCCCGTGCTGCCAGTTAAAGGATTCATAAACGAGGGGGGCTAGCCGGTTCCGGCGGCCGCCGAAAATGATCGCGGCGATCGGCACGCCGTGGTGGTGTTCCAAGCGGTTGCTGATCGAAGAAACGTTCTGGGTCGGAACGGTAAAGCGGGCGTTTGGATGGGCACCCAGGATCGGTTCCCGGTTCTCATCGATCTGGCCCGGTTTCCATTTGTGTCCCTGCCAGTCATGGCCGTCAGTTGGGACGGGGCCGTCGCCGCCTTCCCACCAGACCGTCTTATCTTTGCGCAGGAGAACGTTGGTATAGATGGTGTCCTTTTGGATTGCTTCCATCAGGTTGGGATTAGTCTTGGTGTTGGTTCCCGGCGCTACGCCAAAGAGTCCGTATTCCGGGTTGACCGCCCAGAGCCGGCCGTCGGTGTCGATCCTCATCCAGGCGATATCGTCGCCGACCGTCCAGATCCGGTACCCTTTGCGTTTTAGCCCTTGCGGGGGGATGAGCATTGCCAGGTTGGTCTTGCCGCAAGCGCTTGGGAAAGCGGCCGCGATATAATCGATCCGGCCGGAGGGGTCTTCCACCCCCATGATCAGCATATGTTCGGCCATCCAGCCTTCTTTTTGGCCCAGGTAGCTGCCGATCCGAAGGGAGAGGCACTTTTTCCCGAGCAGGACGTTGCCGCCGTAACCGGAGCCGACGCTCCAAATGGTGTTATCCTGCGGAAAATGGAGGATCAACCGTTTATTGATGTCAAGGTCGGCCTTGCCATGCAAACAGCGGGTAAAATCACCGTTGGTCTTTTCCAGGAAATTGAGGACCTCTTTTCCCATCCGGGTCATGATCCGCATGTTCAGTACGACATAAATGCTGTCGGTCAATTCGATCCCGATCTTGCTGAAAGGGGAACCGACCGGTCCCATGGAGAAGGGGACGACGTACATTGTCCGGCCGCGCATTGAATCCTTGAAGTACTCGCCGGCTTTTTTGTAAGCGTCCTTAGGCGACATCCAGTTGTTAGTCGGTCCGGCCTCTTCCTTGGTCGGGGTGCAGATAAAGGTTAAATGTTCGGTCCTGGCGACGTCATTCTTGGCGGTCCGATGGTAAAAACAGCCCGGGAGTTTTTTCTGGTTCAGTTTGATCATTTCCCCGGTCTTGGTCGCTTCTTTTTCCAGCCGTTCTTTTTCGGCTTCAGAGCCATCGATCCAAACGATCCGGTCAGGCTTGCAGAGATCGGCGCATTCTTTGACCCATTTTGCCAACACTTTATGTTTTGTCATAGTTTAGTTATTATAGCAAAGAAAAGGGAGCCTGCCAACGGAGAAAATAATCCTAATTATAAAGTGGTAAATCACCGTGAAGTTGCCTTTTTTGGGGCATTCGTAGTATAATTATAAGGATATGAAAATAATTAACAATTCCCGCAACGGCAACAGTGTCGCGATCGAAGTCGAGACCGAATACTCCAACTTTGAAACCGCAATCGAGAAAGCTTATGATGAAATCGGCCGCGAGATCAAGATCCAGGGCTTCCGTCCCGGTAAAGCTCCCCGTAAAATGGTGGAACAAGCCGTCAATCGCGAGACCGTCGTCCAGCAAGCGGCCCAGGACCTGATCGGTGACCTCTATCCCCAGATTATTAAAGACGCCAAGCTGGAACCGGTCGACTATCCTAATGTCGAGATCAAACAGCTGGAGAGCGGGAAGCCTTTTCTTTTCAAATTAACGGTCGATGTTTATCCCAACGTCAAACTCGGTAAATACCAGGGGCTGAAAGTGGAAAAGAAGTCGGCCGCCGTGACCGAAGAAGAGATCTTGGCCCTCCTTGGCCGGCTTCAGGAGCGTTTTGCCGTGACTAATGCCGAAGGGAAAAAAGAGCTCCTGAGCCTGGATGACGAATTCGCCAAAAAGGTCAGCAGCTTTGGCACTTTAGCCGAGCTGAAGGAAGAAGTTAAGACCACCATGCTTAAAGATAAAGAAGCGGAAGTGGAAGCCGATCTGCGCAACAAACTGGTTGCCGAAGCGATTACCAAGGCGGAAGTTGAACTGCCGGGCGGGATGATCGAGCGCGAGATCGATGTCATGCTGGATGAATTAGCTGGTTCGCTCTCCCAGAATAACCTGACCGTTGACGATTACCTGAAGGGGACTAAGAAGCAGATGGACGGGCTTCGCCAGGAGATGCGCAAAGCGGCCGAAGGGCGGGTCAAAGGGAAAGTCGTTCTCAAAGCGGTCGCCGAAAAAGAAGAGCTGAAGGTCACGGACGATGATATTAAGAAGGAATTGAACCAGATCTCCGCGGAGACCGGCCAACCGGTCGACCTGCTGGAGAAGAACTTTAACGAGAGCGGCCGCCGCGGTTTCATGGAAGAGTACCTGATGCGGCAAAAGGCCCTGGACTTATTGGTGGAAAAAGCCGAGATCAAAGCGGCTTAATTTGTCGGAAAGAGAGGAGTAATTATGCTTAAACGCGCGCAATTAATTCCCATGGTGGTGGAGCAGTCGCCAAAAGGCGAGCGGGCTTATGACATTTATTCCCGCCTGCTCAAAGACCGGATCGTTTTTATCGGCGGCCCGATCGATGACGATATTGCCAACATAATCATTGCCCAGCTCCTTTTCCTCGCGGCTGAAGATGCCAATAAAGACGTTAATATCTACATTAATTCCCCGGGTGGTGTTGTGACCGCTGGTTTAGCCATCTATGATACGATCAACTTTCTCAAATGCCCGGTCTCGACGATTTGCGTCGGGCAGGCGGCTTCAATGGGAGCCTTGCTCCTTTGTTCCGGGACCAAAGGGAAGCGCTTTGCTTTACCAAACGCTCGGATCATGATCCACCAGCCGCTGGGCGGCGCCCAGGGGCAGGCGACCGACATCGAGATCCAGACCCAGGAACTCCTCCGGATCAAAAAGCTCCTTAACGATATCCTGGTGAAGAACACCGGCCAAACGCTCTCCAAGATCGAAAAAGATACCGACCGTGATTTTTATATGGGAGCCGATGAATCGGTGAAATACGGGTTGATCGACGAAGTTATCCTTTCCGCCAAAACAAAAAAATAATGCCCGAAAAACAGGACAAGGCTAAAATTGCCGAATGGCGGGAAGAGCTCCCGCTCATTCCCCTGCGGAATATGGTCGTCTTCCCACAGATGATCGTGCCGCTCTTTATCGGCCGGAGCAAATCGGTTAAAGCCCTGGAAGAAACCCTCTCTAAAGAAAAAGTCGTTGTTTTCGTTTCCCAAAAAAATGAAGAAGTTGAAGAACCGGGACCCAAGGACCTCTGCACGATCGGGACCTTGTCCGAAGTTGTCCAAATGCTTACCCTCCCCGACGGGACGACCAAAGTCTTGGTCGAAGGGATCTGCCGGGTTAAGATCGAAAAATATGTCGCTGAAGCGCCTTATTTCAGGGTCATGATCTCCCGGATCCCGGAGCCGGACGAGGTTTCGCCGGAAACAGAAGTTCTGGTCCGCAACGTGATCAAGCAATTTGAAGAATACGTGAAGCTTAACCGCCGCATCCCGCCGGAAACCCTGATGTCGATCGTCAACGTGGAAAACCCCGGCCGCCTGGCCGACCTGATCTCTTCCTATCTCTCGCTGAAAGTCGAAGAAAAGCAGGGGATCCTGGAGGCGCTGACCGCGGAAAAACGCCTGAAGAAGCTGACCGAGATCATGGAGAAGGAGATCGAGGTCTTAAACGTCGAGAAAAAGCTTCAGGGCAAAGTCCGTAAGCAGATCGAAAAAGTCCAAAAAGAATATTACCTGAAGGAAAAGCTCCGGGCGATCCAGGAAGAGTTGGGGGAAGAGGAAGGGGAATCGGAGCCGGAGATCGCCGAGTACAAAAAGAAGATCGCCGACGCCAAATTGCCGGCGGTGGTTAAAGAAAAAGCGGATAAGGAGCTTGAACGTCTGACCCAAATGCCGCCGATGGCGGCCGAAGCCTCGGTTATCAGGACCTATCTGGACTGGTTGGTCGAACTTCCCTGGAAAAAGAAGACCAAGTCTAAACTTGATATTAATGAAGTTGAGCGGATCCTCAATGCCGAACATTTTGGTCTCGAAAAGGTTAAAGAAAGAATTCTTGAGTATTTTGCCGTGCTGCAACTGACCGGAAAAATGGGGGGAACGATCCTTTGTCTCGTCGGCCCGCCCGGAGTCGGCAAGACCTCGGTCGCCCGATCGATCGCTTCGGCCATGGGGCGCAAGTTCACCAGAGTGGCGATGGGCGGGGTGAGAGACGAAGCGGAAGTTCGGGGCCACCGCCGGACTTACGTTGGTTCAATGCCGGGCCGGATCATCCAGTCGATCCATAAAGCCGGGGTCAACAACCCGGTTTTTCTGCTCGACGAGATCGATAAGCTGGGGACCGATTACCGGGGCGATCCGGCGGCCGCCCTGCTCGAAGTTCTCGATCCGGAAATGAACAGGGAGTTTTCCGACCATTATTTGGAGTTGGAATTCGACCTCTCCGATGTTTTCTTTATTACGACCGCTAACACCCGCGATCCGATCCCCCGGCCGCTCCAGGACCGGATGGAAGTGATCGAAATGTCCGGCTACACCGAAGAAGAAAAGCTGGGGATCGCCAAGGGATATTTGATCCCCCGCGAAATGGAAAAGCACGGCTTAAAGCCAGACCGGGTTGAATTGAAAGAAGAAGCGGTCCTGACGATCATTCGCGAATATACCAGAGAAGCGGGGGTTAGGAACCTGGAACGGGAGATCGGGACCGTCCTGCGCAAGATCGCGACCAAGATCGTTAAGGAAAAGAGCCAGCAAAAATTCGTCGTGACCAAAGCCTCTCTTCAGGATTACCTGGGGGCGGTCCGTTACCATTTTGGTCTGGCGGAAGAGGCTGACCAGGTTGGGACGGCGACCGGCCTCGTCTGGACCGAGGTCGGCGGCGACATTATTCCGGTAGAAGTTACGACCATGGCGGGCCGCGGCGCCTTGACCCTGACCGGCCAGCTGGGGGATGTGATGCAGGAATCGGCCAAAGCGGCGATGAGCTTTGTTCGCTCACGCGCCAAGAGCCTCGGCCTCGACGAAAATTTTTATCGCAAGTTCGATGTCCATATTCACGTCCCGGAAGGAGCGGTCCCCAAAGACGGCCCTTCGGCCGGGATTACCATTGCCACGGCGCTGGTTTCCGCGCTGACGGGCCTGCCGGTCCGCAAGGATGTGGCGATGACCGGCGAGGTTACTTTGCGCGGGAAGGTCCTGCCGATCGGCGGTTTGAAAGAAAAGCTGCTTGGCGCTCGACGCGCCGGGATAAAGAATGTTATAATCCCCAAGGAAAATAAGCCCGATCTGGATGAGATCAAAAAAGAGATCCCGTCCGACTTGAATATCGTCCTGGCCAAAGAAATGGAAGAGGTCCTGGCGATCGCGCTGGTCGGCAAGCTCAAACCAGGCAAAGAGCTTGATAACCGTCCCTATCGCTATTTACCCGGCGACCAGCCGCCTCAGCTATACGCTTAAAGGGGGAAATGATGATGATCAATAAAATGGGCAGAAGTTGGACGAGTTTGCTGGTGGTCGTTTTCGCGGCGGCGCTGCTGGCCGGTTGCGGCGAGAGGAACGAGGCCCGCTCATATTATTACAGTCCCAGCTTTACCGCTAATGGCAATATCATCCATATTTACGGACTGCAGAGCGTCAATAAGAACTTCCTCGGTTCGGAACTAAGCTCGGCTTACACGGAAACGGTCAAGATCATGGACCCGACCGGCGCGGGCGAGACCTTCATATATGACACGACCGGCGACCTCCCTTATTCAATGTCTTGTTCACCGGCGACCGCCGTCAGCTATGTCGCCTACATGGGAGACCTGCGCGATTCTTCTTTCGGGAAGATCGGTATCCGGAACATTAAGTCGAGCGGCCAGACCGGCTTGACCCGGGCGGAAATGGTTTTTGATAACGCTAACCGGATCCGTTCTTTTGATTGGTCGGCGGACGGGACCAAGCTGGTCTTTTGCAATGACACCGGTGTTATTGCCCGTAATTGGAACGACTATACCGGAGCGACCGACACCACGGTTGTCGCTCAGACCGGGGTTGATTTCGTGACCTGGAAGTACGGCAACCGGATCGCTTTTGTTTACACCGACAGCGGGGCCCGGCATTTGGCGGTCATCAATTCAGACGGGTCTAATCGGGTCAACCTCCCGGCGGGGGCGACCCTTGAGAAGCCGCAATTCTCGCCGGTTACCACCAATGAAGTTTACGGGCTCGCCGGCGGGAGCTACTGCAAAGTTGATGTTGATGCCGCTTCTCCGGCAACGTCGGAGATCCTGGCTAATTTTAAAGGCGAACTGCCGCGGATGGCGCCGACCGGTGATTTTGTGGTTTACAGCAAGTCCGGAGCCCAGAGCGGGATCTATTCGCTTAACCTTTCGACGAAAGTTGAGTCAACTATTAAGTAAAAGTTGAAATACTTAAAAAAGAGGGGATCGACGAGCCTGTTTTTCGCCGACCCCCATTTTTTTTATTTAAGGGCAGAGCAACGAGCCTGTTTTTCGCTGCCCCACCCAATTTAGCTATCTCGATGGACTAAGGCCTTCATTGTCGCGACTTCTAAATTTATATTTGTTCCAGTCGTTACCAAACTTGAAGCGATCGGTAGATTTAATGGCACGCTTGGATTCAACTGGTTCCCTATACTTCTCATCGTGTTATTAAGCATAATTCTTGAGGGCTGGTGATTGCCAATCACTTCCTGCCCTGCTCTCAGGAGCCCGGGATTGAATTGCCCGCTTAGCGAGATGATCGGTTGGGCTGGATTAGTAACCGGGAATGAAAGGCTGTTGGGCTGAGTTGTCGGGAGAGTGCCAAACCCTGGCATTAGTTCAAGGTTTCTGGGGACCTGGATCTCGATCGGGTTGCCGCTCTCTCTGGAAAACTGCAGGTAAGACGATAACAGCAGACCGGTCTCGACCCCGCCGCTCTGGTTGTAAACGTTATAGCCGAGGTGGGCGAGGTGCGTCGCCATTTCCCGCTTGACCAGGGGGAAGCGGTCGATATTGGCCAGCGGCAGGCTGATGCCGTTGTCGATCAACTGCTGCATCGTCAAATTGAAAGTATTGAGGCCCCCTTCATTGACCTGTTCCGCTTGAGCCAGGAGGACGGCGGTCGATAATTTATCCGGGTTCCCTTCGATCCCGCCGAGACTAAAAGTTTTAACCGGGAAGGTTTGGCCGGCGGCCATCCGGGTGACCGTTCGCCGCTGGCCGAGGGTCTGAACCGCCAGGGACCGCTCGGTCGTGGCGGTTGAATTGTACCTGGTGGCTGAAACATTGATGTCGTAAAAGGTCCGCTGGCCGGCAGTCTCGCCGGTTAGAGGATTGAGGACCGGTTCGGTCCGCCGGGTAAGTTTAATATTAAAGCGATGTTCGACCCGCTGGGGCCGGCCATTGACCATGGTCGTTGAATCGTTAAGATTGTTCTCCCTCCGGTAGGTGGTGATCGCTTCGGCAACCTTGTCCATTGTTTCCGGGGCAAGATCGTCGTAGCTGCCAACCTCGAAAGAGTCCAGCTGCCGCATCGCTTGGAAAGTATTGGCGATGTTCTGGCCGACCGCGCCGTTCTCCCGGATGAATTTTTCCCGATCAGCGGGGGACATGGCCCGGAAGTTTTCCGCCGCCTGCAAAATGCCGAGGAAGGTCTGGGCCTTGGAGGCCATAACGACCCCTTCGGCGGTTTGGACCGGTTCGGTCAGGTTGTTGAAAAATGGGGAGTCAATCGAGCCGGACCGAACATTCAATTGCCAACCCATCGTTCTGGTCAATTGCTCGAAGGAATCGGAAATTTCACCGGCGGTCGTCTGCCGGTTGAGCCATTTATCGTAACCGAAGATCTCTCCGCCGTAGGCGATGCCGCCGTAGACCACCATGCCGACGCCGACGCCAACGACCGCGGCCAGGACCGGGTTTTCGGCCAGCGGGGCGGCGGCGGCCGCTCCGGCCTTGGTCGCCCAGTAACCGGCAAGCCCTTCTTTGACAATATCGGCAATGGCCGCTGTCCTGGCTCCGGCGTTCGAGGAGACCAGCGATTTATTGTGTCTCATGACCGCGAGGGCGACCCCCATGGCGGCGCCGGTCAAGGGACCCGCTTTTCCTTTGGCCATATCGAGGATGGCGGTCAGTCCCTTTTCCCCTCCCATAAAGGCAAGATAAGTAGCGACCGTCATGCCGCCGTGCAGGGCGACATCTTTGGCGCTTTTTATTTGGCCGTGATAGAGAGCCATCCCCAGCTCAACTCCGAGTAGGATGACCATAGTCGGTCCGTGTTCCCCGGCAAAGCGGTTGACCCGGCGGGTGAGGGGGTTGGTCAGTTTTTCCAGCTGGGTCGCTTTGGCGTTGATCTCCCCTTCAAGCCGGGTCGCTTCTTGCGTATTGCCGGCCCGTCGGGCGGAGATTAGTTCAGTGTGGAGTCCGTCGATCACTTTAACGGTGCTCCGGACTTCGCCGGAGATCTTGGCCCCTTCGCCGAGGATCGTCCGCATTTCACGCGCGGTTCCTTCGGCGTCGCGCAGCTCTAAATCAAAGTTTTCAGCGATCGTGGCCCGTTTAGTGACCGCGGCCGGATCGTTCCCCTGAACCTTGGCCATCGCTTTTTGTTTGGCGACTTCATTGTCGGCCCGCAGACGGCTGGCGTCGGCGGCAATAAGTTTAGCTTCGGGTTTTGGAATATTGAACCGTTCCGCGATCTGGTCGACAGTTAAAGGCTTTCTTGGGTCAACGGCTGGATGATCGAGCGAACCGGAACCGTTAAGCCCGGCGGCCATTTCCGACTGGAGCGGAATGATCATCAGGGTTCCCGGGATGCTGACGTTCGGCCCTTTAAAATTAACCTGATTATTATGGACGATAACTTCGAGCGTTCTGGGGACATTTTCACCGGTTAGGACCCGGCTTAAATTTTGAAGAGCTCCTTCGCCGCCGCCGGCAAATTTGACTTCCGGACGGATGGTCAGTTTTTCCATTCCCCGTTCTTTGGCCTGGCGGACCGCGTCGACGAATTGCCGCTGGGTTTCGAGCGGCAGGTTGTCCAGCGCGCCGTTGACCTCGACGTTCATGCCGGTCTCGCGCAACGCCGCGTTCAGTTCGAAGGGGGGAGGGGGAACGACCGGTTCGGCGAACTCGGCGTCGATAATCACTCTTGGCTTGCGGGCCGAGCCGGTCTCTTCAACCGGCTGGTCCCTTCTGGCTAGAGCATCGTCGCGAACAACTTCTGAAGTTTCCGGTAAACCGCGGGTCGCGCTGGGGAGCGCCGGTTCCGACGAAATGACCGGCCCCTTTTTAGCGGCCGCGATCCTTTCGCCGATGCGACCAGAAAATTCCTGATTAACCCGGCCGATGATCTCGGTTAAGGCCGTTTTATTAGCTTGGACCGAGCGGTTAAACTGTTGATCGGTCAGGACGCCGGTCTTTTCATAAGCGGCTCGGTCTTCCGGCGACAGATTTTGAATGGCAAAATCGACGACATTGTCGAGCAGAACATTGAATTGCTGTTGAGCCATCTTTTGGAGATTAGCTCTCGGGTTCTCCGGGAAGAGCTCCAGTCCGCCATGTTTGACCATTTCTCGGTAAATACTTTTAGCCGAGGCAAAGTCAGTCTTGCCGAATTCCCCGCTGCGGAGAAGCTTTTCGGCCAGATGCCGGCCGGCGAGGTGTTCGACGCCGGAACGGTCCATGGAATGGAAAATATCGCGCATCATGAAGCGTTCGCCGTCGGAAGCAAACACCCGTCGAGTGGCCCAGTCAAGGCCGACCCGGAAACGGCCGCCGGCTTTGACCCCTTCATGGCGGACCGCCTGGCTTTCCTGCTGCATAATGGCCATTCCATGATCAACTAACCCTTCGTTGTTACCGTTAAGAGCGATTAGCTCCTGGCGAACACCACGGAGCTCCCAACTAAGGATTTTTTGATCAAGACCTTGGTGTCTTGTTCCAGCGGCGCGATCATATATCCCCTGGCCGAGATCGAAGAACGGAGAGGCGGTTTGGGCGCCGCGCCGTAAAAGACTGTTGTCCATCGATCTTGAATAAAGATCGACCAGGTGCCACCCTTTGGCTTTGATCGTCGTGGTTTGCCCGTTAGGCAAGGGGACCTCGACTTCGAAAATAGCGTTCGGGTTGCGGGCGAAATGAGAGAGGTTTTTCCAGAAGACCGGCATTTCGCCGAACCGTCGTTCGATCATCTGGATCGATTTCATAAAGGGTTCAATGGCCAGGTCTTTGACGTTGGAGGCGACCCGTTTCAGGGTCACTCTCATTTTCTTTAATTCCGCCGGCGGAAGCCCATCGGGGAAATACTCTTTATTTCTTAAAACCTGGTTGATCGCGCTGTTTTCCAGTTTCTGGAATAATCCTTTCCACCCTTTTTCGCCGACAATATTTTTAAGGAAACGGTATTGCTGAAGGAGAAGAATGACGGCGGCGGTCGCTTCAGCCGCCCCTTTGACATATTTTTTATCCATTATGTCTTTGACCGAGGAGTAGCCAAGATAACCGGCGATCAAAACGGGAATCCCTCTGGTTTGCGACAGGTTGCGGACCGCGTGGAAAGCAAACGTCCCTTCGGCCAGCGCGCCGATCGTGTTCCCTTGTTCCGCGTTGCTGGCCGCGTTATGGGCGAGAGCAAAGGGATTGTACTGGAAAGCGAAGAAGTTAAGACGGCTCTTTCCCCATTCTTTGAGCGACTCGAGCGCCATCTCTTCGTTCCCGCTCCGCATATAATCGACGGCGGTCCGGAGCAGTGCTCCTTGCAGTGACAGCTGGATAGTCGGATGCATTAAAATGCCAAGGTTGATCGATTTGGCGCCGAATTCGCCGACCCCTCTTAAAGCTGTTCCGAATGCTCTCCCTGTGCTGGTTGGCAGCGTAATAGACGGCGAATCGACCGGGACAGTTTCCGATGGGGTGGCGCCGGCGGAAGAACCAAATTCAATATTCTTAATATCGATGTTTTGGGTCAGGCGGAACATTTGCAGCGGCAGATCGATAATGTTGCTGGAGGCTTCCCCTTCGGCCGCCGGCGCGAGCTGCGGCGCGATGTTACGGGTGAAGAAAACCAGCGCCCCCTCGAGCGGGGAGTTGTTTTCCGAGGCGTAACTAAGGTTGGTTACGTTGCCGGAAGCGTTTTCCATTAAAGTGATGTAATACTCAATGACCTGTTCTCTGGTCTTGTCGGCTGGGGGATCTTTGATCAGTGACTTGGCCATGTCTTCCCGCCCTTTAGGATCGCGGGTCCCCAGGTCGTTCCAGATCTCCCGGAATTTGGCGCCGGCGAAGCGGATCTGCGATTGGGTGATTTCTTTGTTCGAAGCGGCGAGGGTAAAATCCTGATTTCCCTGATAGCCGTAACCCCAGCGGACCAGGGTTCCGCGGAAACGGAGCAGGTAGTCGGTTTGCGAATCGCTCATCCCCATTAGTCCGCCGATGGTCATGTGAGCGGCGTCTTTAGCTTCTCTAGTGACGTAGCCGAGGTAATCGTTAGTCTGGCCGCTAGCCCCATTTTTCCAAAGGGTCAGCGCCCCTTGCAGGATCAGTTTGGCGGCCCGGTCTTCCGCCGTGTCATTGGCTTCGAAGGCCAGGGAGATGTTCTTGTTTTCCGCTTTCATCCTTTGGGCGTAAGACTGCAGGAACTTGGCATAGCTGGCGATCGGCTGGTTGTCAGCCCCTTTGATCTGTTCGGCAAATTCGCCGGTGAAGATCGCTTCGGCAAAGGAGCCGCCGAACAAGAAGCCATATTGCTGGGTCATTTTAGTGACGAAATCACCGTCAAGTTGGAATCCCTGAAGATAAGCGGCGGAGTGATCGCCTGGTTGCGCGGCTTCTCCGCGGCGGAGCCGGCCGACTTCT
>Ga0265297_10003253_pt1 | contig 29955 bp, 27 predicted proteins | sample Munlanlwell13791_FD_192502 | JGI IMG/M metagenome (GOLD analysis project Ga0265297, IMG submission 192502) | Leachate microbial communities from a municipal landfill in Southern Ontario, Canada - Leachate well 137-91 | ecosystem: Engineered > Solid waste > Landfill > Unclassified | place...
GGATGCGCAAGGACGCCTTCGACAAGCTCGCCTCGCTGCCGGTCGGGTTCTTCGACCGGCATCAGACGGGCGACATCATCAGCGTCATCTCCTACGACATCGACACGATCAACGCCTCGCTGTCCAACGATCTCCTGCAGATGCTTACGAGCGTCTTCACCGTCGGCGGATCGTTTCTGATGATGCTCACGATCTCGCCGATCCTGCTCCTCGTGTTCGTCGTCACGATCCCCGCCTCGATCCTCTTCACGCGCTATCGCGCCCGCCGGGTCCGGCCGCTTTATCGCGAGCGTTCGGCGAAGCTCGGCGAGCTGAACGGCTTCGTCGAGGAGATCACGAGCGGCCAGAAGACGACCAAGGCCTACAGCCGCGAAGCGGTCTTCCTCGAGCGCTTCGATGAGAAGAACGAGGCCGCCGTCGACGCCAACTACCACGCGGACTGGTTCGCCAGCATCACCGGTCCGACCGTCAACTTCATCAACAACCTCTCGCTCGCGCTGATCAGCGTCTTCGGCGGCCTGCTCTACATGACCGGCGGGATCTCGCTCGGCAGCGTCTCTTCCTTCGTGCTCTATTCGCGCAAGTTCTCGGGCCCGATCAACGAGTTCGCCAACATCGTGAGCGAGCTGCAGTCGGCGCTTGCGGCCGCGGAGCGCGTCCTGCGCCTGATCGACGAGATTCCCGAACCGGCGGACGCCGAGCGGGCGCTTGCGCTCACGGACGTCCAAGGGTCGGTGACCCTCGACCACGTCGCCTTCGGCTACGATCCGTCGCGGACGATCATCAAGGACTTCTCGCTTTCCGTCAAACCCGGATCGGTGATCGCGATCGTCGGCCCGACCGGCGCCGGGAAGACGACGATCATCAACCTCCTGATGCGCTTCTACGACGTCGGCTCCGGTTCGATCGCGGTCGACGGGCATCCGATCGACGCCGTGACCCGCAAGAGCCTTCGGCTCGCCTACACGATGGTCCTCCAGGACACCTGGCTGTTCTACGGCACGATCTTCGAGAACATCGCCTACGGGAAGGAGAACGTGACCCGCGAGGAGGTCGTCCGGGCTGCGCAGGACGCCAAGATCGACCACTATATCACGTCGCTTCCGGACGGATACGACACGATCCTGAGCGACAATGCGGCGAACCTCTCGAAAGGGCAGAAGCAGCTCCTCACGATCGCCCGCGCGATCCTGCTCGACTCGCGCATGCTCATCCTCGACGAGGCGACCTCGAACGTCGACACCCAGACCGAGCGCCGGATCCAGGACGCGATGCTCCACCTGATGCGCGGCCGCACCTGCTTCGTGATCGCCCATCGCCTGTCGACGATCCAGAACGCCGACCGGATTCTCGTGATCCGCGACGGCGACATCGTCGAGCAGGGAAACCATGTCGAACTGATGGAAAGAAACGGCTTCTACCGCGAGCTCTACGACTCGCAGTTCTAGGACCCTTTCGGCTTGACCGGGGGGCGCGGATCCGATCGGACGGTCCGCGCCCCCCTTTCGTTTTCGACGGAAGTCAAATCGTTTGACCTTTCACGGATTCGTGATATAATGGGCCACGATTATTAAGTACCTAAAGTAACGGAGGACCATGATGCAATCATTGAACGCGTCGCTCACCGACAAGCTGATGCGACTCAGGGTGCTGGCCAGACGCCAGTACGTCACGAACCACGGAAAGGGATTCGGCATGCTGCTGTACGCGATCGACCGGCGCGGAAGCGGCGAAGGCATGACGATGACGGAACTCGCCCGCACCTTCTCGGTGAGTCTCGCCGCCGCCACGCAGATGGTGAAACTCCTGAAACGCCAGGGCTTCCTCGCCGTCCGGAAGGATCCGGAAGACGCCCGGGTCTCGCGCGTCTTCCTCACCGCGGACGGCGCCGCCGCGTCCGCACGGGCGCAGGAAATCACGAACGGCTTCCTCGACGGTCTCGAAGAGCATCTCGGGAGCGAAGACAGCGCCGCCTTCGACCGCATCCTCGGGCGCATCCTCGCCTACGTCGAACGCGCGGGCGACGGCCTCGACGGGGAGGCGACGCGATGACGCGGCTTCTGAAATACCTGAAACCCTTCGTCCTGACGCTCGTCCTCGCGGTCGGGCTCCTGTTCGTCCAGGCGATGGCGGAACTGAAGCTGCCGTCCTATCTCTCCGACATCGTCAACGTCGGGATCCAGGCGAGCGGCATCGATCACGCCGCTCCCGAGGCGATCAGCGCCGCGGGATACGACTTCGTCACCGCGCTCGTCTCGGCCGACGATGCGGCCCTGGTCGAAAGCAGCTACGTGCCGGTCGTCGCCGGCGAGGAGCTGTCCGTGGGCGGTCAGACGATCGACACGTCCGCGACGGCGATGTATCGTCTCGGGGAAGTCGACGACGCAACGCTGTCGCGTCTCGACGAGGTCTTCGGAGGCGCCGTCTGGATCATGATCGACGTCGCGCGTCAGCTCGGCACGAATTCGGGATCGTCGGGGTTCGACGTCACCGCCGACTTCGCCGTCGCCAACCTCTATGCGATGGCGGATTCGCTTCAGGCGTCGCCCGCCTGGCCGACGCTCGTCGCTTCCGCCCGGACATCCGCCGCGGCGGTCGACCCGATGCTTCGAACGCAGACCGGCGTCGTCCTCGCCGCCAAATACTACGAGGAGCTCGGCATCGACATGACCGCGATGCAGCTCGGCTACATCCTCATGGCGGGTCTCCGGATGCTCGGCGTGACCCTGATCGCCGCCGTCGCCACCGTCATCGTCTCCTACCTGTCCTCGCGGATCGGCGCGGGCGTCGCGCGCGATCTGCGCGAAGCGACGTTCGCGAAGGTCGAATCCTTCTCGAACGAGGAGTTCAACCGCTTCTCGACGGCATCCCTGATCACCCGCACGACGAACGACATCAACCAGATCCAGCAGCTCGTCGTCTTCGCGATCCGGATGCTCTTCTATTCGCCGATCATCGCCGTCGGCGGCGTGCTGATGATCCTCGAGACGAACGCGTCGATGACGTGGATCATCGCCGCGGCCGTCGTCGCAGTCAGCCTCGTGATCGTCTTCATCTTCACGCTCGCGATTCCGAAGTTCAAGCTCACCCAGAAACTCGTCGACCGGCTCAACCTCGTCACCCGCGAAGGCCTCACCGGCCTGATGGTGATCCGCGCCTTCGGAAACCAGGAACACGAGGAGAAGAAGTTCGACGGCGCGAACCGCGATCTCGCGAAGACGCTGCTCTTCGTGAACCGCGTCATCGCCGTAATGATGCCGATGATGATGCTGATCATGAACGTCACGATGGTCGCGATCATCTGGTTCGGTTCGAACCAGGTCGCCGCCTCCGGCATGCAGGTCGGCGACATGCTCGCGTTCATGAACTACTCGATGCAGGTCATCATGTCCTTCCTGATGATCGCGATGATGTTCATCTTCTGGCCGCGCGCCGAAGTGTCCGCCGCGCGCGTCGCCGACGTGCTCGAGACGAAGCCGCGGATCCTCGATCCCGACCAGCCGGTCGCGATGACCGGCTCCGTCGAGGGGCGGGTCCGCTTCGACCACGTCTCGTTCCGCTTCGGGAACGCCGACGAAAAGGTTCTCGAGGACATCACGTTCGAGGCCCTTCCCGGCAAGACGACCGCGATCATCGGATCGACGGGATCCGGCAAGAGCACGCTCGTCAACCTGATCCCGCGCTTCTACGACGTCACCGAAGGATCGATCACGATCGACGGCGTCGACGTCCGCGCGATGACCCAGCACGACCTCCGGGCGCTGATCGGCTACGTCCCGCAGAAGGGGATGATCCTCTCCGGCACGATCGAGAGCAACCTGCGCTACGGCCGTCACGACGCCACGGCGGAGGAACTCCGCGCCGCTGCCGAGACCGCCCAGGCGACCGAATTCATCGACGCCTCCGAACAGGGGTTCCAGACCGAGATCTCCGAAGGCGCGGCGAACGTCTCCGGCGGGCAGAAGCAGCGGCTGTCGATCGCTCGCGCGTTCGCGAAGGCGGCGCCGATCCTGATCTTCGACGACAGCTTCTCCGCCCTCGACTTCAGGACCGACCAGAAGCTGCGCCGCGCGATGAAGGCGGCGGCCGCGGATGCGACCGTCCTCATCGTCGCCCAGCGCGTCGGCACGATCATGCACGCCGATCAGATCATCGTCCTCGAGAACGGACGGATCGTCGGCCGGGGGACGCACGAAGAACTTCTGTCGTCCTGCCCGATCTATCTTGAAATCGCGTCCTCGCAGCTCGCGAAGGAGGAACTCGCCCATGTCTGATCATCCGAATGAACGAAGCACCCAGCCGCGCCCGATGATGGCGGGCGGCCCCCGCGGGGCGATCGGCCCCGCCGGCGCCAAGGCGAAGGATTTCCGCGGCACGACCGCGAAACTGCTGCGGCGGCTGAAGCCGTACCGCCTCAAGATCGCCTTCGTGCTCTTCTTCGCGCTCTTGTCCACGGTCTTCATGATCGTCGGTCCGAAGATCCTCGGACAGGCGACGACGCTGCTCGTCGAGGGTCTGCTCAAGAAGATCGCCGGCACCGGCGACATCGACTTCGGGGCGATCGGGCTGATCATCGTCGAGATGCTCGTCCTCTATCTCATCGCCGCCTTCTTCAACTACATCCAGGGATTCGTCATGACCAAGGTCGCCAACGACGTCACCTACACGATGCGGCGCGAGATCCGCGCCAAGGTCGACCGGCTCCCGCTTCGCTACTTCGACTCCCACAACTACGGCGAGGTCCTCTCGCACGTCACGAACGACGTCGACACCGTCAACCAGAGTCTGACGCAGGGAATCACGCAGCTGATCACCTCGGCGGTGACGATCCTCGGCGTCGCCATCATGATGTTCTCGATCAGCTGGCAGATGGCGCTCGTCGCCATCCTCATCCTGCCGCTCGCCGCCTTCATCATCCGCTTCGTCTTCAAGAAGTCGCAGAAGCACTTCAAGCAGCAGCAGGCTTCGCTCGGGGCGATCAACGGACAGGTCGAGGAACTGTACGCGAACCACATGATCGTCAAGGCCTTCAACGGTGAGAAGGAAGCCGTCGACGGCTTCCGGAAGAAGAACGACCAGCTCTACGGCGCCGCCTGGAAGAGCCAGTTCTTCTCGGGAATCATGCAGCCGATCATGAACTTCGTGGGCAACCTCGGATACGTGATCGTCGCCATCCTCGGCGGCTACTACGCCGCAACCGGCGTGATCAAGATCGGCGAGCTCCAGTCCTTCATCCAGTACATGCGTTCCTTCACGATGCCGATCGGGCAGATCGCGGCGCAGTCGAACGTGCTCCAGTCGGCGATCGCCGCCAGCGAGCGCATCTTCACCCTCCTCGAGGAGCCCGAGGAGACGCCGGATCCCGTCGACGCGGATCCGGTCGACGGTCTTCGCTCCGAGGTCTCGTTCGACCACGTCCGGTTCGGTTACGACGCCGAGAAGCCCGTCATCCGCGACTTCTCCTTCACGGCCGGGGCGGGACAGAAGATCGCCATCGTCGGTCCGACCGGCGCCGGCAAGACGACGATCGTGAAGCTCCTCATGCGCTTCTACGACGTGAACGAAGGCGCGATCGCAATCGACGGCGTCGACCTTCGGAAACTCCGCCGGAACGACCTGCGGAAACGCTTCGGGATGGTCCTCCAGGACACCTGGCTCTACCACGGGTCGATCCGGGACAACATCCGCTACGGCCGCCTCGACGCGACCGACGCGGAGGTCGAGCGCGCCGCCGCCGTGGCCCAGATCGACCACTACGTCAAGACCCTTCCCGAAGGCTACGACACCCTCCTGAACGAAGAGAGCTCGAACATCTCGGCCGGACAGAAACAGCTGCTCACGATCGCCCGCGCGGTCCTCGCGGATCCGCGGATGCTGATCCTCGACGAGGCCACCAGTTCCGTCGACACGCGCATGGAGATCCTGATCCAGCGGGCGATGGACCGGCTCATGGAAGGCCGGACGAGCTTCATCATCGCGCACCGCCTCTCGACGATCCGCAACGCGGACAGGATCCTTGTGATGGACCACGGCGACATCGTCGAGATCGGCACCCACGAGGAGCTTCTGAAGAAGAACGGTTTCTACGCCTCGCTCTACAACAGCCAGTTCGACCGCGAAGCGGCCGATGCGCCGGAAGCGGCCCCAAGCGCCGCCTGATCGACGTTTATATTGCACAAAGCCCCCCACCAAATTAGGCGGGGGGCTTTTCGATTCGTTTGAGAACGTGCTAACGCTTCAGGAAGGTGCCTTCGTCGAGTTCACGGAACGCGGTGCGGAGCTCTTCGCGGGTGTTCATCACGATCGGTCCGCCCCAGGCGATCGGTTCGTCGAGCGGTTCGCCGGCGGCGAAGAGGAAGCGCGCCCCGTCCTTGCCGGCGACGACGGAGATCTCGTCGCCGTCCTCGAAGAAGGCGGCGTCCCGGGCCTTGGCACCGGCATCGCCGGCCGCGAACGAACCTTCGAACAGGTAGGCGAACGCGGTCGCGGTCTTCGAGACGGGCCGGCGGAACGTCGCGCCGGGCGCCAATCCGACGTCGAGGTAGACGATGTCGACGTAGTCGGGAGAAACCGCACCCTGGATGCCCTCATGGACGCCGGCGAGGATCCGGACGGACGCGCCGCCATTTGTCGCGACGGGCACCGTCCCGGCGCGGACGTCGCGGTACTTGGGCGGGCACATCTTGTCCTTCGCGGGCAGGTTGAGCCAGAGCTGGGCACCGAGCATGCGCTTGGCCGGCCGGGGCATCTCCTGGTGGAGGATGCCGCTGCCGGCGGTCATCCACTGGCATTCGCCGGGGCCGATCGTTCCGCGGTTTCCGATCGAGTCGCCGTGTTCGATGTGGCCGTCGATCAGGTAGGTGATCGTCTCGATCCCGCGATGGGGGTGCCAGGGGAATCCCTTCACGTAATCCTCCGGATCCGTCGAATCGAAGGCGTCGAGCATCAGGAAGGGGTCGGCGTGGCCGACGTCGGGGCGGGAGAGGACGCGGACGAGACGGACGCCGGCGCCGTCGACGGCGGCGGTTCCGTTCACGGTCCGGGCGATTCTGCGTACGTTCATGGGGAGCCTCCGAGGATTGTTTCCTGCCTTCATTATAGCACGGGTCGCGCATGCCGGGGTCGGCGACGCCCATAGCGAAAACGTCCCGCCACGATCGGCGGGACGTTCGATGGGTCACTTGTTGGGGTTGCGGGGCTTCATGTGCGGGAAGAGGAGGACGTCGCGGATCGACTGGCTGTTCGTGAGGAGCATCACCAGACGGTCGATCCCGATGCCGATGCCCCCGGTCGGTGGCATTCCGTACTCGAGCGACTCGACGAAGTCGACGTCCATCTCGTTGGCCTCGTCGTTGCCGAGGGCCTTTTCCTTCAGCTGGTTCTCGAAGCGCTCGAGCTGGTCGACCGGGTCGTTCAGCTCGGTGTAGGCGTTGGCGTACTCGCGCGAATCGATGAAGAGCTCGAAGCGCTGGGTGAAGCGCGGATCCTTCGGGTCCTTCTTGGTGAGCGGCGAGATCTCGATCGGATGGCCGTAGACGAAGGTCGGCTGGACGATCTTCTCCTCGCAGTAGGCCTCGAAGAAGAGGTTGACGATGTGGCCGATCCCGAAATGCTGCGGCTCGACGCGCAGATGATGATCGAGGGCGAGCTTCTTTGCGGCCTCGAAGTCGGTGATCTGGAAGAAGTCGATGCCGGTCTCTTCGCGGATCAGGTCGACCATGTGGGCGCGGCGCCAGCCGCGGGCGAGGCTGATCGGCTTCTCGCCGTACTGGATCGACGTCGTGCCGATCGTCGCTTCCGCGATCGAGACGATCAGGTCCTCGCAAAGATCCATCATCCCCTCGAGGTCGCTGTAGGCGAGGTAGAGCTCGATCGTCGTGAACTCGGGGTTGTGCTTCACGTCCATGCCCTCGTTGCGGAAGAGGCGGCCGATCTCGTAGACGCAGTCGAGACCGCCGACGATCAGCCGTTTCAGGTAGAGCTCCGGGGCGATTCGGAGATAGAACGGCATGTCGAGGGTGTTGTGGTGGGTGATGAACGGGCGCGCGTTCGCGCCGCCGAGGATCGGATGGAGGATCGGCGTCTCGACCTCGAGATAGCCCTTGGCGTCGAGATAGCCGCGCATCGCGCGGATGATCTTCGAACGCAGGATCAGGGTCTTCTTGGAATCCTCGTTCATGATCAGGTCGACGTAGCGGCGGCGATAGCGCTCCTCGACGTCGACGAGGCCATGGAACTTGTCCGGCAGCGGCCGGAGCGCCTTCGTCAGATGGATGAAGCGGTCGACGCGGACGGAGAGCTCGCCGGTGTTCGTGATCATCGGGATGCCCTCGACGCCGACGATGTCGCCGAGGTCGGACTTCTCGAAGAGGTCGTAGTCCGCTTCGCCGACGACGTCGAACTTGACGTAGATCTGGAGCTGCCCGTACTGGTCCTGGAGATGGGCGAAGCCCGCCTTGCCCTTGACGCGCTTGGTCATGATGCGGCCGGCGATCCGGACCTTCGGCGGATTCTCGATGGCATGGAGTTCGTCCTTCGAATACGACGAGAAGGCGGCCTTGAAGGTCTCGGTGTTGTGGGTCCGGTCGAAGCGCGTGCCGAAGGGGTCGATGCCCTTCGCCTGCAGTTCCGCGGCTTTCTCGCGGCGGACGATTTCCTGTTCGGTGAGTCTTGAATTGTCCATGGGCTTACCTCGCTTGGCTGGTGACGGTGACAGTCGGGGTGGTGGCGGTGACGATGCTTTCGAGATTGCGGTACATGATCTGGATGTAATCGGATCCGTCCGTCGGGACGGTGTCCATGATGTTGAAGTCGAGTTTGGCGACGGTATAGGGCAATCCGGATTCGTTGAGCGCGGCGAGCACCGCCTCGGAAAGCGGGGAGCTGGCGTTCTTCTCGAAGATGATGTACTGGATCCCGTACAGGATCGCGTCGTCGACGATCTCCTGCTTCTGCTGGGCGGTGAACTGTTCGGTCTCCTCGTGGTAGCCGGGCGAGATCGAGATCGTGTCGATCCCGTAGTCGGCCTTGAGGTAGCCGTAGAGGTTGGTCGAGGTCATCATCCGCTTCGTGCCGGCGTCGATGCCGTTTTCGTAGGCATACGAGAGCGTCTCGAGGCGGGCGACGAGCGCGAGATGGTTTTCGGTGAAGGCGGCGGCGAGGTCGGGGAAGGCCGAGACGAGCCGGTCGCGCACGACCGTCGCGACCAGGATCATGCGTTCCGGGCTGACCCAGAAGTGCGGGTCGTAGCCGAGCGTCGTGGGTTCCTCGTGTTCGGTGGTCGTACCGCTTTCGTCGTCGTGATGATGGACGACGCCTTCGATGAACTCGATCGCGTTCTCGATCTTGACCAGACGGCCTTCCGCCGCCAGGTTCTCGAAGACGCCGTCGATCTGGTTGTCGATCTGGGCGTCGAGGTTGGCGCCGACGTAGAAGAGGAGGGCGGCGTTCTTCATCGCGATGATCTGCTTGGGGGACCAGTCCGCGACCTGGTTGTGCGAGGAGATGCCCGGGACCATCCCGGCGGTCACGCCGGTATCCGCGGCGATCTCGTTCACGAGGTAGACGAGCGGGTACACCGTCGCGTAGACGTCGTATGCGGTTTCGGAAGGCGTGCAGGCGATCGTCGCCGACAGGCCGAGGATGAGCGCGAGCGCGCCCAGGATTCTTTTCATGATCGGCACCAACTTCTGTGCCGGCCAAAGCCGGCATCATGTCATCATTATACCGTAAGGGGGACCTTAACGCAACGCGCCATCGGCGGTGGAAGCGATTTTCTCCTCCGCGAGGACGGCGTACATGCCTTCGGCGTCTTCCTTCCGGACGGTTTCGGCGATCCGAAGGACCTTGACCGTGAGCCGTTTCTGACCATAGGAAATGACGATCGTGTCGCCTTCCTTGACGTCGGTGGAGGGTTTGGCGACGCGGCCGTTCACGAGCACCCGCTCGGCCTCGGAGATGTCCTTGGCGACGGTGCGGCGCTTGAAGATGCGGGAGACCTTGAGGAACTTGTCGAGACGCATGGATGGACTCCTTTCAAACGAACAGGGATACCCGCGAGTATCCCTGCATGTCGATTCTAGTGGGCGACCTCGCCGGTCGCGGTGGGGGCGGCGGGGACGGCGGGGTCGACCGGCTTGTCGGCGCGGGCGAGCTTGCCGGTGGCGACGATCTCGTCGATGTCCTCCTTGGTCAGCGTTTCGATCTTGAGGAGCGCTTCGGCGATCGCCTTGAGGAGGTCGATGTTGTCGCCGATGACCTTCTTGGCCTTTTCGTAGCAGTTGTGGATGATGGCGCGGACTTCCTTGTCGATCTCGGTGGCGATCGCTTCGGAGAAGCGGTTCGACTTGCCGTAGTCGCGGCCGAGGAAGACGGCGCCGGTGTCGTGCTCGTAGGTGACCGGGCCGAGGCTCTCGGACATGCCGTACTCGGTGATCATCGTGCGGGCGATCTCGGTGGCGCGCTGGATGTCGTTGTGGGCGCCGGTCGAGATCTCGCCGAAGGTGAGTTCCTCGGCGACGCGGCCGCCGAGGAGGCCCGAGATCCATTCGAGCAGGCCCTGCTTCGTCTGGAGGAAGCGCTGCTCCTCCTCGGGAAGCATCAGGTTGTAGCCGCCGGCGGTGCCGCGCGGGATGATCGTGACCTTGTGGACGATGTTCGCGTTCTCGAGCTTGAGGCCGATGACGGCGTGTCCGGCTTCGTGGTACGCGATGTACTCGCGTTCCTTCTTGGACATGACGCGCGACTTCTTCGCCGGTCCCATCATCACGCGGTCGATCGCTTCGTCGATGTGGTAGAGCTCGACCTGGGTCTTGTTCTCGCGGGCGGCGAGGAGAGCCGCTTCGTTCATCACGTTCTCGAGGTCGGCGCCGGTGAACCCGGGGGTGCGGCGGGCGATCTCGTCGAAGGTGATCGAGGGATTGATCTTCTTCTTGCGGGAGTGGACCTTGAGGATCTCGGCGCGGCCCTTGATGTCGGGGACGCCGATGTAGATCTGGCGGTCGAAGCGGCCGGGACGGAGCAGCGCCGGGTCGAGGATGTCGACGCGGTTGGTGGCCGCGAGGACGATGACGCCGGAATTGTGGCCGAAGCCGTCCATCTCGACGAGCAGCTGATTGAGCGTCTGTTCGCGTTCGTCGTGGCCGCCGCCGAGGCCGGTGCCGCGCTGGCGGCCGACGGCGTCGATCTCGTCGATGAAGAGGATGCACGGGGCGTTCTGCTTGGCGGTCTTGAACATGTCGCGGACGCGGCTGGCGCCGACGCCCACGAACATCTCGAGGAAGTCGGAGCCGGAGACGTAGTAGAAGGGGACGTTCGCCTCGCCGGCGACGGCGCGGGCGATGAGCGTCTTGCCGGTGCCGGGCGGGCCGACCAGGATGACGCCCTTGGGAATCCGGGCGCCGAGGTCGATGTACTTCTTCGGAGCCTTGAGGAAGTCGATGATCTCGGCCAGTTCGGCCTTCTCCTCGTCGGCGCCGGCGACGTCGGCGAAGGTCGTCTTCTGATTCTTCGAAAGACGGGCGCGCGAACGGCCGAAGTCGAAGGCCTGCTTGTTGGCGTTGTTCGAGCCGCGCGTCATCATCACGAGCATGATCACGATGCCGGCGACCACGAGCAGCGGCAGGAGGATGTCGAAGAGGCTGTACGCCGCGCCGCGCTCGAAGACGTAGGCGATGTCGTTGGCGTCGTCGGCGTCGGAGTTCTTCGCGACGATGACCCCGAGGATTTCCTGGTATTCGGCGTCGTTGGCGAGGTAGGTGACGTAGGTGGTGTCGTCCGACAGCATGCCCGTGACTTCGTAGGCGCGGTAGTTGAGTTCGCCGACGGCGGGCGTGATCGTGACGGTGTCGACGCTGTCGGTCGTCAGTGCGGCGAGGAACTCGTCGTTCCGGAGTTCCTTCGGCGCCGTCGGGGCGCTGAAGCTGTAGATGATCGCGAAGGCGATCGCGATCAGCACCAGGATCATGAGATAGTGCGAGCCGCGGTTGCCGGCGAAGGGTTTTCTGGTATTCGATTCGGCCATGGAAGGTCCTCCTGACTATTTCCTGTAGACTTCGGGCTTCAACACGCCGACATACGGCAGGTTGCGGTACAGTTCGTCGTAATCGAGCCCGAAGCCGACGACGAATTCCTTGGGAATGACGGTGCCGACGTACTTCGGCACGAACTCGAGCACGCGACCGGCGGGCTTGTCGAGCAGGGTGACGACTTCCACCGTGGCGGCGCCGCGGTGGTAGAGGAGCTTGACGATGACGTCGAGCGTCTTGCCGGTGTCGACGATGTCCTCGGCGATCAGGATGTGGCGGTCCTTGACCGTGACCTCGAGGTCGCGGGTGATGCGGATGTCGGAGGACGAGGTGATCCCGCCGTGGTAGGACGAGACGCCCATCAGTTCGATCTCGCAATAGAGGTCGATGTTGCGGATCAGCTGCGCCATGAAGGGCATGCAGCCCTTGAGCAGGCCGACGATCAGGGGACGCTTGTCCTGATAGTCCTTCGTGATCTCGGCGCCGAGCCGCTTGCAGATGGCTTCGATCTCGGTTTCCGATACGAGCACGCGTTCGATGTCTTTTTCAAGCATGGCAGTTACCCCCGTCGATAGGTGATGTCGATCCGTTCGCGTCCCGGCGGGATCGCGGCCCGGATGTTGAGTGCGGGAATCCAGAGCACGTTCCCGTCCTTTCCGATCAACAGCGGCATCGCGTTCCGGTCGCCCATCGGCACCTTGCGGTCGATGAACAGGTCCTTCAGCTTCTTTTTGCCGTAGGCGAAGGCGATGCGATCGCCGTCGCGTCGCGTGCGTACGCTCATCGGGAAAAGGAAATCTAGATTATTATAACACAGTTCGGTGCGAATTCCATCGAAATCGACCCGATTCGCCGAGACCTCGATCACCGATCCGTCGGGAAGCCGATAGCTTCCGGGTCCCGGAATCGGCACCTCGAAGGGGGTTGTTTCGACGATCGAACGACGGATCGCGACGACATCGTAGTTCTTCTCGACGACGCATCCCCCGGGCAGGTCGTAGGAGGCGTGCGGCCGATCGATCGTGGCGATCCGATCGGCGGCGAGGATCTGCGCGAAGGAGAGTTCCAGCGCGTCGTCCGTGAGCCGGTCGAAACAGCGCTTCACCGTCTCCTTGCGTACGGCCGGATCGAGCCGGGCGAAGGCGGCGGAGGAGAAGGAGAGGAGATCGGCGCCGACGTCGACGTCCGCCGCGATGAATTCCGCCGCGAGCCTTGCGACGACGTCGTGCGCCTCGTCGACGTAGGTCGAGAACTGCGCGAACTTCTGCAGGTAGCGGGGATTCTCCAAGGCGATCGCGGGCATCGCGTGATGGCGGAAGCGATTGCGGGTGTAATGGTCCTCGGCGTTGGATTCGTCGACGCGATAGGGAAGATCGCGTTCCTTCTGATACGCCGCGATCTCGGCGCGCGAGACCGTAAGCAGCGGGCGGACGATCTCGACGCCGTCCAGGTCGGCCCGCGCGGGGATGCCCGCGTAACCGGAAAGACCGGAACCGCGGACGATCCGCATCAGGATCGTCTCGGCCTGGTCGTCTGCCTGATGCGCGAGCGCGATCTTGTTCATCCCGCGGCGTCTGGCGACGTCGCGGAAGAAGGCGTAACGGGCCTTGCGGGCGCGGTCGTGGAAGTTGCCGGTTCCGCCGGGAAGCCGCATCGATTCGAACGGAATTCCGTAGAAGGCGCAGCGTTCCTCGACGAAACGGGCGTCCTCGGCGGAAACGCCGCGTTTCTGATGGTCGACGTGGGCGACGACCAGGTCCAGTTTCCGGCGGGTCCGGAGACCGGCGAGGAGGTCGAGCAGCACCATCGAATCGATGCCGCCCGAGACGGCGACGACGATGCGGTCGCGGTCGGCGACGAGTTTCCGGTCGATAACGATGGACATGCGATCACCTCCCGCGGGGGTTCATATCATCCATTGTATCACGATTTCCGCATGGAATGTCCGATTCGGTGCGTTTCAGGCCGTCCGAATGTCATCATTCTATCAGCGCACGGTGATGGAATCGTGGGGGGCGGGTGTCAATGTGGAAATGCGCCGCCGACGGCCGTCCCCTATGGTATAATGTGGATGACGTGCACGACGGAGGAAACGACATGGATAAACTCATTCTCGCCAGCAACTCGCCGCGGCGGCGGCAGCTTCTCGAAATGCTCGGATTGGACTTCGAGGTCGTGCTCGGCGACGTCGAGGAGACGATCGATCCGACGATGGATCCCGCCGAGGTCGTGACCGACCTCGCGATGAAGAAGGCGCTGGACGTCTTCCGAAGCCACCGGGACCGCGTCGTGCTCGGCTTCGACACGATGGTCTACGTCGACGGCGAACCGCTCGGGAAGCCCGTGTCGGCCGACGACGCGAAGCGGATGCTCCGGCTGCTCGCCGGCCGGACGCACACGGTCGTGACCGGCTGTGCGATCATCACGAAGCGCATCTCGACGTCGTTCTGCGAACGCGCCGAGGTCGTCTTCCATCCGCTGACGGATGCCGAGATCGACGGATACGTCGCTTCCGGCGAGCCGTTCGACAAGGCCGGCGCCTACGCCGTCCAGGGGCTCGGAGCGAAGTTCGTGCGCGGGATCGAAGGCGACTACTTCACGGTGATGGGGCTTCCGGTCGCGCGTCTCTACCACGAACTCAAGGCGCTCGGACTGTGGCCGCTGGCGTGAGCGCCGTCGTGATGGCTTAACGGCGGCGAACGGATGAAGATCGGAATCTGCAATCATGGATGAAGGGGATGAGACCATGGACATCGACACCGGACGGGAAACCGCGCTTAATGCGCTCCATGCCGGAGATCTCAGGCTGTTCGAGGCGGGCAAGGAGAAGAACGCGCCGGCGAAGGACGTCCCCCCCGACGTTGCGAAGGAATATCATCTTCTCCGGTTCGTCCTGTCGGGAAAAGGCGTCATTCTGCTCGACGGGAAGGAATACCATCTCGTCAAGGGCGATGCGTTCCTCATCCCGGCGGGAAGCACGGCGCACGGCATCCCCGACGAGAAGGAACCGTGGACCGTCGCCTGGTTCGGCTTCAACGGTCCGCGGGGCGACGATCTGCTTGGGCTTTTGGGGATCGCTCCGGCCACGCCGCTGTTCACCGGCGTCCGCGACGATTCGCTCAGCGGTCCGCTCCTCGAACTCGTCGACAACGCCGGCCGTGTCGGCTTCCTCGATCTCAAATGCCTCGGCTACGCCTACATCGTCTTCTCGCTGATGGCCGACCACCGTCTCGATCGCGCTTCGCGGGTCACGACGAAGGAACAGCACGTCAAGGCGGCGAAAGAATTCATCACCGGTAACTTCCAGCTTCCGATCACGGTGGCGGAGATCGCCGGTGCGGTCGGACTGACCCCCAACTATCTCTCCAACATCTTCCAGGGAACCCTCGGGCTTTCCCCGAAGCAGTATCTGACGCAGTACCGGATGGAGAAGGCATGCATCCTGCTTCTCGACCGCAGGGCGTTGGTCAAAGACGTCGCCGAACGTGTCGGATACAAGAACCAGCTGCACTTCTCGGGCGAGTTCAAGAAGGCGATCGGCCTGAGTCCGAAGCATTACCAGGAGAAGAAGGCGAAACGCGCGTAAGCGGATTGAATCCTCCCGCCGGCATCCCGAAAAGGGTGCCGGCTTTCGTTTTGCGAAAAAACCGGGCTCGTTCGCGATCGAACGGGTGTATAATGGATGCGACCGACGGCGCAGTGACGCCGGCGGCGATCTCCAAGGAAAGGAATGAGGAGCATGAGACATACGGATACCGCATATTATCGCATCGACCTGACCACGGAGGGAACGCAGAACTGACGCTCAACCCTCCATCACTCACGAAAAAAATGGAGGAAACCAATACTTTGAATCTTCAGATCCCCGGATGGACCGAACAGGTCGCCCGGGCCGCGGCAGCCTATTCCGAGCTGTCCGCCGCCCGCGTATCCGGGCAGGAACGAGACCTGTATACCATCATCTCGGAACAGGGAACCCTGCCGGCCAAGGTGTCCGGCAAGATGATCCACCAGTCCGCGGGTCCCGCGGACTTTCCCGCCGTCGGCGACTGGGTCGCCGTCGACGTCAAGGACGGCTTCGCGGTGATCCAGGCGATCCTGCCGCGGAAGAGCGTCCTCGAACGCAAGAGCGCCGGCATGACCTCGGCCGGGCAGATCATCGCCAGCAACGTCGACGTCGTCTTCATCTGCATGTCGACGAACGAGAACTACAACCTGCGCCGCCTCGAGCGCTACCTCGCCGTCGTCTGGGCGAGCGGCGCCGAGCCGTGCGTCGTGCTCACCAAGACCGACCTCGCCGACGACGTCGCATCGGCCGTCGCCGAGGTCATGGCCGTCGCCCCCGGGGTCGAGATCCTGACCGCGACCGACCGGACCGGGGAAGGCTACGCCGACATCGACCGCAGGATGCGTCCGGGTCGAACCTGCGCCTTCGTCGGCTCGTCCGGCGTCGGGAAGTCGACGATCGTGAACCACCTCATGGACACTGCCGTGATGGCGACCCAAGACGTCGGAAAGGACGACAAGGGCCACCACACGACCACCTCCCGCCAGCTGTTCGTCACGCCCGCCGGCGCGATCGTGATCGATACCCCCGGCATGCGCGAACTGCAGATCGACGTCGCCGACTTCGATTCCGCCTTCGCCGACATCGAGGAACTCGCGGCGTCATGCCGCTTCGGCGACTGCACCCACGAGTCCGAGCCGCACTGCGCGGTCAAGGCGGCGATCGCCGACGGCCGCCTGCCGGCCGAACGGATGGAGAACTACCGCAAGATGCAACGGGAAGCGGCCCACCAGGAACGCAAGGCGAAGACCGCGGAAATCGCGGCCGCCCGCTGGCGTCGCACCCACTGAATACGAAGGCGCCCGGCTGATGCCGGACGCCTTTTCCTTTCTCGGGACACCGTCGCCGCCGAAGGGATGCGACGGTGCGACGATTGCGCTTGCATTTTATCTTCGACTTTGTTATAATACCCTTGCTTGCGTCAAGACACTTTCTATGAGACCCCACTCATGGCGGAAGGAGAGTACACATGAAGACCGGCATTCATCCCAAGTATTACAAGGTGACGGTGACCTGCACGACCTGCGGGAACACCTTCGAGACGGGTTCCACCTCCAAGGAACTGCGCGTCGATACTTGCAGCAACTGCCATCCGTTCTTCACCGGCAAACAGAAGTTCACGGCTGCCGACGGACGGATCGACAAGTTCAACAAGCGTTACAACATCGAAAACAAATAACGACCGAAGAAAACCATTCAATATGGTTTTTTTTGTTCCCGGTGGGTATAATAATACTCGACAAGCCCCACTTCACGGAGGAACCCCATGTACCTGAAGCAGCGCGAAGGATGGATCGAAGTCATCACGGGACCGATGTACGCCGGCAAGACGGAAGAACTGATCCGGCGCGTCAAGCGGCTCGAGTACGCCGAACAGAACGTAATCGTCTTCAAGCCGACCCTCGACGACCGCTATGCGGCCGACGAGGTCGTCTCCCACAACAACAACCGCACCCGTTCGATCAACATCTCCAAGGCGTCGGAGATCATGAAGTACGTCGAGAAGGACACCGACGTCGTCGCGATCGACGAGATTCAGTTCCTCGACGAAGAGGCCGTCGCGATCTGCGAGTACCTCGCCGACCACGGCGTGCGCGTGATCGTCTCCGGTCTCGACCGCGACTTCCGCGGCGAACCGTTCTCGTTCATGCCGCGGCTGCTTGCGATCGCCGAGGAGGTCACCAAGCTCACCGCCATCTGCGTCTGCTGCCACACCCCGGCGACGCGCACCCAGCGCATCGTGAACGGAAAACCCGCCAACTTCCACGACCCGATCATCCTCGTCGGCGCGAAGGACACCTACGAAGCCCGCTGCCGCCACTGCCACGAGATTCCCGGCAAGCCGCGCGACTACCACACCCTTGGAAACGGCGATGACTGACAGGGACGTCCTCTTCATGCGTGAGGCGATGGCCGAAGCCGAGAAGGCCTATGCCATCGGCGAGGTCCCGGTCGGTTGCGTGATCGTGAAGGACGACGCGATCCTCGCCCGCGGCTTCAACCGCCGCGAGACGACCGAACACGTCTTCAACCACGCCGAGATGACCGCGATCGACGAGGCCTGCCGCAAGCTCGGCACTTGGCGCCTCGAGGGCTGCACGCTCTACGTCACGCTCGAACCGTGCGTGATGTGCGCCGGGACGATGGTCCAGGCGCGCCTCGACCGGCTCGTCTACGGCGCCCGCGAACCGAAATCGGGGGCGCACCGCTCCGTGATCGACCTCTTCGACCACGAATACAACCACAAGGTCCAGGTCGAGGAAGGGGTTCTCGCGGAGGAGTCCGCCGCCCTCCTGAAACGCTTCTTCAAGGACCTGCGCAAGCGAAAGTGATTGAGAATCGCACGCATTGTGTTATAATCTTCTTGGGAAATCTCCCATGAAGCATCTTCACTCAATAGGTGTCCACGAATCAGGTCAGGTCCTGACGGAAGCAGCCTTAAGTAAGATATCTATGTGGGTGGAGATGCTTGATGGGGGATTTTTCTATGGAGGGTGAGGAACATGGCACTCGTGTTTCTGGATCTTGACGGAACCTCGCTCGACAACGGCCGGCCCGCCCGCGGGATCATCGCGACGATCGCCGAACTGCAGCGGAACGGTCATACCCCGGTGATTGCCACCGGGCGGACGCCGCATCTCCTCTACGGTGTCGAGAAGACCCTCGGGATCCCCGACTACATCGCCGCCAACGGCAACTACATCCATTACGGCGGGAAGGTCGTCTACGAGCGCTACATTCCCCGCGACGTCCTTGCCCGGATCCTGAAGCGCGCCGACGAGCTCGGGGCCGACCTCGTCCTCGAGGGCGTCTCCGCCTACGTCGCCTGGCGCCGCGACACCGACCTCGTCGACAAGTTCTCCGATGCCTTCGACATCGAATACCCCAAACTCGACCGGAACTATCCGGAGACAAACGAGGTGCTCGCGATGATCGTCTTCGCCGACCGCGACGCGGAGGTCTTCCGGCGCGAGTTCCCCGAACTCGCCTTCAACCGCTCGAACCGGTTCGGCTATGACGTCAATCTCGCCGGCAACCTCAAGGCCGACGGCGTCAACCGGCTCGTGAACTACCTCGCCTATCCCGCCGACCACGTCTACGCGATCGGCGACGGACTGAACGACGTCTCGATGCTCAAGGCGGTCAAGAACGGCATCGCGATGGGCAACGGCTGTCCCGAGGCCAAGGCCGCCGCGGTGCACGTGACCACGGCCGTCGGCGACGACGGCGTCAAGAACGCGCTTCGCCATTACGGACTCATCTGACGACCGCAGCCGCGGTCGTTTTTCTTCCAAGGAGGCTTTACTCCCCGCCTCCGACGCGATACACTAGGGGGGAAAGGAGCTGATCGACATGCATGACGCCATCGTCGTGGGCGGCGGCCACGCGGGATCCGAAGCCGCGCTCGCCCTCGCCCGCCTCGGCAAGGACACCCTTCTTTTCACCGGCAACAAGAAGATGATCGCGACGATGCCCTGCAACCCGTCGATCGGCGGTCCCGCGAAGGGCACGATCGTGCGGGAGATCGACGCCCTCGGCGGCGAGATGGGGAAGATCGCCGACCTCACCAACCTGCAGATGAAGATGCTGAACCAATCCAAGGGGCCGGCGGTGCGCGCCCTTCGCGCGCAATCGGACAAGGTCGCCTATCCGGCCGCGATGCAGGCGGTCCTGGCCGCCCAGCCCGGCCTTTCGATCGAGGAAGCCTACGTCGTCCGCCTCCTCGTCGAGGACGGCCATATCGCCGGCGTCGTCCTCGAGGACGGCTCCGAGCGCCGCGCAAGCGCGGTCGTGATCACCGCCGGCACCTACATGGAGGGCGCCGTCCTGGTCGGCGCGACCTCGACGCCGTCGGGGCCGGACGGACAGCGTCCCTCGGTCGGGCTCTCGGCCCACCTGCGCGAACTCGGGATCGAGACCTTCCGCCTCAAGACCGGCACGCCGCAGCGCATCCGGCGCGATTCGATCGACTTCTCGAAGATGGAGGTCGCCCCCGGGGACGACTTCCGCTACCGCTTCAGCTACACCGACTCCCCCTTCGTCCATCCCGAGAAGGAATGGCCGTGCTATCTCATCCACACCACCGAAGAGACTCGATCGGTGATCACCGTGAATCTCCGGAAATCCGCCATGTACGGCGGTTTGGTCAAGGGCGTCGGACCGCGGTACTGCCCTTCGATCGAGGACAAGTACGTGCGCTTCGCCGACAAGGAGCGTCACCAGCTCTTCATCGAGCCGGAGAGCGCCTCGCTCGACGTCGTCTACCTCCAGGGGTTCTCGACCTCGATGCCGCACGACGTCCAGGACCTAATGGTCCGTTCGCTTCCCGGACTCGAGCACGCCGTGATCGCGAAGTACGCCTATGCGATCGAGTACGACGCGATCCACGCGACCGACCTGTGGCCGACGCTCGAGTCGAAGAAGATCGAGGGACTCTATTTCGCCGGCCAGGTGAACGGCACCTCGGGATACGAGGAGGCCGCCGCCCAGGGACTCATGGCCGGCATCAACGCCGCCCGGAAGCTCTCCGGCGAAGCGCCCTTCATCCTCCGCCGCGACGAGGCCTACATCGGCGTCCTGATCGACGACCTCGTGACCAAGGGCGTCCTGGATCCCTACCGGATGCTGACGTCGCGCGCCGAATTCCGGCTGTTGCTCCGCCACGACAACGCCGACCTGCGGCTGACCCCGCACGGTTTTCGCCTCGGACTGGTCCCGGACGCGCAGTACGCCCGTTTCGAGGCCAGACGCGACGCGGTCGAGCGCGAGACCGCACGGCTGGCGTCGACGACGATCCTGCCGACCCCGGCGGTCAACGCCGCGCTGAAGGCGAAAGGTTCCGGCGAACTGAAGGAGAAGACGACCCTCCGCGACCTCCTGAAGCGTCCCGAACTCGGGTACGCCGACGTGATCGCGATCGCCGGTGACGTACCCCGCGTCGGCGGCGACGAGGCCGAACGGATCGAGATCGAGGTCACCTACGAGGGATACATCCGGAAGGCGGTCCGCGAGGCCGCCCTGCTCGCGCGGCAGGAACAGGTATCGATCCCGGCCGACTTCGACTACGACCTCCACAACCTCGCCCTCGAGGCGCGCGTCAAGCTGAAGAAGATCCGGCCGCTGACGCTCGGGCAGGCCGCCCGCATCAGCGGCGTCAACCCCGCGGACGTCCAGGCGCTCGCGATCCGGCTGAAACAGACGATATGAAACACGGGAGTCGCCCTTGCGGGGACTCCCGTGCTGTTTTTTCAGGGATGCGGGCGCGGAATCCGGCGCCAGGTGACGGCGACCGCCGCGATGCAGAAGATGACGGCGTAGAGGACTTCGCCGACATAGATCGAGAACATGTCGGGGACGTCCGGGATGCCGTCGCGAAGGAACGCGAGGAGCGTCATCCCCCAGCTTTGGGCGTACAGCCCGTAGACATAGGTGATCATCCCGGCTGCGAACAGGACCGAAAGCGCCGTCAGGATGAAGGGGTATTCGCGGCGGTGCGGAACCTTCGAGGCGCGGTACATGAGGAGTCCGAAAAGCGGGACGAGCGCATAGAGGAACGAGATCTGGACTTCGCCGTAGACGAGCGCGAAGTAGTTGACGAGCGTTCCGAGGAACGCGCCCGCGGCCATCCAGGAATATCCCTTGAAGAGGGTGCGGAAACCGCCATTCTGCTTCCGCCAGGCGGCTTCGACCTCGGCCATGAGCCGGTCGTAACAGGCGTCGTGGGTCTTCATCGCCGCCCCGTTCATCAGCCGGAGGGTGTCGAAGCCTTCCTGTTCGCAAAGGCCGCACCGGTCCCACTGGCGGATGCCGAGAGCGCGGATCGCCTCGGCGAGGGCCTGAAGGATCCGGTCGATGCGCTCCGCTTCGGGCGCCTTGAACGTCGCATAGGCGAGGGGGAAGCGGAGGAGGGTGCCTTCGCGGGCATAGGTCGGGACGATCCCCTCGGGGGACAGGACGGCGTCGATGCCGGCCGTCTGCTCGGGGGTGAGCGGGTCGCGGAACAGATAGCTCATGACGGCGGTCTCGCCGTGTTCGGAGGGTTCGGTGGTCACCGCCGCCTCGACCTCGTGGATCTCGCCGAAGGCGCCGTGGGGATCGACGTAGAGATTGTAGAACTTCGCGATGTGATCGTGCTTGCGCATGTCCGTTTCAAACGCCGGGACGCTAGCGGCGCGGCGTGAAGAGGTAACGCCAGACGAGCAGGACGCCGAGAAGGCTGAAGAGGACGGCGACGGTCATTTCCTCGACGAACAGCGAGAGGACGTCCGGAACCTCGGGAATGCCTTCCTCGAGGAAGACGGACAGCGTGAGTCCCCAGCTCTGGGCGTAGAGCGTGTAGAGCAGGAGGATGGTGACGACGCTGACGACGACCGAGAGGGCCGCGAGGACGAACGGGATCTCCTTCCGGAGCGGCGCCTTGGCGGCCTTGTACATGAACATCGCGCCTCCGGGGATGAGGGCGTAGAGCAGGACGAGCTGATAGCCGAGGAAGTAGTTGACGAGGAAGTTGACGAGACCGCCGAGGACGGCGCCGCCGATCGCCCAGCCGTACCCCTTGGCGAGGTTCTCGGTCGAGGCGTCGATCTTGCGATAGGCTTCGCGGACTTCGCCCATCAGTTTCTCGTAACAGGCGTCGTGGGTCTTCATCGCGATCCCCTTCACCAGGCGGACGCGATCGAAGCCGTCGCTTTCACACAGGCCGCAGCCTTCGTACTGGAGGCATCCGGCGGCACGGAAGGCATCGGTGGCGGCGCGGAAGATCGCGTCGATCTGTTCTCTGACCTTCTTCGTGACGAAGACGAACGTGAGCGGGAAGACGACGACGGCTCCGTCCTGAGCCGATCCGGGGACGATCCGGAAGGGCGACAGGGCCGCCCGGACGGCTGCGGACTGTTCGTCGGTGAGCGGCGCCTTGAAGAGGAAACTGACGACGGTGACGACGTTTTCGAAACGCTGTTCGGTGACGATTCCGACTTCGAAGCCGTGGATGGCGCCCCAGGCGCCCTTGCGGTCGTTGGCGAGGTTGTAGAGTTTCGCCAGCTGGATGTGGTTCATGCGTATCACGCTCCCAATGCAACCATTTTACCATGCCGGGCGCCATCTGGAAACGGAAAATCGCCGACGTGGCGCGAATGTTTCACTTTCACGGGGGTTCGTCGGTCCTCGTCTAGAAAACCGATATCGGATTCGCGCGCGGTATGATAGAATACTCGTAGGTGATTTTCGTGGAAAAACGGTTCATGGAGCTGCTCGCTCCCCTCGGCATCCATCCCGACGCCCGGACCCTCCAGCGGTTCCGGACGTATTTCACCGATCTGGCCGCCAAAAACGAGGTCATGAACCTGACCGCGATCGAGGGCGAGGAGGACGTCTACCTCCGTCATTTCTACGATTCGCTCTGCCTCGTCAAGGCCGGCCCCGTGGCGGGGCTCTCGCTCCTCGACGTCGGCGCCGGCGCCGGGTTTCCGTCGCTGCCCCTCCGGATCGTCTTTCCCGATCTTCAGGTGACGATCGTCGATTCGACCGGCAAACGGATCGACTTCCTCAGGAACCTGCTCGCGAAGCTCGAGATCGAGGGCGTCGAGACGCTCCATCTGCGCGTCGAGGAGTTCGACCGCCGCGAGGCCTTCGACCTTGTCACCGCGCGCGCCGTCGCCCGCATGAACGTCCTCGCCGAACTGTGCCTGCCGTTCGTCCGGGTGGGCGGGCGCTTCGTCGCGATGAAGACCGACGGCTGCGAAGCGGAACTCGCCGAGGCGAAGGATGCGATCGCGATCCTCGGCGGAACGGTCGAGCGGATCGTCCGCTACGAAGTCGGATCGGAGCGCGTGCATGCGCTCGTCGTCGTCCGCAAGACCGCGAACACGCCCGCGCGATATCCGCGGGCTTACGGACAGATCAAGAAGAAACCGCTGTAGCGGAAAGGAGGCGACGCCATGAAGCGCGAACCCGTCCGCGTGTTCCCCGAGACCGAGGAATATCGCGAAATGCTCGAAATCAAGCACCTGCGTTCGAAGAACCACCTCGTGATCGCGATCCTCACGGCCGGCGCCCTGATCACGATCCTCTATACCGCGCTCGCCGCCTATCCGCTCGTCTACGTCCTCTCGCTCGCGGTGGCCTTCCTGGCGCTGATCCTCCTGAACCTGACGTGCCTCGCCTACGGCCGCGAGAACGTCCGCTTCAACCAGCTGAACAAGTACGTCACCACCTTCGGCGTCTTCAGCGTGGCGGTCGCGATGATCTTCATCTTCCGCTCGCCCTCGATGCTCTCGCTCCTCTTCATCGCCTATGCGATCGCCGCCTTCTACCAGGACCGCAAGGTGATGTTCATCTCGAACGTCTCGCTCCTCTTCACGTTCCTCGCGCTGATGACGAACTACCGCGCGTTCTTCGCGGTCGAAAACGCCTCGGCGGAAAACGACTTCGGCCTGTTCTTCTTCGTGATCGTCTTCATCACCCTGCTCACGATCTCACAATACATCATGATCAAGCAGAAGGGGTTCTTCTACAACCAGATCGCCCTGTCCCGGGAAACCGAGTTCCGGAACATCGAGTTCATGATCGACGCCGGCGAGAAGGCGACGAAGACGACGATCGACGCGAAGGGCTATTTCGCGGCGACCGAGGCGTTCGCCGCGGCGCTTTCGGCGCGGATCGGCGTCCCCGACGCCCTCGGCGGGAAACTGTCCGTCCTCCGCGAACTGGAAGCGGGCGAAACGCGCGAGACGATCCTCGAACGCCATCCCGACGAGACGGCCGCGTCGCTTTCGCGGCTCTCCGACCTGCTCTTCACCGGGTGCCACAAGCTCCGCAAGGTCGCCATCAAGATCGGCCGCGTGCGCGCCGTCGACGTCCACCGCCGCGAGATCTTCTCGGAGACGCAGTTCAAGACCTTCAACCATCCGTCCGACACGCTCGAGATCAAGATCATCGCGTTTGCGATCTTCTACGCCGCGCTCAAGCGCGGATCGGCCGGGATGCGGCCGCTTTCCGAAACGGAGATCTACGACGCGATCGTGCATTCCGACTACTACTATTACAACGATCCCGGCGTGATGCGGATCTACCGCGAGAACAACGCGGTGTTCGACGCGATCGCGCGCGACGCCTTCTCCGCGGAGGCGACGAAATGATCGACTTCCTCCGCCGCGTCGTCAACACCGACTTTCTGCCGATGAACGAGGTCCGCAAGATCAAGGTCGTCCTGATCATGACGTTCCTCCTGATCGTCACCGCCGCGACCGTCGGCTTCGCGTTCTCCTTCGTCTACGACGACGTCGTCACAATCGTCGTGATGGCCGTCTTCGTGCTCGGTGCCGGGTTCATCTACCTTCTGATCCGCTTCAACCGCATCATGGCTGCGATCCACGTCACGATCGTCTACACGATCGCGCTCATGATGTTCTACACCCAGGGGACCGACAGTTTCTACGCGTACCTGTTCTTCTACATCTCGCTCTCGGTCATCGTCTTCTACCAGGAGCTCTACATCTACCTCACCTACGGGACCGCGGTCGCCGGCTACGGCGTCTTCTACATCCTGATGCATGCGGACAACCTGCTCGCTCCCGAGGACATCCCGGGATCGATCTACGCGTACGTCGTCCTGCTTCTGCTCTTCTATGTCATCTTCCTGATCCAGAGCCTGCACAACGAGAAGCTCTACACCGACCTCAACCTCGAATGGGTGAAGCTGAACCAGGTGATCGGGTCCTACCAGGACTTCACGCTCTACCACCTCGAGGAGATCCGCAAGCGCGAGAAGGGGATCCCCTTCTACGAGGACCGGGCCTTCCGCAAGGCGGTCGATGAGCTCTCGGTGTTCGTCTGCGAGCAATTGAAGGAGCACGGGAAGGACATCACCAACGTCCTCGACCTCTACATCTACATCCACGAGCGCGGGCTCGCGAAGATCATCGATAACGAGGAACTCTCGACGTCGACGAAGAAGATCGCCAACCGCCTCGACAAGTACCTGCTCAACCGCCGGACCGACATGGTGTCGATCCTGATGAACTTCTTCACCCGCTTCCGCACTTCCGAGCCGTACCGGCCGAACCGCTACGAGTACCACCTGGGCAGACTCGCGCCCGCGACCGACGAGCAGATCGTCGCGCTCGCGTTCGTCTACCGCTACCTGGCGAACGAACCGTCCGCGTTCGACGCCTGGGGCGAGCCCCTCAAGACCATGAGCCACGAGGAGATCTGCCAGCTCTTCGCCGCTCCGGAGATGGAGGAGTTCCTCTCCGACGGACAGGTCGCGTTCTTCAAGGAGAACGCCGACCTCTTCCGCGACCACCTCGGCAGGAAAGGATGAGGACCGTGAGCCTGATACTCTCGATCGCCAACCAGAAGGGCGGCGTCGGCAAGACCACCACCGCGATCAATCTGGCGAGCTCGCTCTCGTACCTCGACAAGAAGGTGCTCCTGATCGACCTCGACTACCAGGCGAACGCGACCACCTGCATGGGCATCCACCGCGGCAGCTTCAAGGCGAGCGTGTTCGACTGCCTCACCGAGGAGGCGTCGGTCGCCGAGGCGATCCTCCACACCGATTCGCCCAACATCGACGTCCTCCCGGCGCGCACCGTCGTCGAGGGCATCGAGGAGAAGATCATCCTGAACACCAACCGCGACTTCATCCTGCACACGCAACTGAAGGCGATCCGGGCGAACTACGACTACGTCCTGATCGACTGCCCGCCGTCGCTCGGGTTCGTCACGATCAACGCGATGATCGCCTCCGACGGCATCATCATCCCGGTCCAGTGCGAGTTCCTCGCGATGGACGGGCTCACCCAGCTGCTCAACACGATCCGCGTCGTGCAGTCGAAGAAAAAGGTCAACATGGAGACGCTCACGATCTTCGGCGTCCTCCTGACGATGCTCGACACGCGCTCCAACTCCGGCTTCCAGGTCGTGAACGAGGTGAAGACCTATTTCGGCGAGAAGGTCTTCCAGACGATCATCCCGCGCAACGTCAGCTGTTCGAACGCGACGTTCTACGGCGTCCCCGTGACCGAATTCTCGCCCAAGAGCAAATCGTCGCTCGGCTACCGCATGCTGGCGAAAGAGGTGATCACGCGCCATGACGAAGGATTACGTTAAGCGGGGACTTTCGGACCTGCTCGCGGAGAACACGATCGCCGACCTCGGCAAGGAGGAGGTCGTCGACGTCCCGCTCGACCAGGTCCTCCCCAACCCGTACCAGCCGCGCAAGCGGTTCGACGAGGATTCCCTGAAGGAGCTCGCGGAATCGATCCGGATCAACGGCGTGCTCCAGCCGGTGATCGTCAAGAAGGTCGCTCAGGGCTACATGCTGGTCACGGGCGAACGGCGCTGCCGCGCCGCCCGGATGGCCGGGTTCCCGTCCGTTCCGGCGATCGTCCGCGACTACAACAACCAGTACCTCGCCGAACTCGCCCTGCTCGAGAACATCCAGCGCGAGGACCTCACGATCATCGAGGAGGCCGAGGCCTACAAGAACGCGATCGACTCGCTCAACCTCACCCACCTCGAGCTTGCCCAGAAGATCGGCAAGTCGCGCTCCTACGTCTCCAACACCCTCGGGATCCTGACCCTGCCGGAAGCGATCGTCGACGAGATCAACGCCGGCAACATCTCGATGGGCCACGCCCGCGCGCTCTCGAAACTGAAGGACGCAGAGCGCATCCGCACGATCGCGCGCATGATCGTCGAGAACCGCCTCACGGTCCGCGACATCGAGGCGCTCGTGAAGTCCGAGAAGAAGAAGAAGGAGATCCGCCGCCGCGAGGTGGCGCCGACCCTCGCCGCCGGCGTCGCCCGCGTCAAGACCTCCCTCTCCCGCCGCTTCGCGTTCCAGAAGCCGGTCCGCGTCAGCGGGAACCGGATCGTGATCGTCTTCGAGGACGAATCCGAGGCGATCCGCTTCGCCGACTTCGTCGACGAGGGGAAGGACGCCTGATGCCGCTGCCGGCAGGCGCCGAGCTCCGCCTCGGCACCGTCGTCGTCCTGAAGAAGGGGCATCCCTGCGGCGAGAACAAGTGGGAGATCGTCCGCTACGGCGTCGACTGCAAGATCAAGTGCCTCGGCTGCGGGAGAATCGTCCTGATCGACCGCGTCGATCTCAAGAAGGCCGTGAAGAAGGTCGTGGAGGTGCCCGTCCTTGGACGAACTGACGAAACTGATCATTGAGTTCCGCGACGAGCGCGGCTGGCGCGAGCACGACACGCCCGAAGCGCTCGCCAAGTCGATCGTGATCGAGGCGGCCGAACTGCTCGAGAACTACCAGTGGCCGGACACGAAACCCGACCTGGAGAACGTCGCCGACGAGCTTGCGGACGTGATCATGTACGCGCTCGCGATGGCTTCCGACCTCGGCCTCGACCCGAAGAAGATCTGCCTCGCGAAACTCGCGAAAAACCGGATCAAATACCCGAAATGAGGGCTCGGAGCGCGCGTTTCCGCGCGCTTCGGGCATCGTTTCCACAGGCGCCTCGCGCGCGTCGTCATTGCGGTAAATAGTATTTGACAAACATGTGTATAAATAGTAAAATATAACTCGCACTGAAAAGTGTCGACGTGGGCCTATAGCTCAGGTGGTTTAGAGCGCGCGCCTGATAAGCGCGAGGTCGATGGTTCAAGTCCATTTAGGCCCACCATGTCTTGGGGTATTAGCTCAGTTGGGAGAGCGTCTGCTTTGCAAGCAGGAGGTCGGCAGTTCGATTCTGCTATACTCCACCAAATGTCCATAGTCCGCGTGGCGGTGTAGCTCAACTGGCTAGAGCGTACGGTTCATACCCGTGAGGTTGTGAGTTCAAGTCTCACCGCCGCTACCATCATCGATTTCCGCGAGAAAGCGAATATCGGACCCGTAGCTCAGTTGGTCAGAGCTATCGGCTCATAACCGATTGGCCGCAGGTTCGAGTCCTGCCGGGTCCACCACATAGGATTCCCGGAGAAATACCCAAGCGGTTGAAGGGGTCGGTCTTGAAAACCGATAGGGCGTGCGAACGCCGCGGGGGTTCGAATCCCTCTTTCTCCGCCAATATAAGCCGACTTAGCTCAACCCGGCAGAGCAACTGAATCGTAATCAGTAGGTTGTAGGTTCAATTCCTATAGTCGGCACCACGGTAATCCAGGCTCGGGCTGCGACGCGAGCCTCCACATAAGACCCGCTAGCTCAGTCGGTAGAGCATTTGACTTTTAATCAAAGGGTCAGGCGTTCAAATCGCCTGCGGGTCACCATCTGTATATGAATGCCTGAGTGGCGGAATGGGTAGACGCGTTGGACTTAAAATCCAATGACAGCGATGTCGTGCCGGTTCAAGTCCGGCCTTGGGTACCAGAATGGGGTATTAGCTCAGCTGGGAGAGCGCCTGTATCGCATGCAGGAGGTCAGGGGTTCAATCCCCCTATACTCCACCAATCGGAGGTTTAGCTCAGCCGGGAGAGCATCTGCTTTACAAGCAGAGGGTCGGCGGTTCGATCCCGTCAATCTCCACCACGGGAACGAAGTCCGGCGTCAATCGGTTTTTGCGGGCTATTCATAAAGCAACACGCTGCGGCGCTACGCGGCGCGGGACGCCTTGACAAGCGGCGTCCCTGAGTGTATCATAGATAGCGCCAAATCATATCGCGGGGTGGAGCAGTCCGGTAGCTCGTTGGGCTCATAACCCAAAGGTCGAAAGTTCAAATCTTTCCCCCGCAACCACGGTCCTGTGGTGTAGTGGTCTAACATGCCTGCCTGTCACGCAGGAGATCGCGGGTTCAAATCCCGTCGGGACCGCCATATGATGGTCCGGTAGCTCAGTTGGTAGAGCAATGGACTGAAAATCCATGTGTCGCCAGTTCAATTCTGGCCTGGACCACCATCAT
>Ga0265297_10003255_pt1 | contig 29944 bp, 30 predicted proteins | sample Munlanlwell13791_FD_192502 | JGI IMG/M metagenome (GOLD analysis project Ga0265297, IMG submission 192502) | Leachate microbial communities from a municipal landfill in Southern Ontario, Canada - Leachate well 137-91 | ecosystem: Engineered > Solid waste > Landfill > Unclassified | place...
CAGAAGTGCCAGACTGGGTTAATGACATGCACGTGCATGGGGTAAAGGCCGGCGCGGTCCGTGCGTTCGTGGTGTCTGAAAACGCTGCGCTCGACCCCCACGTTGACCCCGAGCAGGCTCCGTTCCCAGAGAGGGAGATGTATGAGCGGGCGCTGGCGGTGGGAGTGCCCGTCAGGCAGACTGCAAAGATGGCAGAGAAGCGCAGGGTCTGATGATGAAAAAAAATGGCGGAAGAGGGGGGGGCAACGAGGAACATGTTTCTGCATTAGGGTGGTGAAAATTCATTTCTTTGACCGCTTCTTTGGTGGTGCTGCTTCCAGCTGGCCGTGCTCGCGCCGCGCGTACCAGACGAGCATGAGCAGCGCATCGGCCATGTCGTGCCTGCGTCCCTTGCCGGCCAGCTTCGACGCCACGTTGCACCCCGGCCGCGTGCGCACCCCGCCGCGAAGGAGCGACAGCGACTCGGCGATGGCCGCGGCCTTCTTGTCGCCGGCGCGCGCGAGCCGTGGAAACTCGCGCACGATCTCGTGCGGCGTGACGCTCGTCACGCGGGCGCCCCGCTCGGTCGCGAACGCGGCGAACGCGGACTGTAGCAGCTCAGTCTTTCTGTTGATGGCCGGCTGCTCCTCGAGCACGTACTCGCCCACCCACGGCAGTTCATCTATCAGCAGCTTGGCCACGTGCACAGCCCGCGTGGGCGTGTTGAACTCCTCCAGCGGCGGCAGCTTGACGACGTTCGTGACGGTCGGCGGCCATTCGGCGATGTCGCCCGTGCAGTATGCGAACCCCAGTCTCCCGAAATCGACGGCCATCGTGGTGCGCTTTTCCTCTGCCATCCGGCTCTTCGTCAAAACACGCGCGACACCGGAAACGCGACGCGGGTGGCATATAAAACCAGCAACGACAGAAAAATATGTACGGGACCGGGTATTCGCAAGCCGACACGAAAGCGGTCAGGCGGCGCAGCGCCGCGACGGCCGCGGTCGTCATGGCCGGGTGGATCATCTTCGCCATCGACGTTCTGATGCTCACGTTCTGGGTCATCGTCGGTGTCTACGTCGTGTGCACGGACAGCACGCTCATGACCGAGCACATGCTCGCGGCGTTCCACTTCCCGAGCACCATCGGGGTCTGTCTCGCGCTGGAGGCATTCGGCGCGATCGGCCGCCGCACGCCGGAGGAGGCGGCGTCTGCCGGATCCGAGTACGGGTATCTGGCGTCGTGGGGCCTCACGTTCTACACCGCGCTCATGACCGACATGCTGTCGCTCGTGTCTCTGGTCAGGCACGTCGAGGACCGGACCGACTGGAAGCTCGAGCTCGCCGTCGCCATATGGGCAATGGTCGACAGCATTCTCATCATTATGTGGTCGGTCTGGCTCCTCATACGGTCGCGGTCGGTGCGGCGCAAAACGCGCTGAGCTCTGAGACGCTCCCGTCGCGGGCGTCCAATTTGAACGGGGAAAAAAGGAAAGAAATAACATTTTGACGGCTGTCGTGATCGAATGGAAAATAGCATCGTTGTCCGAATCCTGCCCGATGTCACGTACTACATGACGCAGCTGCTCGACGACGTGAGATCGCCCGACGCGGCGGTATTGGCGTACGTGTGCAAGGTGTACGCGTCTGTGGACGGGCCATTCACGGCACGGCTCATGAAGGTCGCGGCCGAGCGTGCGCAGGTCGGCGACCGCACCGCGTATATCGTGGACATGCTCGGGAATGTCGTGTCCGTGCAGCACGGCGTGGAGTCGCTGGACATGCTCCGGGTCGCGTGCGAGTATTACGCGCGACCGACGCTGTTGTCGCATATGGCGTACGCCCGCAACAACGACACCGCGTTCGATGCGACCGTGCGCATCGCACAGACGGACATCGACGCGTGGATCGCCGCGCAATACGCCGACATCGAGCAGCAGAAGAGCGGCGTCGATAGGAAGGACATGCTCGAATCGAGAAAGGAGTGGCTGACGAGGCTGACGTCGAGATTCTCGGCCGTCCAGCTGGTCAATTTTGCGGAAGTGCTGCGCGAGACCGACGCGGTGGTCGGTCAAAAACGGTCGTGGCCGCGGTCCGACGACTCGCCCACAGTTACCCTGACCGTGGAGATCGAGGACACCTCGCTCGTCATGCAGATGGCGGCCGACATGCTGGTCTTCCGCTCCGCCGAGTTTCCCGCCGTACAAGTGCATGGGACGGGAGTTGGATGGTACTGAACCAAATATGGATGACCAGTTCTTTTTCTCATCTTCGGTCACTGTTTATTTTTCTTGTGCGAAATGGGGAAGGGGGAGTGTATCACATCACAGGGTTCACTGGCTGCAGGAACCACAGGATCTCCGCGGTTGGGATCTCGTACGGCGATGCCGGACCGCGGCCCGGAGGCATTTGTCGTGGCGTGCCTGCGGTGCCCTCCGCGAGCACCTCGACGTTGTCAAAGATGTTGGCATCCGTCTCGTCGATGAACGGGATGTGCGTGCTCGCAAACTCGGACTTGGACCCGATCAGATCGACGCGCGGAAGCTTTGTATCCATTGCGAATTCCTCCGTGTCGGTGACCAGACCCGCGCCGAGCGCGAATGACGTGTCGGGGTCGTCGTCCAACATGAGCTCCTGCGGGTAGAAGAACCGGGCAATATCGGCGCACACATCCGAGTGGACCCCGACCGTGATTGGCGCGATGCACTCGGCCTCTTCCCACTCGGGATCGCGCGCGACGCCTCCACCGCCGAGCGCCATGAACGCGAGCATGCCTTCGCGGGCGGGCGCAATGTCGATCGCGGGGCTCGTCGGTTCGACGAGAACCTGCATCTGTGCAGTCGGCTCCTCCCGGACGGCCGGGCGCTCCGGCACCACGTCGACGAGCGGGGGTGGTGTGGCCGGACGATCGATCACCATGTCGTCCAGCGGCAGAACTTCCGGCGGCGGCGGCGTGGCTGGGCGATCGACCACCATGTCGTCCAGCGGCAGAACTTCCGGTGGCGTCGGTGTGGCCGGGCGCGCGCGCTTCCTCGGTGCGCCGCAGATGCGCTCCTCGAGCCCGACGACGCGTTCGTCGGACATGTCGTCGGTCACGCGCATCCTGCCAATCTTGCGCAGGCACGAATAGACGTCGATCCAGCCGTCGTCGGCGAGGGCGGCGAGCTCGCGCAGGACCTTGGCGCGCTTCTGGACCTCCGCGGCCCTCGCGACCGCGGCGAGCCGCTGGGCTGCCGCGGCCATCTCGCGCGCGCTGGCGCGCCCCACGACCATCTCCGTCTCGTACGCGGCAGTGCTGCGGTGTGCGCGGTTACCCGGGGTGATTTTGCAGTCCGACATAATATTTCCCACTTTCACGGTCAATAGTTTTTTTTATTTTTTTTAAATATTCTAATAATAATAATTCGGTTGACAGCGAAAAATAATATCTAAATACGTCATAATTGTGACGTCATAACCTACGTCATATTGACCGGGGACCATGCTCACGACAACGTCGGGAACGATGCGCGGGCACCCGACGCATGTACCGCAATCGTCGCACGATAAAAAAAAGAAGTTCTGGGTGCATCGTGGACAAATGTTTTTCATTTTTTCCCGCAGTGTCCGCGTCGCGAACACCGGCACATTTTTATATTGTCACCACTGGTACTCCTCGGGATTGGAGAAACAGTATCTGCAACCATTTGTGCATTGTTGGAACTTGTCCCCGACGTCGCGGTGCGGATAGCACTTGCAACCGCGCTTCTTGTACGCCGCGGTGTCGTGGCGTTCTCCGGTGGCCCCGCCGGTGAGCGACGCGATGTCCTTCCACCCAACGCACGCGCCGTCGACGATGTCCTCTGGAAATTCGCTCATCAGCCACTCGGCCGTGCACGTCTGGGCCTTGATTCCCCCGAGATGGGGGTGGATGTACGTGCGAAACACCTCCGCCTGACGTTCCTTGGAGAGCTCGGGGAACCGGGCGCCGATGGGGTTGTCGCGGAGACGCGCCCGAGTCCGGGCGAACGAGAGCTGGAGGAACGAGAAGTGCACGCGTCCGAGTCCGAGCGCACGCATCTCGCGGAAGAGCACGGGGACGTGGCCGACGTTGTGGCGATCCGCGGCGTCGCCCTGCAGACGATACACGACGATCGGATCGACGTGCACCATGATCGACATGTTCGGATCCTGGCGCATGTCCGCGCAAAGCCGCACGAGCTGCCCGAGCTGGTCGATGCGCGCTTCGAGCGTCGGCGAGAGCCCGGGCTCCAGCGCGACGCCGGTCGTCTCGCCGTTGACGGTGAACGTGAAGTGGTGATGGTACTTGCTCAAGACGTCCTGATTCGCGGACCACGCCGCGATCAGATTCGCGTAATCCTTGGACCACCAGCTGATGACCGCGTTCCGCTCGGGCGACACGGGGTATTCGACCGGCTGCCTTGTCATCGGATTCTCGTATTTAAGCACTCCCCCGCGCAGTCCATCGAAAATGGCGGCGAGCAGGCGGGGATTCGACGGCACGTCCGTCCTGCGGCTCGCGCTGATCACCTCGACCACTTCCTTGGCAACGGCGGCGGACATCTTATTTTATTTTATTTTTTGAATTATTTTAAATAATTCGGTTGACAGCAAAAAAACTAATTATTTAAATACGTCATAATTATGACGTCATACTGGACCCGATTCACACACACACACACACACCGAACGCCGGATATGGCGCGTAATACACATACTCGTCGCCGACGTGACCGGACAACGCCAAAGTTGTTATGCCAAAAATATGCCGGCCCAATTCGAAATTGGAAAAAAAATAACATCAGATATGGACGCTCCGGCGAAACGTGGCAAACCATGCTCAACGACGGACATGACGGGATGGAGCGCCACGAGGAAAGCGCTCACCACGCTCGGATTGGCGGGGCTAGAGCGCACCGGCGGAGAGAGTCCGGCGAGTCTTCTCGCGATGTATCAGTGTCTGTTTCGCGAGTTCTTCGAGATCGCGGTCGAACCGCACACGGTCGGCACGATCTTCGTGTGTGGCGGTCACGACCAGAGGGGATACGTGTCGACAAGCGAGATTTTCACGGTTTCGAAGAACGAGTGGCGTGATGCTCCCGATTTGCCTGAACCACGTGAAGAGCATGGCATCGCATTCGTTGATGGTCGCGTCTTCGTGTTCGGTGGTCGGATTTCTGGTGGTCCCACGAACACATGCGTCACGTTTTCGATTTCAAGGAACAAGTGGGAAGTGATTCCACTGATGTCAATCGTGAGGAGTCAACCAGGCGTCGCAGTCGTCGGTGATCGCATCTTCGTCATCGGTGGAAGGGATAATGATGGCGATACTCTCGAATCAGTTGAAGTTTACAAAGTTTCAGGGAACACATGGACAGCACCAGGCGTCGTTGCACCGATGCCAACTCCGAGGTTCAACTTTGGAGTTGCGGTCATCGGAAACCGCATCTTCACATTCGGTGGTTGGAACCGCGGTGAACTTTCCACAGTTGAGGTTCATGACACGGAGACGAACACGTGGACGAAACTCTCGCCGATGCCCACCGCTCGCAGTGGAATGGCAGTCGCCGTCATCGGTCATCAAATCTGGTGCTTTGGTGGATTCGATGGCAGGTACCTTGACGTGATGGAGGTGTTTGACGTGGACAAGAACGAGTGGACCACGTCCAAGTTCAAGATGACATCACCGAGGAACGAAGCGAAGGCAGTGGTCATTGATGGAATGATCTGGATCATCGGTGGTGATTCACATGGTGAACCGATCGATCTGGTTGAAATCTTCGATCCAGAGACTGGAATGTGGACCATCGCACCATGCATGCACACCCCGCGCTTTGGTCATGCAGCGATCGCGTTCTGAACACGCGCTCTTTGCATGCTCGGCACCATAAACAACCCCAAAAATATCTTCGTAACAATTGGGCAATTAAAAAAACAAATCACATGACGACCGCCATGAAGATATTCACGCTGACCGACACGATCGGATGGAGTCTGCGGAGGAAGGCGCTGGTCGCACTCGGGCTCGCGGGACTCACGCGCACCGGTGGGGAGAGTCCGGCGAGTCTTCTCGCGGGGGACCATTGGCTGTTCCTCATGTTCGACGAGATTGCGGTCAAGCCGTACACGACCGACACGATCTTCGTGTGCAGTGGTTGGGGTAAATCCGGCAAGCTCAGCAGTGTCGCCACATACGCAATTTCAACGAACGAGTGGCATGATGCTCCTGACTTGCCTAAACCGCGGTGCGACCATGGCATCGCGTTCGTTGATGGTCGTGTCTTCGTGATCGGTGGTTGGACTCCTGATGATGGAACCACGGACACATGCGTCACGTTTTCGATTTCGAGGAACAAGTGGGAAGTGATTCCACCGATGTCAATCGCGAGGAGTTATCCAGGCGTCGCAGTCGTCGGTGATCGCATCTTCGTCATGGGTGGGTGGCACAAACAGATTCGCACGTGCATTGTTGAAGTTTACAAAGTTTCAGGGAACACATGGACAGCACCAGGCGTCGTTGCACCGATGCCAACTCCGAGGTTCGAATTTGGAGTTGCGGTCATCGGAAACCGCATCTTCACGATCGGTGGTTTCAACGACGGTGCACTTTCCACAGTTGCGGTTCATGACACGGAGACGAACACGTGGACGAAACTCTCGCCGATGCCCACCGCTTGTTATGGAATGGCAGTCGCCGTCATCGGTCATCAAATCTGGTGCTTTGGTGGATACAGTCGCAAGAACGTTGACGTGATCGAGGTGTTTGACGTGGACAAGAACGAGTGGACCACGTCCAAGTTCAAGATGACATCACCGAGGAACGGAGCGAAGGCAGTGGTCATTGATGGAATGATCTGGATCGTCGGTGGTGAATCAGGTGGTAAAGCGCTCGATCTGGTTGAAATCCTCGATCCGGAGACTGGCACGTGGACCAACGCGCCAAGCATGCACAGCCCGCGATATAATCATGCGGCGATCGCGTTCTGACCACACGTCCATCGCACACCCGACACCGCAAACCAAAACCAAAAATATCTTCGTATCAATTGGACAATTAAAAAAACCAAATCACATGACGACCGCCATGAAGATATTCACGCTGACCGACACGGTCGGATGGAGTCCGCGGAAGAAAGCGCTGATCACGCTCGGGCTCGCGGGACTCACGCGCACCGGCGGAGAGAGTCCGGCCAGTCTTCTTGCGATGTACCAGTGTCTGTTTCGCGAGTTCTTCGAGATCGCGATCAAGCCGTACACGGTCGACACGATCTTCGTCTGTGGCGGTTACGACTGGAGGAGATGCATGGCGACGAGCGAGATTTTCACAGTTTCGACGAACGAGTGGCATGGTGCTCCCGACTTGCCCGAACCACGTGCAGACCATGGCACCGCGTTCATTGATGATCGCGTCTTCGTGTTCGGTGGTTGGACTTCTGTTGGATACACGAACACATGCGTCACGTTTTCGATTTCCGTGAACAAGTGGGAAGTGATTCCACCGATGTCAATCACGAGGAGTTCGCTAGGCGTCGCAATCGTCGGTGATAGCATCTTCGTCATGGGCGGATTATCCAGAGGTCAGTTCTTCGATTCAGTTGAAGTTTACAAAGTTTCAGGGAACTCGTGGACAGCACCAGGCGTCGTTGCGCCGATGCCAACTCAGAAGTGCGAGTTTGGAGTTGCGGTCATCGGAAACCGCATCTTCACAATCGGTGGTTACAACCGCGGTGATATACTTTCCACGGTTGAGGTTCATGACACAGAGACGAACACGTGGACGAAACTCTCGCCGATGCCCACCGCTCGTCGTGGAATGGCAGTCGTCGTCATCGGTCATCAAATCTGGTGCTTTGGTGGATACGATGGCAATTTACTTGACGTGGTGGAGGTGTTTGACGTGGACAGGAACGAGTGGACCACGTCCAAGTTCAAGATGACATCACCGAGGGATGGAGCGAAGGCAGTGGTCATTGATGGAATGATCTGGATCACCGGTGGTTATTCGTATGATGTAACGCACAGTCTGGCTGAAATCCTCGATCCGGAGTCCGGGTCGTGGTCCGTCGCACCACACATGCACTCCAAGCGTCATTGTCACGCGGCGGTCGCGTTCTGAACAACCCCAAAATTATCTTCGTATCAATTGGGCAATTAAAAAACCAAATTACATGACGACCGCCATGAAGATATTCACACTGATCGACACGATCGGATGGAGTCCGCGGAAGAAAGCGCTGATCACGCTCGGGCTCGCGGGGCTCACGCGCACCGGCGGAGAGAGTCCGGCGAGTCTTCTCGCGATGTACCAGTGTCTGTTTCGCGAGTTCTTCGAGATCGCGGTCGAACCGTACACGGTCGTCACGATCTTCGTCTGCGGCAGTTACGACTGGGGGAGATGCGCGTCGACGAGCGAGATATACGCAGTTTCGAAGAACGAGTGGCATGATGCTCCTGACTTGCCTGAACCACGTTGCGGACATGGCATCGCGTTCGCTGATGGTCGTGTCTTCGTGTTCGGTGGTTTGACTCCTGGTGGATACACGAACACATGCGACACGTTTTCGATTTCCGGGAACAAGTGGGAAGTGATTCCACCGATGTCAAACAAGAGGAGTCACCCAGGCGTCGCAGTCGTCGGTGATCGCATCTTCGTCATCGGTGGAGGGAATGACTGGAACGTTATTCTTGATTCAGTTGAAGTTTACAAAGTTTCGGGGAACACATGGACAGCACCAGGCGTCGTTGCACCGATGCCAACTCAGAGGTACGATTTTGGAGTTGCGGTCATCGGAAACCGCATCTTCACATTCGGTGGTTACGGTGGCACTCTCGCACTGACCTGTGTTGAGGTTCATGACACGGAGACGAACACGTGGACGAAACTCTCGCCGATGCCCACCGCTCGTCAGGGAATGGCAGTCGCCGTCATCGGTCATCAAATCTGGTGCTTTGGTGGATTCAACTGTGGCATGTACCTTGACGTGATCGAGGTGTTTGACGTGGACAATAACGGGTGGACCACGTCCAAGTTCAAGATGACATCACCAAGGCACGGAGCGAAGGCAGTGGTCATTGGTGGAATGGTCTGGATCATCGGCGGTTCTTCAGGCAGTGAACCACGCGACCTGGTTGAAATCCTCGATCCGGAGACTGGCACGTGGACCAACGCGCCAAGCATGCACAGCCCGCGATATAATCATGCAGCGGTCGCGTTCTGACGTTCCACGCGACGCCCCCCCCCCATCGCGCAATGTGTGCACGATCCTCGCACGATGATGAAGTGACCACCACAACACCAACGCAAAATGTGGGTAAACTCCAGTGTTCATTTTCGGGTCATGTGTGTGGATGTACAGTTTGTGCCCGCCGGTGACGATATACTAGCCACGCGATCGCCGCGCATATGCCCGCCGCGGGCGCCAGTTCAACACGGAGATCCCACGAAACGACATACAACCACTTCACGAATATGCCGTATAACAGGACGACGAGGAACGTGTGTATGCCCGCGTATACGATCCCGGCCATTCCCGGGATCGGGTCGATACACTTGCTGACCACGAGTGTCATCGCGAAACCGACGACAGCGCGATACACTACCAAACACGCGGTCACTACGCTGGCAGACGACATATCAGTGTTGGATGGTACCATTATGCGAATTTTATTTTCGTTTTTCTTCGTGCCAATTTATTGCCCCCAATTAGATTGCGGGAAAAAACGATGAAACGCACGCGAAGCCCCGACGATCTCAACGGCCCCGAGCACACCCCACGCAGCGCGGCGAGCACCGCCGAGCTGACGGACAGACTCTGGATCGCCGCCGAAAACCAAGATGTCATTTCCATCGTGGCACTCACGCGCGCCGGCGCCGATCCCAACGCTGTCCGCGATGGCGGTTCCATACTGACCGCGGCATTGCGCATCGATGACCACACGCACGACGCGGTCACCGCGTTACTCGACGCGGGCGCTGATCCGAACTTGGAGATCCCACCGAATGCGCGCGGCAATAGTTGGGGCAGTGTTCTGTCATGTGCAGTTTACTGCGACCATCCATCGATCGTGCGCCTGCTGTTGGCCCGAGGTGCGCAGCCACACATGGACGCATTGCGCAAAGCGTGCACTTGGAAACACATCGGAGACGCGGAGGCCCTCATATGCGCTGGATGTCGTATCGATGTCGCCACGGAGCCAACTATTAGCGACTTGCTCGACCATGTGTCTTTCGGTCTTCCATTTCACGGCACGACGCGCGAGCATCGGGTTCGCGAATTTGCCACGCTGTTTGTCCGTGCCGGCGCCCGGATCGACACGCAGACACAACACCGGTTTCCTGGGTTGGATGAAGTGGTGACCGACATCCACAACGAACGACAGATCGCAAAGCGGACAGCGAGTACATTCATCGCTGGTTGCGCTGTGCCCGTGGAGGACAGTCCCGCGGCGCTTCTCGCCGGGTTTCCCGAGATCGCAGGGTTCATCGCGTTCCACTCGCTGGATCCGGTGTGCACGGCCAGGGTCAATCGCCGGCCCGAGCTACCATGAACGCTGTTTTGCTGGTCACCAATTGACACGCTCAACCAACAAACACCGAAACAGTGGAACGACATGTCAACTACCAATGTGTGTTCCTATTGCAACATCCCAGTGCCCGGCTGCGCGACCAAACGCAGACTCGTTGGTTCGTGGTTTGGGCTCCTGTGCAGTGCGTGCGCCAAGAAATACGACGACGAACCAGAGCGTAACAAATGTGCGAGTTGTGGCGCCACCGTAGATGGACGCATTTGCGATTATCGATTCATCGGAATCATTATGAACCCGCTGTGCGAAACGTGTGCCCGGGAGTATGACACCCACCACGCAAACTTGATGGTTCGCATGACGTCGAATCCACACTGACAACGCTCGCCAGTGTCTGCCTAAAATTGAACAAAAACAACGTCCACAATTGCATGCACACGTGAATCTGCACGTTGCGTTCTATTTTTTTTATTTTCGCCCCCCACGGTCAGGTGTCGCTCGCCAGGACGCACGCGCAGCACTTCATGCAGCACGTGCAATCGCTGCATTTGCAGCAGTTGCGACACCAGCCACTCTCTCCGCAGCAGTCCGACGCGGAACAACAGCAGACCACACAACGCATGCACGGGCTGTGATCGCCGCTGCACCCACCATTGCACATGCACCCAGGAACGCAGTTGCCCATGTTTCGTTTTTGGTTTTCCGAATCTTATTTCGTCAATTGGCCATACGTCTGAAAAATCTATTTTCATGTGTCCGTCACCGGAATCCGCAATTGCGTCGTGCGCGGGTTTGCATTTGGGTTTTTTTGCATGTGATGCCCCCGTCGTTTATTTCGGAGTTTTAAGTCCAGCGTGTTTTGATCGGTATCCCGCGGGTGATCACGTTGGCAGGTCGCACATGCATACCAATGTCCCGCTGAAAAAAAACCCACTAGCCGGCCACGCCCAGACCTGGCACGACGGGAACTCCATCTCGTCGAAGAACTCGCCGATTGTGCGATAGTGGCTTAACTGCCCCATGGTCACGGTAGCATCGTATTTGACGAAGATTTCCAAGGCCCGGCGCTGTTCAAAGGGCGACCACCAGCGCCTTGTCCACCATTCGTTGTTGGCGAATTTGTATTCGATGGTACCATCGGCTAGGTGATATGCCCCGGAGAGCTCGATTTTCACGTCCCGGATCTCGTCGAGCACCGGCGGCAACATGCCGTGGTATGGTCTTGAACCGGCGGTGTCTTAATTCAGTCCCGGGAAGTTTGGCAACGCAGTGGCTGTCGTGGGAATGCACTGCGTCGCAACTTCGCGGGTTTCTGGCACCCCGGACACACAAACTTTATCAGTCATTTTTTTACAATCTTCCTTTGCTTTTTTTTTCCACGCTACTCAATTCGCGGCGCCTGAAAATATCCGGATCAACCCGACAATTGGTATCGAAACGAAACAAAAGCAAACCACCATGGGCACGACTACCAAAACTCCGCCATCCGAGACCGTCGACGGGCTCAGCAAGAACACGCTCGTCTACGACGTGTTTGCGCCATCGCGCACATTCTGCTTCCAGCGCGTGCCGGCGTTTGTCGAGATCCGGGACGTGCCGATCGTAAAGTGCGATACGCAGCCGTGCATTGGCGATCGCAAGCGTGTGACATGGCGCACCACGGAGACCTGGACGAGGCACCGGTTCATGCCATTCCAGCAACGCTGGGATCTGGAGATTCGCGCAGAGTACGTGAATGGCCACCCTCCGGAACGGAGATTCGGCGCACCGTCGGTGAAATTTTCGACTCCCCGGTATACTGCGCGTGCCAAGTCTGGGCGTATGCGGTCGACGTGCCCGAGTGTCGTTGGGCGAGCACCCAGGACGTCAACGTGGTTGCCCGTGGTGAACTCTCTTGTCTGGTGCGGTGACCACACGTAAAGCACACACGGGGGGGGGGTTACACGCAGACAATTGGAATACACCGATCGGATGGAAAAGTTTGCGCCACTCAAACTTCTCGTGTGCGGATCGCGGACCTGGACCGATCGCGCCAGGATCGTAGCCACTCTATCCGCGTATCCGCCCGGCACTGCGGTCGTGCACGGCGGCAACGGTACCGTGGTGCGTGGACGGATTGTCGCCGGGGCCGACCTCATGGCCGCCGAGGTTGCGCGCGAACTCGGCATGCGCACGATCTGCTACAACGCGGATTGGGCCGGTGCGGGCTTGGCTGCGGGACCGGCGCGAAACGAACGCATGCTCGTCCGGGAGAAGCCGTCGCTGGTCATCGCGTTCGTGCGGGGTCCACTGTTCAAATCGAAGGGCACGCGCGATTGCGCCACGAGGGCGCGTCGGCATGGTATTCGTGTCCAGATCGTGAATGATTGAAATGTGCACACAGTGGTTTTATCGCAAAAGCATCGACGCGTTTACATTGCATGCTCTGATGTGTTCGTGGTCTACGTCAAATCGCCACCGCTGCACAAAACGTGTCACCGAGCTGATCTGGCACCCCGGCCATCTCGGTGCACCTCCCGGTTTTGGGGTCATACATCTCGATCGTGCCGGCAAACTTCAGTCCGACGCGTCCATGGTCCACGGTTCCGCCGACGATCCAAATGTTTCCCGCGATGGCGACGGCGGATGCCCCGCTCCTCGGCTGCTTCAGCCCCCCGGAGCATACGCTCCACGCGTCACGTGCGATGTCGTAGGCGGCGATTGCCCGGACGCGAACTCCGCGGTGCTCTCCACCCAAAAACCAAATTTTCTGACCGGCGATGACCACAGCGGACCGGAAAATCGGCCGGGGCCTCGGTGCTAGTTCTTTTATGGCGCCGGACGCAAGGTCGATCGCAACAAAATTTACGTGTCCGCCGTGGGGATTCCCGCTAAACACGTACACCGCCCGCTCGTCGGCAATGACGGTTTCGACCGTGTCGCCTTCACATGGTTCGGTTCGCTGCACCAGCGACCTTCCGCGTTCGGTCGCCGTATCGTAGACGGTCGCGCGACACACATTTCCCCCGCAACCGACGACCGAAACGACTCGTCCGCCCGGTAGACCGGCGTGGTACGCCGGCCCGCCGCACTGCATGTACGCAGTCGATGTCACCGAGCCGTCGGCGATCAGTTGGAGCTCGTGTATATTCCCGAAACGCGAGACGCGAAAAACCCGGTTGTCCGTCGCGCCAACAGAGACCAGGCGGGCGTCGGGATACGTGCCATGTGAAATCCCCACAGCATCGGACCATTCACACCGGAGCGTGTCAAACACCGCGTATGCGTAGTCGGACATGACCACGATCTGCGGCGGGTCGACCACGAGCTCGCCGATGTCGTGCATCAAGTACGTGTCCTGCGCCAGTCCCGTCGCGGGGCTTTCGGGCGAGAGTATGGCGCGGAGGAGCGTGAGCACCGACGCTTTTTGGGCTTTGCGTGCGGCGCCATCTTCTTCGCGATGTGGACGGCTGGTCTTCATAATTTTTGGTTTCGCGGTCAACGACTTTTTTTTATTTTTTCGAAAATATTTATTTTGACAACAAATAATTATTTAAATACGTCATAATTATGACGTCAAAATATGGGGATGTCCGGACCGCGACAGTGGACACCACCGCGGTGGGTGACGTTCACATAGGCCACCGATCCCGAAAATTTACATACGAGATCCAATTGTTAAAAAATATCTCGACCAAATATCTTTTTAAAATATAAAAACGAAAAACGACATGACCATGGACGAACCCCGCCACATGAAACAGTGCACCGACGACACCACCCCGTACTTTGACGGCGTGCCAGATCACATCATCGCGGACATCTGTTGGCTACTTTTGCAGAACCCGAACAGCGAATCGTTCCACCGGTTCGCCGCGACGTCCAGGCGGATGCATTTGGTCGCGTACTCGCGCGACGCGTGGATCGGTGTCGATCTGCACAACTTCCCGGCGTATATGTGGACAGGCCCCGCGGCTGCGGTGGCCGACGTGTTCGTGGCCAAGTATGGCTGTGGCGTTGAAATGGCCCGCGATGTTCTGGGGCACGCACCCCTGCTGACCAAATTTGACATCCGACTGAGCGGCGATGCGCCAGCGCTCGGCGATCTCTTCGGCATCATATCCGCACATCCAAACCTTGTCGATTTGACCATCATGGGCGCATTCTGCGTTGACGCTATCCGAATTCCGCCGACCGTGCAGTGCGTAACGACCGACGCAGCATGCAGACCGGGCGGCATCTTCCCAAACATTCGCGCGCTCGCGTTCAAGGAATCCGCTGTTTTGACGCACTTGTCGGGGTGGATGGATGCATGCTCCAATGTGCGGAACCTGCGGTTCGACTGTTCCGTTGACTGGTCCATGGTACGCTACATCCTGCAACACCCGGCCATCGAAACGTTGACTGGGTGTTTTTCCGCGTCCGTTGCGATCGACCCAGCTGTCGTTCCGATAGCGTCGAATCTGAGGTCTTTGCGCGCGAAGTGGTGCGACGGAATATCCAACACACTGACCGAGTTTCTGCGTTGCACACCAGCCCTAACGTCGCTGACCGCGTGCTGCGTTGTGGACAGTGCGACGATCTCGTCAATTGCCCGCTTGCGCAATCTGCGCAATCTGTGCCTACGCGCGGATGGAGGACGCGGTATCATCGAGGCGTTTCGCGAGTTCTGTGACACGCAGTTCGCCGCAAAACTCGAACGGGTGAAGCTCATCAATTTTCCGGTCGCAGCGATCACTGCGTTGGTGTCTTCCCCGCGCGGATCCGCCATCCAAATCCTCGAACTGGATGGGCGATCGAGACCAACATACGATGTTGATGAAGATCTGGCACCGTACAGTCCGGATGCGATTCTGCCGTCGTGCCCGGCTCGGGTATTAATCTCACGTCGCCATCGCGAATATGGATGGCATTCATACACGCAGCTTTTGGGTGCACCAGGCATCCAGTATCTGGAGATCAGTGAAGATGCCAGCGATATGTTGTATCGATTCGCCATGGAGGGACGTCAGATCCGCGCCAAATCCGTATCCATCGTGCCGTTTATCATGGATGATATGCACCGCGAAAGATTTCTGAGCGTGTCCGGTGGTGTACGCGATACATGGGCCGTGCTCCCCGCCGTCGAGGAGATAACGATGCTGGATTGGTGGAGCAACTACGATCTGGAACGATCGGCCACATTCATACTATCGCGCCCGTGTCTCAAGAGACTTGTCACGGACATACCACGTCTCGTAGCGATGTGCATTGCGGCCGGAGCCCAATTTGCCATCGACGTGTGTCCCGCAGTTGATCGGAGGTTGATGTTAAAACGACAATAACCGGGCACTTCAATTGGACAATTGTTTTTTTGACAGACGATGAGAAAGACAATCGCCAAACTCGAACGCTACATCGACCAAACGCCGACCAGCGAATTCGACCCGGTCGCGGTTAAGATGCTGGAGGAGGCCGCGGTGGCGCGCGGCAACGACGATCCCGCGCCGTGCTCGGTGTGCGTCAGCGACACGCCGGTCGACATCTCGAAGCCGCGCACGCTGGTCGCGTGGAAGTGAAAATAATCAACTGGACATTTTTCCCTTTTCATGTTCGCATAAATTTCACATGATCCTGCACGCCCGCGGGACCGGAATCTGCCCGAGCCCTCTCGGTGTCGCTGCACGCTCCTGGGGGTGCACCGCGCAATTGAACAACCCAACGAACAGAATGAAGAGACCTGCCGAGATCGATCTGTTTTCCGCCTGTTGCGAGGACCGCGCCGACGACGTGCGGCAGATGCTGCGCGACGGCGCCGACCCGAACCAGCGCCACGAATGCGGCCTCACGCCGCTGTGGGCAGTCAGTGCGCTGGGCAACGTGAAGGCTGCCGCTGTGCTGGTGGCTGGCGGCGCCGATCTCAATGGGCTCAGCGAATGGACTGTCCGTGATAATGTGTGGCCACATCCCCGAATCAAGAGCGGTGGCATGTGCAACTGTGCGTGCAGAGAGGTGGCACTTCAGATTGCCGTTGATCGTCAGCAAGGCGAGATCGTCGACCTGCTGTTACGCGCTGGAGCCGATCCACACCGCGGAGATAAGGTCGGCATGTCTCCGTTCGTGTACGCCGCCGGCTACGCGACCCCAATGCTGCCGAGGATGATCGCCCTCGGCGTCGATCCGCACGTGGAGGGCCACCATGCATTGGACGCCGCGGCGTCAGCGTTCAACACGCCCAGCGTAAAGCTGCTGCTGGAAGCCGGGGTGCACCCGGTCTCGGTGCGCGTTAACTGGGGGTGCTGCGTGAAGATGACCAGGATCCTGCGTGCGGCGTGCGTGAAGAAGGCGTCCGCGCTGTGCCTCGCGACGCAACCCGGGCTTGGGACCGACAGTCCGACGGCGCTGCTCGGGGGATTTCCGGAGATCTCCGCGTTCATCGTTGCGCTCGCGGCGCAGTTCGACGCGCACCCGGTCACGTGCACCGACGAGCTCATGGCGACCAAGATCCGCGCGATCGCGCACCGCGTCCCAGAGCTCCCGTGAAAAGATGGAGGGCGCACGTCCGTCCACCGTCTGTGCCGACGTGGACGCGGCGGACCGGAATCGGTCTGGGCGCGTCGTCACAATATTGGGCACGGCCAATTGAACAACGGTATTTTTACAGACGATGAACCCAATCATTTCCGCTCTCGTGGAATTCTCGACATTTGCATTCGTTATCGTGACGGGGGTCGCAGGCGCGCTTCTGTTCGAGTTCTACATGTCGAAGCATTCGTCGCCGGTCTACATAATATCCATAACACTGTGCGTACTGTTGAACGTGGTTTCGATGATCATCGGTGTGTGGGGTTTGAACACACTGACCATAGTTCTCGTTCTCGCATTCATCGGCGTGACCATGATCCCACCGGTACTATATGCGTTGAGTGTCCTGCTCAGCATGGTGTTCGCCAGTTTCCGTGGCGCGCCCCCGGTGCGAATAACTGGCGCCACAAACTGAAACCACACGCACGCCAATTCATCGGACAGACCGAAAAAAAAAGAGACGCACTCGGCGTAAAATCCGCACCCACAATCAACGCGTAGACGCCAAATGGATTTTCTTTGCGACATTCTCTCTGCCGAGCATCGGGCGTTGGTTTTCCACGCCGACCGCGACGTCGTCGCGACCTTCCGGATCGCGGCAGGTGACGCGCCAGAGTCGTGGGCAGAAGAAAAGATGGAGGACCGGTCCGTGGATACACTTTTCACGCGCAAACTGCATGTCAATGTCGTGGGAGACGCGTACGCAGAAGTCTGGGCAGAGTACGACTACTGCGCACGTCTCGTGCACGCTGGGGTCTGGCTCGACGATTTCTTCGCGTATCTGCCCATCGATGACGAGCCAATCCGTGTCGTTCCGCGTGGCGGCCTTCTGTGTCGTCACGTCACCATGCGGTACGGGAACCTGAAGTTTGGGTTCGATGTGCACGAATGCTGCATGCTGTCCGAGTTGTGCATGCTGATCGAATCGCGTTTGGCGCTCCCGCTACACCGGCTCCGACCGGTCCTGCCAGACCGGGTGCTGGCAGTGTACCCTCAGGATGAATTTGAGGTCATGGACACAGATATGATGGGAAAATGTGAGGTGCCCCAATGAAGATTCCACCTCACGTCCTTTTCATAAGCGCGATTTTAGCACCGAGTAGAGGACACCGCCGACGCCCAACAGGAGGCAGACCAGGATGGCATCGACCACAAACTTGGTCGGAGGACGGATCTGTTCGAGCACATCCTTCACGCGGTGGCCGAGATTCGTGACCCGCGCATCCGCGTGGACAACTTCGACGTCGAGTGCGTCGAGCACCGCGGACTGCGTCTTCGTCTCGGCGCGGATATCGATTGCGACTTCCTTGAGTGTGCCAACATTGGTCGCGAGCGAATCGAGCAGCGCATCGATCTTGTGGTCCGTCTCGTGCAGCACCGCGAACCGCGGATCGTCCAGGTCCGGCAGCCGCGTCACGGTCGGATCGATCTGTTCAGACGCCGGGCGGTGCGTGTCGTACCGCTTTCGTTCCAGTGCAACGCACTCCTCGAGGTGTGCGGTCATCACGTCGAGCACCTCGGCGCGAAGGCGCATTCGAGCCTCGACCGCCGGATCGATGGTGGCAGACTCGGCGCATTTGACCACCGCAACCTTTTCATGCGCGACAAGCTCTTCGATCGCCCCGCACACAGCGGAGATGGCCATTCGCACGTTTTGTGCCATTTCAACGACGTGCACAGAACCGGCGCACTCGTCGCCATCGCGTTCCTTGATCATGGCCCGTATTTTGCGAAGGTCGGCCGCGATCCGCTATATTTTGAAACTTCGGGACTTCATAAATTCAATGGTTCATGCAAATCTCGTAGAGCAGTTCCGACACCACGTTCCCGGCGTGCAATGGGAAAATGGCTAGCCTGTAGCAGGCAGCGCCGGAGCCCACACCATGGGACGGCTATGTCCAAACGACGAATCCCGTGTCACGGATTGTCGTTGACGAATTTGATGGCGATGTTCCTAGCAGCGCCGATATCGCGATCGACGACGAGTCCACAGTACGGACAGGTGAAGAGTTTACGCGAACCGACCTCGTGCATACGACCGCAGTGTCCGCATGTCTTGGATGTGTACGCTTCGTCGACGATGAACAACGTGACACCGCGCTGCTTCGCCTTGTGCACCATGAACTGTCTGAACCGGTAGTGTGCGAGTGTGTACATCCTGGACACGGTCTTCCTGCTGATCCTGCGTCGGCCCTTCTTGGCCATGTTCCTGGTCTGGAACTTTGGGAGCAGGATCAGATCGTAGTTGACGCAGGCCCAGGCGGCGAACTTGTGGTGCAGCTCGTCGACCATGTTGCGGATGCGCGCCTCGACGCGCGCGGCGGCGCGGCGCATGTGCTGGCGGCGTCCGTGGGCGACCCCCGGCTTTGTCATGCGCGCGCGGATGCCGTTGGCGGTGTTGGCGAGGCGCCAGAGTTTGCCGTTCGTCTCCCCGCCACCCCACTCGACGACGAGGCCGGCGGGGTCGTAGCCGGTCATGAAGGTGCGCACGCCGGGGTCGAGCGCGAGCTGCCGCTGCGGCGCGGGCGCGGGTGCGGGTGCCGCTGCGGCCGGGGCCGCTGCGGGCGCCTCCGCTCCGGTGGGAGGGAGGCGCGGAGCTTTGATATCGCTCCCACCTTTTGCCGGGGGTGGCACGGGTACGATGAGAAAGTACCTGCGCCGGACCTTGTCGTGCAGCAGCCGGACGTCGGCGCCGAACGTCGCGGGCATGGGCTGGTCGGACGCCATCGCAACACGCGCGGCGGGCGTGCCGAACATGGTGCGGAACCACGGCAGCGTCGCGCCGTCGAGGTTGCGCTTGCGCAGCGTCAGCGACTCGGTGGGGTCCTTCTTCGCGCGGAGCTTGAACGTCCAGTCAGCCGCCCTCGCATCGACCCCCTTCGCGGCCGCTTCCGACTCGCAACGCGCTTTCGTGCTCTTGATTGCCTTGGCCAGGTCGCGCACTGCAGAGTCCCGCACCTCGTATGGTATGTCCGTCCAGTCGGCCGCGTGCTGTTCGCGTGCAACCGCGCGCCAGACGGCGTTGTTCGTGACCGCGGCCCGCACCGCCTTCTGCAGCTTCTTTCCGGACGGCTTCTGCCCGGCCACCGTCTCGGCGTTGGCGATCTCGGCGCCCCGGTTGTAGATGTATCGGCTGGCGCCGAGCGCCGTCCGGAGCATCGCGCGCTGGGCCACGGTCGGTCTGATCCGGATCCGCCGCGCGACCGTCCCCTCCGCCTCAGAGCGCTTCCTCGCGTCCTTCGCCCTGCGGAGCCTTCCCGCTTCCCGCTGCTCCGGCGTCAGGTTCGCTTCCTTCTTCGCCCTCCTCTTCTCCGCCGTCGCCTGCTTCTTCCGCGCCTCGCGCGCGTCTTTTTCGGTTCTGCGCCGAGCGGCGACCGTTATTGCTGGCGACGAAAAATCTGTCAATTGGAATCGTTAATAAATAAACACCTAACGCGGCGATGAATACTTTTAAAAATGCTGCGGAGATTCGTCAGGATGGTACAATTATCGTCAGCTTAACCCAGGGCCAAAAGACGGTTGTGGACGACACTCCATCTACCCGCGCGTTATTAACTCGGTATAAATTCTACTGCAACCGGTGTGCTACTGGAAAGCCGTATGCAAAAGCACGCGCCACGCATCGCGCAGACGCCCGTCGCACTGTTTGTCTACACCAACTATTACTGGTCGCTGATGTGCCGGGCGTTGAGGTAGACCATGTGAACGGCGATACACTTGATAACAGAGCCACGAATCTGCGCCTGGTCTCGCATCGAGTGAACTGCACAAACCGCAGGCTGCACCGTAACAACACGAGTGGGGTGTGCGGATTGTATCGTCATCACGGACACGGGAGATGGATCGCGAAGTGGGTCGACATACATGGGACGAGTCGTCATGCAGGATTCGCGGACATAAAATACGGCGGAACCACACGTGCACGAGAGCTTGCCATCGCCAAGCTTGCCGAAATGAAAAGTACATTACCGGTCTATATCGCGGCACGCGCACTGCCCACTGCACCAACCACATACACACTGAAATAAGAAATTTCCTTACGTCGTAATGGCGAGGAGGTCGTCGCGGAGATCGTCGGCGACGGCGTCGGCGGTTGCGGGCGCCACGCCGCCGTCGCAAACCACGACCTTGCACCCACACTGACCGAGGATGTGCTCGACGAGCTCGAACGCGATGCGGCAGAGCCGATCCCGGTGGGCGACCACAACTTCGTCGACGCCGCCGCGGATCGCGCGGTCCAGAATGGCGAGCAGGCCCCGGCGGTGGAAGTTGATCCCGGACGCGATATCCTCAACGACCTCGTGCTCGGGGTACCGGGCGCGGAGGTCCGCGCGCTGGCGCTCGAGGTCGGGACGCTGCTTGGTGCTCGAGACGCGGCAGTAGAGAATGCGCGCTCGAGGCTTTGCTGTTGCATCTTTCGCGGCGGCGGCCGGCACGCGCAGGGTCCGCTCGATGTCGGGCAGGCTGTACAGCCGTTTGCCGCCGGCGGCGCCGATCCGGATGCACCGCACGCGCCCGGTGTTGGCCCAGCTGCGCAGCGTGGCGCCGCACATCCGGAACCGGGTCTGGACCTCTTTCCCGGCAACGTATGGTTCGGCGGAGCCGGCGGCCGCGGCCCCGCTTTCGGTTGCGCTTTTTTCCGCTTCATCTTTTTGCATGTCGTTTGTTTGTTGCGAATTGGAGATTCCCGAAAAGTCGTTTCTTTATATGTTACGCGTTTTCGCCGTGAAAATGTTTTTCGGTGAGACCGGAATTGGGCCGGCGCGGCGTCTATTGACAAGACTCGCGAATATTGCGAATCCGAGCGTTGACCGCATGCTCCGGCATCCGCATAACACGGCGGACGAACGAAAGTTTTGCGGGTTTTGTCATACTCGCGCCGACGGTCCCTCGCCGCGGTGAACGGGTCCAGCGGGGGTGTTTGCCGTGCTGCGGCGGGCAGACATTCGTCGCGTATATTGGTCAGGTGTGTCATAAGCTTCTCCATTGTCGATTTGTTATTTTGGTGCGATGTGGGTCACCAATTCGCGCGACCCGAAAAAACCCGCCATTCACCAAAAACGCGTTGTACCGGACGTGCGACCCCAACGCCGTACACTAATTCTCCGCGCGCAACATGACGACAAAATCCGCACCGCGGCCGGAAGATCTGCCGTGCTGCATCCGTTTCGTGACGGATCGCGCCGCCGCCATCAGCTCGCGGCAGATCGACGTGCTGTTCGATTGCGCCAACGTGGACGCCACGCCGGCCGAGCACAACGACGCCATCGGCCTCGCGCAGAACCGGCGGCACTCTGCGATCACGCTGATCGATACGCTGCTGGCCGCCACCGCCAACAGGATACGCGCGCCGACGGATCTACCTCTGGGGTTTCGCGGCGTCGTCCGCGGAGAGGGGATGGAGGACGACGTGGGGTACGTATTTGGGCTGGCCCGCGCGATGATCGGCGCGCGCAGCGCGTTCCTGTACCTCGAGCAGACCGCGCGCTGGGCCGCGGACGTCACGTGCACGCGCCACATGCCGCCGCGGTACGCGGGCCGCGACATGTACCGCGAGCTCCACGCGTCGGCGGCGGCGTACATCGCGTCGCTGTCCCGGTTCGCGGCCAGGTGCCGCCCCGCCGCGGTTCCGCCGGGCGCCATGACGAAGGCCGGGTACGTTGCCATGCACGGGTACTACGAGGAGCAGATGCAGGCCGCGATGGCCGCGTCGGTGCTCATCCGCGCGGAGATCACCGTCCGCGCGACGTCCAGCACGCGGTACACCAAGTCCTCGCACGGTCTGCGCGACGTAGTTTGCGCGGTGGCCCGCGTGGGCGCGCGCATCATCGACATGATCGAGCATTTCGCGGACGGCCGCGCGTTTGAAACCGCCGCCGCCGTTCCGCCGCCGCTCTACTCCGCGGCCAGCTTTGGTCCGCAGTCGGGCACCGAACTGGACGTCGGCGGGCCCACGGATGTCGCGCCGTGGACCGTGGTCACTCCGCCGTTCGCTGGCAGCAGGCGCATGACGCACAACGACTTTGTCAGGAAGGTCGTGGAGCTGTTCACGATAAATTTCCTCGGCATCGACGTGCGCGCCGTCGCGAAGACCGCCGCGGGCGACTGCGAGCGGTTGATCGCGTTGCCGACGATCGAGTGGATGATCGGGGTCGTCTCTGGCGACGGCAACGCGCCGCACTTTCCGCAATACGCGCCGCGCGAGGCGGGCGAAGCCGACATCGAGCGGACCGAGGAGTGCATGGCGCGGGAGAAGCTGACGCAGCCAGCGACGGTTTTGGGCGAGATGCTCGGCCTCGACGCGCTGCTGCACCCCGATAATCCCACGCGCAGCATCGGACTGCGCGACTCGCGCCGCGACGACCTGGGCGCGCTCGGCGCGTTCGGGATCGTCGCCGACGAGGATTCCGTCCACATCCGGGCCGTGGCGGCGGTGTGTGCTGCCCACTCCATCGTGCACGTGCTCCGGCGGGCCGCGGATCGAACGGCGGGCGCGACGCTGCCATACAAGGACGCGCTGCGCGAAGCACTCGCGGCTGCCATCGATCCGAGCAACGCAACCAATGCGGAACGCGTGGCGCGGCTGATCCTCAAAACGGGCGTGCCCGCCCCCGTGCTGCCGGCCACTCCCCCGAGACAGCGCCGCCACCGTCGGGATCCGTCGCCGCAGATCGAACCGAGCACGCCATCGGTTCCCCTGCACTCTAGCGCGGAGGAAGAACCCCGGCCGTTGTCGACGCCGCCGCAGATCGAACCGAGCACGCCATCGGCTTCCCTGCGCGCCAGCACGGAGGAAGAACCCCGGCCGTCGCCGCCGAGAAGCCTCGACTCTGCGGTGGCTGCACTGACCACGCCCGTCGTCGCCGCGCTGATCCCGGATGTGCCGATCGCCGCCACTGCACCCGCCGCACCCGCGGTGGCCACGCAGGCGCGCGTTCTGCTGGAACTCGCGGCCGCGGCGCCCGAGATATGCCCCGAACCTGCCGCGCTCATGCCGCGGCCGATGCCGGTGCGGTTTGTCACCCGCTTTCCCACGTTTCCGGGGATCGAGGACGCCCCCGCGGATCCCGTGACGTATGCGGTCAGGCGCGATGTTCGCATACTCGAAGACAGCAAACTCGTGATGGTATACGTCTGAACGACAAACGCCACACGCACGAAGAAGCAGTGAAAAAAAAAGATGACGATGTTATGCCGTATTTTCGTGCTGGGTGTTGTCCTGCACATGTGCGCGGGCGAATATTGTCTCTACGCGCCTCTCGCGTCCACCCCATCGTGCCCGAAAGTCTGGACGCGTGCATCGGCCGGTCCCGGCGGGGCACCGTCGTGCGAGTGCTGCGAGCTATGCGGCACGCGTGACTGGCTTGGCGCGTGCAGTCCGACGTGTCCGACAGAGTGCATGGCGGTTGCCGCGGCGCGCGGCGGGTACGGCGTGTGGATCGAGTTCAGCCACACCGGCGCCGAGTGCGGAACCCCCGCGAAGCCGTGCCGCATCGCCTCGTTTGGCACCGACGTCACCGCGGCCGCCACCGCGTTCATGGTCGGTCAGGCCGGCTGCACGCTCGTCGTCGACGTGCGCAACGGGACCGCGCCCACCCCCGGCCTCGCCGACCGCTGGCAGGGTCTCACCCGCGCGCTGCAGGTCGACAACGCGTTGTGCTCGGCCGGGGGGCACACGCTCTCCGTGATCGTCGATTCACACGCGGGCATCGTGACGTCCACGCTGTGCTCGACGGTCAACGGCACCTGCGCCACGGTCAACGCGAGCCTGGCATTCAACGGAACCGCCCTTCCGTGGCTCACCGACATGCCGCCGACCTTTGGCAGCACCGCGGCCGACCGTGTGTGGTCCCCCGGCACATTCGACCGCGTCGCGCTGGTGTATCCCGACGCCGCGGGCAACATCTCGTCGTTCTCGGGGAACGCGTCGGCCGGGGCGGCCGAATGCCTGGACACGGGCGGGCCGAGCACCGCCGACGAACTGACCGCGGTCGACGTCATGCGCGCGGCGTTCGAACGGTTCCTCGGCCTCGGCAACGCGACCGACAACGCGACGATGCTGTCGCTGTGCACCGCGGCGACGCACGCGATGCACGCGCTCGCCACCGGGTGGGTGCCGGTGCTCGAGGCGTCGCTCGCGGGCGCCCGGGCGTGGGCGGCGATCACCGTGCCAAACACGGACGCCGACGTCTACAGGTATTCGCGGGAGGAGAGCGCGTACTTTGCGCTCGCCATCGTCGCGATCTTCATCGGCGCGGCCATCGCGATGCTTGCCGCGGCGACCGCGTTCAACCTTTACACGTACCGACGCAACAGACATGCCGCATGATATTGAGGGGGGGGGTGTGGTTGTTGAAAATGATGTTTTTTTGCCCCCACACACGTTCACTCGGCCATGGGTACCGGTTGTTGTGCGTGTTCTGCGGCGCAGGCGCGAGCGGCTTCAATGCGTTCGCGGATGAACCGACAGAGAACGCTGTGGCCCAGCCTCCACGCGCGCGCGGCGCACTTGGCGTCGCAGTATCGCGCGTACGAGTGGCAACCGCTGCACGTGTATATCATCTTGCCCGGCTCGTTCAGCCCGGACTTGTTCGGGACGGTCGTCGCGATGACCTCGCCGCACGCGTGGCACTTGGTGGTGCGGAACACCGTACCGTCGATGGACATTGGCACGCGCAGCAACAGCGCGTCGGGCCGGATACCGTCCACCTCGAACTGCTCCACGATGCGCACCGTCTCGTCGTCGAACAGCATGTCCGCGTGGACAAACTTGTGGCCGGTGGAGCCGATGCGCTGGTCGGCGTTCACCGACACGACGATCGCGTTCACCGCAAACTCCACCGCACGCGCCGCGTCGGGGAGAAAGAGGCTGAACCGCGTCGTCGTGATCATCTCGTCTTTGCCGGTGGTCGTTTCGCGGGCGGGCCTGGTGAGGACCACCGTCCGGACCTCCTCGGGCACCATGTTGTACGCGACAAACCTGCGCTTGCGGCATTCCGCCTCGAACGCCGCGATGAACTCGGGACTCGTCGCGGTGTCGCCGGGAAGCGCGCCGGCGAACTTGGGGGCGTCGGGCGTCGTGTCCATTGGCTGCTGTTCTGCCGGTTTTTCCATCGCAGTGACAAGGAAATGTTGTGCGTGAGTTTTCACTTTCTATTTCTGTTTGGTTGTCGCGGCCCGTTGTGCGACGAACACGATGAAGTCGCGCGGCGTCTGCAATTTGAAGCCGTTGCACGCCGGGACATGCTCCGGCCTGACCAGCCTCGCGGCGTGCAGTTTGCACGCGCTCTTGTAGTGGCCCGTCCCGTACGCGTCTTCGATGTCCCCGATTCCCAACCCGGGCACGCGGCCGTGCAGCCAGGCGCCGAAATGGGCCCGCCTGGCCGGATCGGCGCATCCGCTCCACGGACACATGACCGGAAGCACGGCACCCTGGCCGGTCGCGATCGACAGCGTGTAGCACGACGACGATTTGGTGCTGTGCACCGCCATCGATCGCGCCATGGCGGTGTACGGCCGCGCGGTGTCCAGCCTCTCGCGGGCGGCCGGACCGACCGCCGCGAGCAGCATGGTCTCGACCCTGTCCACCGCGAACCCGCAGTCCATCAGACACCGCATCGCCTCGCGGCGGAAATTGTACGTGAACAACACGCCGCCGGGCTGGTCGCGGGACGCCTCGATCTGGTAGAAGAACGCGTGCACGCACGCGGGGGCGCATCCGAGCGCGGTGGCGGCGTCGACGTCCAGCGGCACATCGCCGCCGTCGCTCAGCGACCCGATGTCCGCGAGCATCGCCAGCGCGTCGTAGTGGAACGCCGACGGCGCGTGGAGCCGGGCCGTCCCCAGCACATTGGCCCGGTCCACGGTCGGCGGCGTCGGCATGCCGGCCGACACCGCGACCACCGCGACGTCGCCGCACGCGCCGCTCGCCATGCACGCGCGCTCGACCGCCGTTCCCATGGTCACCGCGATCTCCGCGGCGACCTCTGCCGCCCGTGCCGCCGGCACGTACGCGAACCCGTCGCAGACGAACGCCGTGCGATCCGCGATGGCGGGAAGCGCGAGTTCGAACGGCACCCGGTACAGGAACTCGGCGCCGGACGCGAGTGCGCGCACCGCCGCGTCCCCGCCGCACATCCGCACGCAGAGCGCGCACACCGCATCCGTCGTCTCGCGCTTGACCACCCGCGCGGCGGCGGGGATCCCGAGAAGGACCGCGATGGCCGCGTCCGGGGCCCGCGGCATTGCGCCGATCACGGCCGCGCGCTCCGCGTTCCGCATGGACCGGGCTGCGCCCGTCACGAGGGGAGTCACGAGATGCAACAGTGCCCACGCGGCGTGGAGCGCGTGCGGCTCGACGTCCGCGGGTGGCGCGGCGCCGCGCGAACCCGTCCTCGAACGGGCCATCGCCAGCGTGGCGCGCACCGCCGCCTCGATCGCCGTGCGCGGCAATGACTCTGCGAGACCGCGCGTCGGTTCCTCGATCGACGGTCCGAGCGCGAGCGGCGGCGGGAGATCGCCCGCGGCGCGGCATGGCACCCGAGCCGGCGGGGGAGCGTCGTCTTCCGACGCGCTCTGCGAGTCGTCCAGCCGCACCGCCGACCAGGTGATCGCGTGCGCGGGGCCCGCGATCAGACTGGACATGGGAACGGCGTGGAGCACCGCGCCCGGCACGTCGCGTATCTCCATGCCCGACCAGTACAGCTGCGCCGGCGTCACCGTGCGTTCGTCGCCCGCCGGCGTGCGGACCGCGATCGTCGCGGCATCGTCGACGCGCACCCGCGACAGCGCGACCACCGCCTGGCGCGGCAGATACACCACGGTCGGCAGGAGCGCGCCGCGCGCCGCGATCGTCGGTTCGCACAGCGTGCCGGCGCCAGCGGTGCGCAGCTTCGTCTCCGACATCACGTACACGTGTCCGCGGATGTCGCCGAGCTCGGCCAACCGTTCGACCGGGATGACGTACAGCTTCGCGCCCGGCGACGGACTCTGCACGACGAACGCGGCATCCGAGCTACCGGCCTCTTCGAATCCGTCCAGCGCATCCAGCGGCATCACCAACTCGTCGGATCCATCCACACCGCGCGTGGCTCTGACGACGACATCGTACAACACGCCAACTTCGGTCATCGCCGTATTTTATTATTATTATTTTCGACGTCCGCCAATTTGCGAGTTGGGGAAAAAAAAGAAGTGAACATGACGACCGAATTACCAAATCCGCTGGCCCGCGATTATGCGATCGCCGTCGTCGCGGCGCTGGACACGCTGCGGACCATCCTCGGCGCGACGCCGCCAGAGATCACGCTCCGCGCCATGTACGCGGACACCGCAAGCATGATCTCCGATCTCCTGTCCGTCGTATCCGGCGCGCTCGCGATCACTGATGCGGTGCTGCTCGCCGCCATACCCGTCGGCGTGGCGTCCATTCCCGGCGTCCAGAATTCGGTGGCCGCCATCATCTGCTCGCTCGGGTATAAACCATACACCCGCCCGGTCATGCGGGTCCGGTGCGGCGCGGGCGAGCTGGCCAGGAGCACCTCTGAACTGTGCGCGGCCGTCGCCGGTCTATGCGCCATCATCGGTCGTCCGAATCTGGCGGAGGACGCCGGCGGACGCCTGCTGGCGTACGAACTGCACCGGGTCCATTCTGCGATCAGCCACGGGGACAACCCGATCGCGGACAGCGACGCCGAGGTGCGCCGTCTGTGCGCAGAGTGCAAGAGCACCGCCGTCGCCGTGAGTGCGTTCATCGCGCGCATGCCGGCACCCGCACTCCGCACCCCGCCATCGTCGCAAGACATTGATGAAATTGACCTTGGGCAATGAAATAAAAATCTTTTTTTTTCCGTACTGTCTTCAGTTCGTCCCTCTTTCGAGTGTCCATGGCAGACGCCAGGTCAACCCGCCAGGTCGATTCACGGACACGTCGTCATAGAAAGGCGCAGTCGCGTCCACGGTCATAGCCGGACGGAAACCAGCGATGCGAGGCTCACACGGCGGCTCGGCTGACGCCCCGACCAATTGGGACGAGCCAAGGTGGCGCGGAGTTGTCCGTGAGACGAGGGTGGACGGACACGTGCCGCGATTCGCGCCGGCACAAAAGCGCGTGCCAATTGGCGGCACGCCTCGCCAAACTCAAAAGTGTGCCTCGGCTCGCGAATTTCCGTCCGGATCTGACCGCGTTTCGTGCGCTCGCTATCGGTGACGATCGATCCCCCCCAGTTCCAAAATCGAATCCGAAAAATGACGGCGACAGAGTGGAAATCCGACGAGGGGTGGTTTGGCGGGGTGAAGCCGGGGTGGCTCACGGAGACCCTGAAGGAGGACATCGCCAAGATACTCCACGGCCTGGACGCGACGACATCGTGTCCCGCGTTCAGCCTCGTGCTCGAGCCGTTCCGCTGGCTTGCGCCGGAAGACGTGCGTGTGGTGCTTATCGGGCAGGACCCGTATCCACGGAAACTCGACGCGTGCGGCGTGTCGTTCCAGTCGCTGGCCGGGCTTCCCCGCAGTGCGAGGTCGATACTCGGCAACCTCGCGCTGCACGGACACGTCCCGCCCGACGACGGCCGGACGATCGCCGACTTCCGCGGCTGGATGCGCCAGGGCGTGCTCATGACCAACACGAGCCTGACCGTGAAGGTCGGCGAACCGAACTCGCACCGCGCGGCGTGGGCGGGCATAGCGCGGCGCATACTGTCCGCCGTGCCGGTGGTGAGCGTGGCGCTGCAGCTCGGGGAGACGGCATGGGCCGTGCAGCTGCCATGCATCAAGACGGTGCGTCACGTGCACCCGGTGATCCCATCGGCGGAGGAATTCGCAAAGGTTGACTGTTTCGGGCAAGTGGACATGGAGCTGAAAAAGCTCGGACTCGCCCCGATAAACTGGGCATCGAT
>Ga0265297_10003256_pt1 | contig 29944 bp, 29 predicted proteins | sample Munlanlwell13791_FD_192502 | JGI IMG/M metagenome (GOLD analysis project Ga0265297, IMG submission 192502) | Leachate microbial communities from a municipal landfill in Southern Ontario, Canada - Leachate well 137-91 | ecosystem: Engineered > Solid waste > Landfill > Unclassified | place...
ATGAGTTTGCTTCCGCCTTGTTCGCAAGCGAATAAATCATGCTAACCTCAAGCGATTCTTCCAAATCCAAATTCGGCATAATTCCGGCGGCGGCCTTTGCAAGCATTGTTTTTCCCGTCCCCGGAGATCCGATAAGACAAATGTGATGACGCCCGGAAATGGCTATCTCAAGAGCTCTTTTTTGAACCTGATGACCATATATCTCATCCATATCTATTTCGGAAAATTTTTTTCGCACAGGTATTTTTGCCTCTTGCAGATGCAGATTCACAGCGCCATATAAAATTTGTATAGCCTCTTTTAAAGTTTTCGCAGGATGTATTTTTATATCACCAATAAAAGAAGTTTCATCCAAATTATCAAAGGGAATAATCACATTTTTAAATCCGTTTTTCTTGGCAAAATTAACCAACGCAAATGCTCCGGGTACGCCTCTAAGCCCTCCATCAAGGGTAAGTTCCCCAATACAAAATATTTTATCAAACTTAATTTCCTGAATTTGGCCGGAAGCCTGAAGTATACTAATGGCTATTGGAAGATCAAAAAGCGAACCGTGTTTTTTTATGTGCGCCGGCGAAAGATTTATAACCATCCTTCTTAAAGGGTACGTATATCCGGTTCTCTTTATTGCGGGGCGCACCCTCTCTCTGGCTTCTTTAATTGAAGCATCTCCAAGCCCGACTATAGAGCATGCCGGAAGCCCTTGGGCTACGTCAGCCTCTATGCGAGTAAGTGTTAAGTGCAGGCCGTCGATTGCGGCTGAAAAAAGTTGCATAAGAAAAATTTACAGTGCCCTAATTAAAGCAAAGTAAAATGAAATTTCTCTAAATTTATTCTAAACTATTCTCCAACCTTCACATCGTAATATTGCTCGCCCACAAGCATTCTTATAATAGCTCCGGTATTGTTTGCTTCAATTTTTTCCGGCACGCCCGGAATGACATTTGATAATTCAAGAACCAAATAAGTTTGCCGAGCCTGCAAATCAAACACGTGCAGACTTACCAAGCTTTGTTCAACCAAATCATCAACCGTTAAAGTCTCGTCCGTCTCTCCAAAAGCAGAAAAATACGGCCTAGAAGAGCCACTTAATGAATACTTCTCAGTGGAAACAAAATAAAATTTGCCGCCCGGAGCCGCCGTAATAAGCCTTGGCAAAGTACTAAAATTAAGCATTTCAACTGTTTTGTTTTGGGCGTTCATAAGCCAAAGAGCAGGCGCGGATTCTTTATCCGCTTTGCCGCTAAAAATATAGAAATTACCATCATCGGACCATTGCCCTTTTTGAACGGCATACCCTTCAAAAACATTTGTGCGCGACTTATCCTCCATGTTTATTACATACAAAATATGAAGATCCGAAGTTGTGTCGGTAAGCGCAATTAACTTCTCATCCGAAGAAAGGGACAATAGATATTGGCCAACACTCCTTAAAAAATAAACATTTTTTTCAGCCGAGCCGGTGGTTAAATCAACCTTTAAAAGCGCGTCTTTTTTTGAAGCATCATCATATAAAATTGAGTAGAAAGCATCTTCAGCGATGTTCCAAACCCCGGAAGAAGCTCCATTTAAAGCTTCGATCGGACTTTGTTCAAACGTGTCGGTTTTATAGTAAGAAACAGCTTCATCTTCAAATAAAATCGCACCATTTCCCGAAGAAGAAAATTCAATATTATTTATTTTTTTAGGCATTTTCTCCAGCAAGTACCCATCCTGAATCATATGAAAAAGCGATATATCCAAAAGTTTTTCCTCGTACTTTGAATAGCCAACCGGAAGACTTATTTTTGGGTAATCAACTCCGGTTAAAGGCTTTGCCTCAAAAACCGTATCGTAAGAAACAAGCACTATCTTCCCGCGTTGAACGGAAACAAAACCGGATTGATCCGTATACCCTTCTTTTGAAATTGTATATGAATACTCCCTTGCCCTGAGCGAATAAGAACACTGCGTTTCAAGACATGTATAATTTTCACCGTTTATTGAAAGCGTAAAAGGGGGAACTCCCTCAACTATAATTTGCCCGTTATTAAAAAAGAAAATCCAAATTGCGTAAAAAGCCCCGAGCAAAGGTATTAACACCAAAATTGCAAAACCCAAAAGTTTGTTTTTATCCATATTCATTTCCATAAAAGATCACCTTAAAAATTAACATTCTTATAATGCCTTATATCCTTAACTTCATCAAAGGAATTCATAATAATGGTGATCAAGTCCATTCGCCAAAGTCCGCGATATTTTGATTTATAGACATACTGCCAAGCCGACTTAAGCAAAAGCCTGTATTTATGAACGGTAAATGAATCTTCCGGGGTACCGCATGCAAGACTTTTGCGGGTTTTGACTTCAACAAAAACAAGAGTACTATTTTTGTGCGCCACAATGTCAATTTCGCCGTAACGCGTATACAAATTTTGATGAATTACGGTATAACCGTTTTTCTGCAAAAACATCGCAGCGTAATCCTCCCCTTTTTGTCCAATTATTTGCTTCATAGAGCCATGCTAACATACAAATATAAACAAAATATAAAAATATTTTGAAATTTATGGTTTTCAGCGTACAATAAAAATCCTTTTATTTTCATTGATTGAACATGGGCAACAATCAAGACATGTCACACGTTCCTCCTCACAGTTTGGAGGCCGAAAAGTCAACGCTTGGAGCGCTGCTTATAGACAAGGATGCAATTATTAAAATTGCCGACCTGATAACCGCTGAGGACTTTTATCATGAAAAACACGCTTCGATTTACAGAACGATCGTCGAACTTTTTGAGAAGAGACAGCCAATTGACGTACTTACCGTCACCTCTCTTTTGGAAGACAAAAAGGAGCTTGATATGATTGGAGGAGCTTCTTATATTGCCGATTTAACCTCGGAAGTCCCTACAGCTTCACATATTTTCCAGTACGGAACAATTGTTAAGCAAAAAGCTATTTTAAGAAAACTCTTAAAAGCGGGGGATACTATTGTGGGTCTTGGATACAAGGAAACAGAGGAAATTGAGGACTTATTGGAAGAAGCCGAGAAGGCTTTATTTAGTGTATCTCAGACATTTATTAAAGATAGATTCGTACATGTTAAAGACGTTTTAAGCCAAACTTACGAGAAACTTGCGGACCTTCACGATCCGGACAGCAAAGAAAAATACAGAGGCATTCCAACAGGATTCAGGGATCTTGATAACCTGTTATCCGGCATGCAACCTTCGGATTTGGTGATTATCGCTGCCAGACCTTCAATGGGAAAAACCGCTTTTGCTCTTAATATAGCGCAAAATGTGGCACGCAATAATAAGTCCGTTGGTATGATTTCACTTGAAATGTCAAAAGAACAGCTTGTGGAACGTATGTTCTGCTCACTTCTTGGAGTTGATTCTTGGAAAATGAGAACCGGCAAACTTACCGACGAAGACTTTGGAAGAATCGGAGGGATTATGGACGAATTAAATTCAATGAAGTTTTATATAGACGATTCAATCGGTGGATCAATAACCGAACTTAAATCAAAGGCACGAAGATTGCAGATGGAAAACGGCCTTGATATGTTGATTGTTGACTACCTGCAGCTTATGTCCAACGGAAAATCTTCAGGCAATATGTCTAACCGCGTGCAGGAAATTTCCGATATATCAAGAGCCTTAAAAGGCCTTGCCAGAGAGCTTAGAATCCCTGTTATCGCTCTTTCACAGCTATCAAGAGCGGTTGAACTTCGTCCAAGCAAAGTCCCTCAGCTTTCAGACCTTCGTGAGTCAGGAGCCATTGAGCAGGACGCGGACGTTGTAATGATGCTTTATCGAGAAGACTATTATGAAGAAGATTCCGACAGAGCCGGAATTACAGATATATACATTAGAAAACACAGAAACGGACCTACCGGAAAAATTGAACTCGGATTCAAAAAAGAACAAATGAAATTCGTAAGTGTAGACAAACAAAGAAAAGCCGAGGAATATGCAATGGAGGCTTAACTTTATTTAATCGCTTTTATCTATGAACGAAGAAAATCAAATTAAAGACCCATCAAACGAGTATCGTGATCGACTTGAAAAGGTTAAGCAGATAAGAGAAATGGGCATAAATCCATATCCGGACAGTTATGAAAGGACTCATGAAGCAATTGAGGCCAAGAATCTTGGTGAAGAAAAAGGCGTAAGAGAAACCGAGGAAATAATGGAAAAACCCAATGCCAAAATAAAACTTTGCGGCAGACTTATGTCTTTTAGAGATCATGGGAATATTAGTTTCGGCCAGATTCAAGACATTTCCGGTCGCATTCAGATTTGTTTTATGAAGAATGTTGTGGGAGTGGACATGTATAAATTTTTAAAGAAAATCGACGTAGCGGATTTTTTGGGATGCAAAGGAGAACTTTTTAAAACAAAGCACGGAGAGGTAACTCTTCTTGTTACCGAATATACGCTTCTTTCCAAGGCTCTTCGTCCACTTCCGGAAAAATTTCACGGACTAAAAGACCAAGAAACCCAATACAGACAAAGGTATTTGGACCTGGCAACAAACGAGGATGTTAAAAAAAGATTCCAGTTTAGATCTGATTTTACAAGATATCTTCGCGAGTTTTACTGGAAAAACGGATTCAGCGAGATAGAATGTCCCGTACTGGCCTCATCGGCTTCCGGCGCTTTGGCAAAGCCTTTTTTAACTCATCACGAAGCGCTTGATCATGATTTTTTCCTTAGAATAGCAATTGAAACATATCAAAAGGAGGCTATCGGGGGAGGGTTTGAGAGGGTATTTGAAATTGGAAAAGTGTTTAGAAATGAAGGGATGGATCCGTCTCACCTTCAGGAATTTACAATGAACGAATTTTACGCCGCGTATTGGAATTATGAAAAATTAATGAAATTTACAGAAGAAATGTTTGAGTTCCTTCTAACAAAAACAAAGGGAACTTTGGAGATAGAAATCGCGGACAGAGAAGGAAAAATGACAAAAGTGAACTTTAAAACTCCATGGGAAAAAATAAGCATGCGAGATTTGATTAAGCGCGACTCCGGAATAGACATAAACGAGCACAAAACAGACAAAGAGCTTCTTAAGGCCATAAAAGCGAAAAAGATAGTAATTGAAGACGCGGAAAAACTTGGACGCGGAAACCTTATCGACAATCTTTATAAGAAGGTATCAAGACCAAACATAGTTGGTCCGCTTTTCCTAATTCAACATCCTACGGACCTTTCACCGCTCGCAAGAAGAAACGATGAAAATCCGGAAATAGTGGATAGGTTCCAGGTAATTGTAAACGGATGGGAAATAGTAAACGCCTACTCAGAGCTTGTAGACCCGGTTGAACAGGCAAAGGCATTTAAACAGCAATCGCAAGCCCAAGAAAGAGGGGATGAAGAAGCCCACGGAAAGGACGACGAATTTGTACAGGCAATGGAACACGGATTCCCTCCTATCGCCGGATGGGGCATGGGAATAGACAGAATATTGGCACTTTTGACTCAGCAGGATAATTTAAAAGACATCGTTTTGTTCCCGTTAATGAGGCCTTTAGAGTAAAGCTATGAAAAATGAAAAGATCAAAAAATGGCTTAAACGGGGAGGCCTGACTCTGGCTTTTATAATTCTGTTTGTTTTTCTTTATGTTCTTTCAGCGCTAAGCGGATTAAGGTTTTTCTTACCGCATTATTTAACTATCGCCGGAACGCCTTTTGAATCAAAATCTTACCTCTTGGTTCTGCAAAACAATAACGAACTAAGGCCTTCAGGAGGCAGAATTATTGCTTACGGCAAAATAACTTTTAATAACGGATTGTTTGGAGACATAGAACTAAGCAACCCTGATGAAGCGCTTACGAATCACGATTATATGGACGCTCCATATCCGATGGAAGAGCTTTTGTGGGATGAATCTTATAAAGGTTATACTTTTTTTGATGCCAATTTTAACCCGGATTTCGAGAGCACGGTTAATGAACTTTTGGGCATGTATAAGCTTACAAATCCTGATGTCGAATTTGACGGCGCCATAGCTTTAAACATAAACGTGCTAAAGGATGTTCTTGATATAACCGGAAACGTAAAAATCGAAAATGAGGTTATAACTTCATCAAACATTTTTGAAAAATTTGAAAATTCGGATGATACAACGCTTAGATCAATAGGGCGCAGCGTGATTTTTAAGTCATATTGGTCAATTATTTCTTGGCGGGAATTAAGCGATATGTTTGTAAGAAATCTTAATGAAAAAAATATTCAGCTTTATTCTTTTAACAAAAATTTTCAGAAAAAACTTGAAGAAAAAAATTGGAGCGGCAAGTGGCCTACCAAATTTGAAGGCGATTTTTTAGCAGCTGTTGAAGCTAATTTTAGCAAAAACCAGATAAGTAAATATATAAACCGAGCTCTTAATTACAGGCTTTATTTATGTGACCCTCAGGCCGACAAATACTGTGAATATACAGGTAAAGTAGCCTACACAATTGAGTATATAGACAGGTCTCCGGAAGCTCCAAAATATACAGGCTATATACGTTTTTATTTCCCAAATGAAACAAGTTTAAAAAGCTCCAACGCTTTTGTAAATTACGAAAACAACGCGGACTATTTTGTGATGGGAACAATAGTTTCGCTTAATCCAGGAGAAAAAAAGACTATTGAAATGACCGTTAAACTTCCGGAAATAATTTTTGATCAGGAAAGCTACAGCCTTTACATTCCAAAGCAATCCGGAACAGCCGGAGATCCATATTCAGTTATTATTGAAACGCCTGCTGGAACGCAGGTCGACAGCAAGTCTTTTGATGTTCACGAAAATATAGCCAGCTGGCAAGGAGCCCTTTCCAAGGACAAGACTTTAAGTTTATCAGTAACAAAGCCGCTTTGATAAAAAACTGGGCAACTTTTGTAAACAAACTGCTTTTCTATTTAAGCCCGTGGGTACTTCTTTTTGGCCTATACAGACATAATTTTCAGCAATTTTTTCCGTATGATCCTGTTTTAAAAGGTCCGGAGTTTTTTGATTTTTTTGCAGTTATGGACGGATATATTCTAATAATCGCAGTCTTTTTTACGGCAGGCGTTTTGTCCGGGCTTATCAAGCCAAATTTAAAAAAAATCCCGATTGAACTTTGGATAGCCGCGCTTCTTCTTTTAGGTGCGGGCGTTTTGCAACTTTATTTTCAACCAACAATTGAGCCTGTTTTATCCACTCCTTTGGAGTATTTTAAGCAGCTTATTATTTACCCTTTGATTTTTGTTTTTATAGGCATAACCACTTTAAACAAAAACTCCGTAAAGCCTTTTGTATACAGTTATTTAGCCATGGTGTGCGTTTTTAGTATTGGATCTCTTTTCCAGTTTTTTACAAATCATTTTCCCGGAGCTACACTCGATTTTACCGGCAGACTTGTATGGCCATTCATAGATTTCTTAACGCTTGATATAGCCAGCGCAAACTGGACCGCCTTCTTTGCCGTTCCGGCGGTAGTAATTTCTTTTGCGGGAATAGTCAGCTCGATTACACAAAAAGAGTTTTCTCCAAAGGTTATATTTTTTGGAATTTCATTTATACTTTCCGGAATTATAGTTTATTCAACACAGTCTTACGGGGCTTACGCCGGACTATTTATCGCTTTTTCACTTTATCTGTACAAATCACTTTCGTTTAAAAAATTTTTGGCGGCATTTGTAATACTTCTTTTGCTTGGAGGAGGAATGTATATGGTTCAAAAAAACTCATACAAATTTAAAATTCTCCAGGGTTCGGAAACAACCCAGTTCGATAATTCGGTCGCAAGTCGCGGAGACATAATGAAAATGAATTTGAACATAATAAAAACTCATCCTTGGCTTGGAGTAGGGTTTAATCAATATCAAAGCTACTTTGCAAAGCATCACGAGGAAGTTCTTGGACATAAATATAATGAATCGCACCTTCCGCCACATGCTCACAATTTTTTCCTGAGTTTTTGGACCACAATGGGAATATTTGGCTTTCTTGGGATACTAACTCTTATAGTCGGCCTGTTTGTAAGATACAGATTGAATCCGGCCGTGCCGGCTCAATTTGCAATCGCCGCAGTGATGACTCATGGTCTTATAGATTCCTTTTACTGGACTCGCGAAATAGCTTATACATTTTGGATAATAATTTTGTTTGTGTATTTGTACAAAGATTCGTATTCTAGAGACGAGCGCTAGTGAGCCTCCGTGTGAGCGCCAGCGAACACCTTATTTAAGAATTAATTAGACATATGGACAAAATAGCCGTTCTTGATTTCGGAGGACAATACGCACACCTTATAGCAAACAGGGTGAGGAGACTTAATGTATACTCGGAAATTTTAGACAGTAATACGCCCGCAGACGGCCTTAAAGATTATAAAGGCATAATTCTGTCAGGCGGACCTCAAAGCGTCTATGAGGAGAATTCTCCACAATGTGATCCTCAAATTTTTTATCTTGGAATTCCTATCCTTGGAATATGTTACGGCCTTCATATAATGGTTTATAAAAAAGGGGGGAAGGTATCCCCAGGAAAGGTAAAAGAATATGGAAAAGCGGACATAAAAATCTTAAAGAAAGAGGGTATTTTTGAAGGATTAAATTCTGAAGAGAACGTTTGGATGAGCCACGGGGACGAAGTGGCCCAGCTTCCGGAAGGCATGGAAATTATAGGTTCAACGGATAACTGCGTGAATGCTGCCGTAGCCGATTTTGGCAAAAATCTTTACGGGGTGCAGTTCCATCCTGAAGTCACGCACACGGAAAACGGAATGAAGATAATCGACAATTTTTTAAATATCACGGGCGCAAAAAGGCAATGGAGCCTTGATGCTTTTATAGAAAATGAGATGCAGGCCATCCGCGAAAAAGTGGGGACAAATAAGGTTTTTATGCTTATCAGTGGAGGCGTTGATTCAACCGTCGCATATACACTTATTCAAAAAGCCATAGGATCGGAACGCACGCACGGACTGTTTGTTGATACGGGACTAATAAGACTTCACGAAAGAGAAGAAGTTGAAAAAGCATACAAAAATGCGGGCATAGAAAATGTTCATTTTTATTATGGCGGCGAGAAATTTTTCTCAAGACTTGATCATGTTTATGAGCCTGAGGAAAAAAGAAAAATAATTGGAGATACTTTTATAGACGTGCAAAAACATGTGGTTGAAACCATGGGTCTTAACCCTGAAGAATGGCTACTTGGTCAGGGAACAATCTATCCGGATACAATTGAAACAGGTGGAACAAAACATGCGGACAAGATTAAAACTCATCACAACAGAGTCGAACAAATTGAAGAGCTTATTAAGGCCGGAAAAGTTATAGAACCGTTGATGCAGCTATACAAAGATGAAGTTCGCACGGTTGGACAAAAGCTGGGAGTGCCGGAAGAAATAGTACAAAGGCATCCATTTCCGGGACCTGGGCTTGGCGTTAGGTGTCTATGCACAAAGCAAGATGACTACCCGGAAAATCATGAAGCGGTTGAAAAGGAAATAAACGATTATTTAAAGGAAAAATACGATATAAATGGGCAAATACTTCCTATAAAAAGCGTGGGAGTTCAGGGAGACGCACGCACTTACAGGCATCCGTTTTTAATTAAACTTCATAAGGATACAAAGAGAGACTGGGAACTTTTGGGAGAAATTTCAACGGACATAACCAATAGATTTAATACTGTTAATCGAGTTCTTTTACTGCTTCACCCACGTGGAGTTGTAGATGTAAAAGTTAAACCGGGATACATAACAAAAGAAAGAATTGAGCTTTTGCAGAAAGCGGATTACCGAGTAACTCAGTTTATAAAATATCATAAAATGTATGGGGAGATTTGGCAGTTCCCTACCGTACTTTTGCCTTTAAGCCTTAATGAAGGAAGCGGCGAATGCGTGGTTTTAAGACCTATCCAGTCGGAAGAAGCCATGACCGCAAACTTCTACAGGATGCAGTGGAAATGGCTCGATGAACTTGTGGACGGCATTAACGAAACCCCGGGATTCGACGGCGTGTTTTACGACCTAACAAACAAACCACCCGGAACTATTGAGTGGGAGTAGGGGTTAAGCCAATTGGAAATTAGCCCATCATCGCGGTCATAATCACACCTGCGACAAGCGGAATCATTACGTTGTCGTCTATTTCTATTTGAAAGCGTTTTAGGCCAAGGTCTATTGATTCTATGGCCATGCTTACCAAGCTTGCAATAAATGCCGGCCAAAATGGAACAAAGAAAAGAGCGGCTAAAGTAGCGCAAACAACGGCTGAAGCCGTGCCTTCAAGATTCTTTTTTGCGTTAAACGGATTTAAGATTTTGCCAAAATGCCTGCCCACGATGTTGGTAACCGAATCACCAACCGCCATTATCATAATCGCGGCTATAGCTATTTGCGGCTCAAAAACAAGCGTTGCAAGAGCCGCCCCAAGGACTAAGAAAAAAGATCCGCGCCCCGGAAACTTGGCCATATGATGAGGTCTTTCAAAAAATTCCAAAAGATCATGAACAAACGGTATGCGAATTTTCCTTGCCAGAAGGACTAAAATTCCACCTACAAAAGTTATTACAAAAAGAAGTTGCGCACTCATTAACTGCAATTTTAAAAGCAGCACAATCGCGGAGCCTGTGCAAAGGTGCATTATCTGCCGCCTTAATTCAAACTTATCCGTAACATGTGCGTTAAACCATTCTATAAATCCATATCTTTTTTCAAAAGCAAGTATCGCAAAAGTTGAAACCAGGCCGACAGTCATTCCAGCCATAATATCGCTTAAACTGTGAACACCAAGGTATATCCTGCTAAATATTATCGCGCCAAAAAAAAGATAAATAAAAGGTAATGTTTTCTTGCCGAATAAATATTTTTGAAAGGGAATAAGCGAGCATAAAACGGCGGTGTGCATACTCGGGAAAGCGTATCCGGAAGCCAAAAGTATCGGCTGGTCATAACCCAAAACATATGGACGCGGAACCTGAAAAACCATTTTAAGCAGAAAAGAAACTTCAAGGGCAATAAGCACGGACATAGTCATAAACAATATAAATCTGTATTTTTTCTCAACCAAAGCGGCAGTTCCTATGAATGCAAAAAGCAAAATAACTCCAAAATCGGTTACAAAATGCATAACCGCGGTAAGCTCTTTAAACCTTAGTACTCCGATGAATTCGCCGAAAGATTCATCGACAAAAAAAGCTATTACAATTAGCACATACCCAACCAGAGCCGCCTTAAAAGCCGCTTTTCTTACCATATAACTTCTTTTTTTACGGTATCGATTGATAGTTTTAATTCTTTGTTTCCAAATTCCTTAAAGCTTTCCGGACAATCCGTAGTTATATATTCGCGCTTTCCACCGCGTGTAATCAATTTTTCAATTTCAGGGTGTCTATCAAGATATTCTTTAAGACTGTCGGCCACTATTTCTCCGGAATGAAGAACCTCCGTGTTCTTACCCATGTACCTTTTAAAATCTTTATACATAAGCGGATAATGGGTACATCCCAAAATCAGGATGTCGCTGTTTGCGGATTTAAGAGGACGCAAATATTTTTTTAGAATTTTTTTTGCCTCCGGTTTGTGATGCCAGTGTTCTTCGATCAAAGGCACAAGCAAAGGACAGGCCTGTGGGGAAACATTAATATCCCCATCAAGATGTTTTAATTCGATTTCATATGCTTTTGAAGTAACCGTCCCGCGGGTACCCACAACGCTTATTCGTTTATTCTTAGTGTTTTTTGCCGCGTACTCAACAAGTGGCCTTATAACTCCAAGGATTTTTTTATCGGTCACATTTTTGTCCCTTATGTACTTTTGCTGAAGATGTCTTAAGGCAAGAGCCGACACAGTATTACAGGCGGTTAAAATCAAAGTACATCCTTTGTCGAAAAGATATTCTGTGGCCTGCTGGCTATATTGCTGAACCGTTTCCGCTGTGCGAATTCCATATGGCGCACGAGCGTTATCTCCAAGATACATGTAGTCGTACTGCGGAAGTTTTTCCAATATCGGCTTTAAAACCGTCAATCCTCCGTAGCCCGAGTCAAAGAGTCCTATCATCAGAGGCGAATGTTAATGAGTCTCAAAAAATATTAAACCGTAACCACTTTAACGCCTTATAAGCGCGTAAACAATAGACAATTTCCTATCCCTTTAGTATACTGCGGCTGCCTGATACAAGCATACTTGAGTCTCGCTAACGCTCGCCTCTAATGAGTACGTCAATTAAAATAATGTCGATATTCACCGGAATTTTTGTGGGGCTTTTGGTAATGGCTCAAATTAAGACATCAGTGCCGGTTGTAAGCTCTTATCCTCTTGATCAGCTTGAAGCCCAAGAAGAGCTTGTAAAATCTTATGTTGACGATGAAACGCAGTTAAAAAGTCGTATCGTTTCTCTTCGCGAAGAAATAAACAAAACTCTTGATGACAACAATTTGATAAGCCAAACAACCAATCTCGAAAAACTTAACGCGCTTAAAAAAGAAATCGGACTTTCGGAAATAAAAGGAGAAGGATTTTATATAGAGCTTGATGACAGCCAGTTCATAGACAGAGCATCCCTTAAAAGCGATGAGCCAGGCATTATTTATGCAGCCGATATCCGTGATATAGTAAACCTTTTACGCGCAAACAACGTTGATGGAATTGCAATTAACGACCAGCGAATAATATCAACTTCTTCAATTACCTCAGTTGGAAACAGCGTACTTGTAAACAACTCAAACCTCGCGCCACCATTTACAATTTCAGCTGTCGGGGACTACGAATCCTTCCTTATAAGATTGTCCGATCCGGGCGTTTTAACCGACCTTCAGAAGAGAGTAAATGAAAACGGCATAAAATTCTCAATAAAAAAATCGCTATATATAATTCTGCCAATATATAACGGTCAATTTAGATTAAAATTTATTCAAAGAAACGATGGAACTGTTTCATAGAAAAAAAGAGATATATAGCAGCCAATTGGCAATTCTGTTAATAACCGGAATTGTACTGGGATTTCTTGTTATAAATCAGGCAAAGCATTTTACAAATTACGTTGAATCTATTGGCCGCGACAACACAGAAAACGTATTTAGAAGAATTCAAATATTAAAAACATCCAATGACGAGTTAAAAGAGGAAATTACCACTCTTGAGAAGCAGCTGGAAGAGCTTACAAACCAGGCTCAATCGTTCGTTACAATTGATAATGAAATAAAAAAGAACGAAATAATCGCGGGAGATACCGATGTATGGGGCCCTGGAATCGAGCTTGTTATTGAGAATAATTTAAATGCGGTATGGTTTACGGATCTTGCAAATGAACTTGCGGCGTCGGGAGCCGAAGCAATAAGCGTTAACAGCATAAGGCTTACAGATTCAACAATAGGATTTGATTCTCTTCCAAACGGACAAATAATGATAAATGGCGTTATTCTGCAGGCGCCATACACGCTTCAGGCAATCGGAGATAAAGACGCGCTTGATCAAATACTAACAGGACCGCTTGGAATTCTTGAAAAAATGGGAGCAACCTTCCAGGATTTTAAATACACACTTTCGAAAAAAGACCGCATAGACATGAAACAGGTCTAGGTCTTTAAATGATTAAAGATACGCCAATATAAGCCAGATTGGCTGTATTCCAAGTATAACGGCAAGAAGAACATACATAATTCTTTTGTTATACCTTTCTTTTTTGTGACCCACCAAAAGCTTTTGATGTTCGACAACAGGGACAGAAGCTTCAAGTTGCGCTTCAAGCTGTCCAACTCTGTAGTTAGCACCTTCAAGTCTTTGCTGAAAACTTTTAAGATCTCTTTGAACCTCTTCGTATAAACTTCTGTAAATTCTGTCGGACTCAATAAAAACATCCGGCATAGGTGGCATTGATTGCATTGGCCGTGAATCCATTGCGCGTTTAATCTGAGGCTGCTTGTATTTTATATTTCTGTGGGTTCTTTTCTTCTTTGAAAAATCATTTACTTCGTCGATATTAAGAAAAATTCTACCGGCAATATTTTTATTGGACAGCTTTCTGCCCTTAATATATCTGTCTAGCGTTCGTGTAGACACCTTCATCACCTTGGCAGCTTCTTCTCGGCTTATTGTAAACGTTTTTTCGGCTTGCATCGACATGTTTTAAAACATTAATTTGACTACTGTCGAAGCTAATATACATATATTTGCACATTTTGGCAAGTGCTAGTATTATACCTGCATGAATCAGAGAAAATTATCTCCGGAAGAAATTCTGGAAACCAAAAAAAGTGTAGATGAAACCAGGGCTCTTCCGCGCACCCCGATTGTTGCGATTTTAGACAATATACGCAGCCTATATAATGTCGGCGCAATGTTTAGAACTTCGGATGGATTTCTGGCGGAAAAAATTTATTTGTGCGGAATGACCGGCATGCCGCCAAGAAAAGAAATTGAAAAAACTTCACTTGGCGCATGTGAAACCGTGCCATGGGAATACAGAAAAAATACCGCGGACGTTGTTAGGGAATTAAAAGAAAAAGGATATCAGATTGTTGCTCTTGAACTTACCGACCCTCCAAGGCATTATGCTGAGGCCCAGTTTTCTTTTCCGGCCGCTCTTATAGTCGGGCATGAAATAAACGGTGTTTCAGACGAGGTAATGGACTTGGTGGATTTATCAATTTCAATACCCATGCTCGGAAGGGCAAACTCACTAAATGTGGCTACAGCATACGGTATAGCCGCATATCAAATGCTTTATAAATATCAGAAAAATGCTTCATCTTGAATTTTACAATGAGACAAAAGACCCGGTTTCCGGCAGAATTTTTGAAGAAATTCTAAATATAATAAACGAAAATTTTAAAGAAATTTTTCCGGATACGCTTGATAAACGTAAACAATATTTTATTTCGTGCACGCTTATAGACGAAAGGCTTATGAAGGAAATAAACAAGCAGCACAGAGGAATAGACAAGACTACCGACGTTGTATCACTTGGGTATCTGGAAGAAAATTCATTTCCGGGAAACGATATGATAGGTGAAATTTTTATTTCCGTTCCAACCGCAAAAAAGCAGGCAAAGAAGCTTGATCACGACACTCTTACTGAAATCAAATTCTTATTTGTACATGGAGTTCTTCACATTCTGGGATATGAACATCGCGAGGAAAAAGACTTCCAGTTAATGATGGAGCTGACTAATCAAATTCTTGCTCTAAAATAATCTATTGTTTTTTGAAGCCCTTCTTCCAGCCCGATATTAGGCTCCCAATCAAGCATTTTTTTAGCGAGAGAAATATCCGGGAAACGTCTTTTTGGGTCATCTTCAGGAAGATCCCGATATACAATTTTGCTTTCCGAAGAGGTTAATTTGATTATTTGCCGAGCAAGTTCGGTTATTGAAATTTCATGAGGATTCCCCAAGTTAACGGGACCTGTAAAATTTTCCTTCTCCATCATGGCGATCATTCCCCTTATAAGATCGTCAATATACTGAAAACTTCTTGTTTGCGAGCCATCTCCGTAAACAGTTATGTCCTGGTTTTTTAAAGCCTGAATAATAAAATTTGATACAACGCGCCCATCATCCTCATACATATTTGGACCGTATGTATTAAAAATTCTAACGATTTTAACCTTTGTTTCGTACTGCCTTAAATAATCCATGCAAAGCGTCTCGGCGCATCTTTTGCCTTCATCGTAACAAGCACGCGGCCCAAGAGTATTCACGTTTCCGTTATAACTTTCATTCTGCGGGCTTTCCAATGGGTCTCCGTAAACTTCCGACGTAGAAGCCTGCAAAATTCCCGCACCATTTTTTTTAGCCAACTCAAGTACATTTATCATTCCAAGAACGTTTGTTGTTGTGGTTTTAACGGGATCCTTTTGGTAATGAACAGGCGAAGCCGGACATGCCAAATTGTAAATTCGTTCAACCGGGTAGTCGAAAGGAGTATTTATATCATGCTCTACAAAAGTAAAATTTTTATCGCGAGAAAGCTCAGCCACATTTTCTTTTGTTCCGGTAAAGAAATTGTCCAACGCAATAACCAGGTGCCCTTCTTTAAGCAAAGCACCACACAAATGAAATCCGATAAAACCGGCTCCTCCGGTAACAAGTATTTTCATGAAATTCCTTTAGGAAACGCCTATGCCAATATACTTTAGCCCCGCATTCTTTACCAGCGCAGGATCACAAATATTTCTTCCGTCCACAAGCAGAGAGCCTTTCATTAAAGCCTTCATTTTATTAAAATCCATATCCTTAAACTCGTCCCATTCCGTAGTTATAACAATAGCATCGGCACCTCTTCCGGCCTCATACATATCCGGGGCTTTTAAAATATTTTGCGCGCCATGAAGCTGTATAAATTTGTCGGCAGAAACAGGATCATAAACCTTTATAATTGCTCCGGATTGCAGTAATTTTTTAACAATTTCATTGGATGGCGCGTCACGAAGGTCGTCGGTTTTTGGCTTAAAACTAAGCCCTAAAAGGCAGATTGTATGTCCATTTAAATCTCCAAAATGCTCTTCGAATTTTTTTAAAATAAGATTTTTTTGCATTTCATTTCTAGCCTCAACCGCGGTTACTATATCCAAATTTTTTCCAATTTTTTTTGCCTGACCAATTAAAGATTTATTATCTTTACCAAGACATCCCCCGCCATATCCTATACCTGCATTTAAAAATTTTGGCCCGATTCGACTATCCAAACCTATGGCATTTGCCACCTGTTTTATGTTTGCTCCGCTTGCCGAGCAGAAATCAGCCATCTCATTAATAAATGATATTTTTGTGCTTAAAAATGCGTTCGCGGCATATTTTGAAAGCTCGGCCGACGCTATATCCATAAAAACAATTGGCCTTCCTTCGCCAACAAAAGGAGCATAAAGATTCTCCATGATTTTTTCGACTTCTTTATTTTGCGTTCCAATAATAATTCTGTCGGGAGCCATAGTATCTTGTATAGCCGCACCCTGCCTTAAAAATTCAGGATTGGAAACCACGTGGCAATTTAGAAATTTTTTACACTCAAGCGTTGTTCCAACCGGCACAGTGGATTTCATTATAAATACGCCATCTTGATTCATTTTTTCTCCAACCGATTTTGCCACGTCAAAAACATCGGTTAAATCGGTCTCTCCGTTTTCTTTTGTTGGAGTTCCAACGGCACAAATGGCAATATCGGCGTTAACAATTTCCGTACCAAATTTAAGCCGTCCCTCGTCGACATTTTTCTTCAAAAGTCCTTGCAATTCCGGCTCATACAAGGGCATTTCACCTTTTTGAAGGCCGGTGATTTTGTCGACATTTTTGTCTACACAAACAACCTCATTTCCAACCTCGGCCAAACAAGTTCCGGTAGCAAGCCCAACGTATCCGCAGCCAATTACAAGTATTTTCATGCACTTATGTTAGTCGCGAAAAGCATTGCGCGTCAACTTATGATAAAATGCAGCCAAGTATTAATCAAAAAATCACATGAAAAAATTACCATTTATTGCTTTATCACTTATTCTTCTAAGTGGCTGTCAACAGCCTGCCCCTTTGGTAAAAGAGGAGCCTTTGCCCGTTGATTTACCTGTAGTTGAAACGCCAAAAGAGCATGCCGCGGAAACAGTTACTTACGAAGATGAAACAGGTACCTACATAATCAAAATTGAATATCCAAAGCTCGATTATACTGAGGAAATTAATCAAAAGATCAAGAAAAAGATAGATTCCGAAATAAAACTTTTTATAGAAGAAGCAAATTCACTTGAGCTAACCGCTGAAGAAATTGAAGAATTCGGATATGGAAAAAGTGGATTATGGATTGATTACGCGGTTTATTTGCTAACGGACGACTACATAAGTCTTTCAATGGAAAGTTCGGTATATAACAGCGGAGCGGCTCATCCTTATTCATACACGGAAGTCTTTAACTATGATGTTAAAAACGACAAAGAACTTTTACTTGTAGACATGTTTGTTCCCGACACAATGTTTTGGGAGGCTATTTCGGCTACAGTAATACCAAAAATCAAGGACAAGCTTTACGAAGATGAATTGGCTGACGATGGCTGGATAGACGAAGGTGCCGGACCTGACCCTAAGAATTTTAGTGCTTTTAACATAACCGAAACCGGTTTTGTATTCCATTTTTTTCCATATCAGGTAGCAGCTTATGCGGCGGGGCCTCAGGCAATAGAGGTTGAATTTGAAGAACTTGGAGCAATTTTAATGCCGGAATGGCTGTAATCGACAAATTATAAAATCGTGTTTTACAAAAACCAACCCATGGATTATCCTTATTTGTGTAATATTTAATTTGCCCATATGAAGTCTCTAAAACCAGTTTGGCTAACTCTAATAGCCGCAGTTACTTTTTTTACGGGCATGCAAACTTCGGCAGCGCAGGGGCTAGACATCGACAGTTCTCATCCAAATTATGAAGCCGTAATGTACCTTATGGACCACGGAATCGTTAACGGCTATCCGGATGGCACCATAAAGCCCGACCAGGAAATTACGAGAGCGGAATTATTGAAAATTTTTGTTAAATCCGCCGCTGGAAGACCGGAAACTTTTGAATACAACAGATGTTTTAATGACGTTGTAATTTTGGAATGGTACACGGGATATGTATGTTACGCAAAAGCTGAAGGCTGGGTTGAAGGTTATGAAGATGGCTCTTTTAAACCTGCGGATTCAATAGACAATGTTGAAACTCTTGCAATGCTGTTTAGAACTCAGGGACTTTATCCGCCGGAATACTGGGAGATAGACGCAGATCCGTTTTTGGACGTATCTATTGGTGAGTGGTACGGACCCGATGTTTGGTACGCAAAAGAAAACGCCATAATAGGCTCGGACGGTGGATATTTTTATCCGGGAACTTTGGTTACCCGAGGCGAAGCTTTTGAGATGCTTTACAGAACTTTATTGTACGTTGAAGAACTTTCAAAACCGGTTGTTTATTCCGATGAAACCCTTTCATTTTCGCATTCCGGATTTTACACGCAGGAAGTAGATACGTTTCCAGCAGACGACACTACGTCGGCTAGCATTGGCGACATGGTGACATTATTCACAAATGATAATGGTGACGGTATAGCTTTTATGGACGAGGAGATTCTTGTAACTCTTGAAGAAGAATTGGAAATTAGTATTGATGATCTTTTGGCCGAAATGACGGATGGAATTTATGCGGAAGACGTTAAGGTTAAAAGCGGAAAAGTGGTTACCTTAAACGAATATAATGAATTTTTTGACGGCTTTGAGGAAGGCACGGGCACGTTTTTATTTAAAGTTGAACCGGCCTTCGGAAGCAATCCCGGCACTTACGTTATAGCTCACTACTCTGATGCTAAAACACGAGAAGAATTGATTGCAATGTTCAAAACAATCGTTATAAAATAACCCCCAAAATCAGTACTAACCGCGCTCAAGTATGATAAACCAACCTGCCAAGCCTAGTGACAAACCTTTACATGACATGACTCCTGAACAACTTAAAAGCGAATTGAACTATAGAACCGCAATATGCCGAGCATGTGATAGAGACGATCTAGTTATTCATAAACACTTACAATCGCGTGTAAATGAAGTTGAAAGAGCGATTCGTTGTGTTGAAAACGGCGAACCTGTAGAAAAAGACAATTAAAAAAAGAGCGGAAATTGCACACATCCTCCGCTCTTTTGATTTATTTGATCAATTGGACTAAGCCTCTTTTGGTCTAGCTTCGTTTACAACGATGTTTCGTTTTCCAAGTTGTTTTCCGTCAAGTTCAGCAATAGCTTTTTCAGCTGCTGAATCGTCGTCAAAACTTACAAATCCGAATCCCTTAGATCTTCCCTGGTGATCTCTGATGATGATTGCTTCTGAAACATCACCCATGTCCCCAAAGAACGCTTTGAGTTCGTCTTCTGTCGTATTCCAGTCAAGGCTTCCGACGAATAGTTTTTTAGCCATAGTACGTGCTTAAAAAAAGGATACAAATGCAATCTTTTAGCGTGATCAATTCATCAGCAGGCAAACTGTGCACATTTACTACCTTGCATGACAGCCAAAGAATGCCCACGTATACTAGACCATAAAAGCGATATTGGCAAGTGAATAAACAAACTGGTATATTTCCAGTAGCCTTAAACATTTAAAAATGACTCATCCGATAGTTCCTTCAAAACGCACGGAAAATGTAACTTATGCCGTCCGAGATATAGTTGTGTTGGCACAAAAGGTTAAAGCAAGTGGCAAACAAATGCTTTGGTTAAACATAGGCGATCCTTTAAAATACGATTTTAAGACGCCTCCTCACATGATAGAGGCAACTTACAACGCAATGCTAAAAGGCGAAAACGGGTACTCTGATTCGGCCGGAACGCCGGAGGCAATAGACGCCATAAAAAAACAGGCCGATAGTCAGGGAATCAAAAATATTCAAAATGTAATCATTACAAACGGCGGAAGCGAAGCAATTGATATATGCCTTACAGCCATATTAAATCCGGGAGATAACATACTTACACCTTCTCCGGGATATCCTCTTTATGGAGCCATAGTAAATAAGTTGGAGGCACATGAAAACCCGTATCAGCTAAATGAAGAGAATGATTGGCAACCCGACATAGCTGACATGGAAGCCAAAATAAACGATCGCACAAAAGGAATAGTTTTGATTAATCCAAATAATCCGACAGGATCGATATGCGGAAAAGAGACTATGCTTCAAATTATTGAACTGGCCAGAAAGCATAATTTGGTTATCTTTAGCGATGAAATTTACGACAAACTTATTTTCGATGGTGGCGAGTGTGTGTCGATAGCTTCACTGGCCGACGACATTTGTTTTGTGACTTTTAACGGGTTATCAAAATCATATTTGGTTCCGGGATGGCGAATTGGCTGGGGAATATTGAGCGGTCCAATCGACATTTGCAAAGATTATTCGGAAGCGATAAGTAAATTTACTCGCGCACGTTTATGCGCAAATCACCCAATGCAATGGGCAATAAAACCTGCGCTTGAGGGTCCTCAGGAACACATAAAAGAAGCTATAGATAAACTTGAGAAAAGACGTGACGTATCCATGAATCTGCTTAATCAAATCGACGGAATTTCCTGCGTACCGCCAAAAGGCGCTTTCTACGCATTCCCGCGCCTTGCAGATGGAATTGACGATAAAAAATGGGTTGAAGGGTTAATAGAAAAAACCGGAGTTGTTACAGTTCACGGAAGCGGATTTGGACAAAAGCCGGGAACAAGTCACTTTAGAATTGTGCTTTTACCGGATGAAAAAACGCTCGAAAATGCATGCAATCTTATAAGTGATTACATGAAAGGATAGCCTTTACATTTCGTTCTTACGTAAGTAGACTAAAACCTGGTCAATCACCGCGGAGAGGTACTCAAGTGGCTGAAGAGGCGGGATTGCTAATCTTGTAGGGTGACTTATGTCGCCGCGGGGGTTCGAATCCCCCCCTCTCCGCCAGTCACATTTATTTTTCAATCAGTTGCAAAATACCGTTAACAAATGTTAATGGATGTGGCGGATTTCCGCATATAAATAAATCCACTTTAATTGAGTCTAAAAATTTCCTGTTAACTGCCGGGCTGTTTTCAAATAGTCCTCCGGAAATGGCGTCCGTTCCACATAAAACGACTATCTTTGGTTCCGGAACCGCGTCGTAACATATTTTTACGGCTTCAGCCATGTTCTCACTTATAGGCCCTGTAATTACTATTCCGTCCGCGTGTCTTGGAGAAGCAACGAACTCAATTCCGAATCTTCCCATGTCAAAGTTTGCATTACTTGAAGCGTTTAATTCAAGCTCGGCACTGTTATCTCCACCGGCGCTTATTTGCCTAAGTTTAAGCGATCTTCCAAAAACTTTTTTAATTTCATCACGAACATATTTAGGATTAACCTTTAGCAGTTTATTTTCTCCGGCCTTTATAATAAGGTCTTCACGCCTGCTTGCGGACAATTTATAGTCCTGCGTAAATTTTATTTTCTCGGGACATTTAAAGGCGCATTCTCCACAAAAAGAACACCTTCCAAGGTCTATGGAAAGCGGGTTTTTCCCTATGGCTTTAAGAGGGCACATGCCCGCCAATTTATTTTCATCAACTTTTGCATTACTGATTACCGGTCTGCCGCGATACGGAGCCGGAAGGTTTACGCCTTTTACGTCAGGGATATACTGCATTCCGTGATGCGCCAATATTTTTAAAGTTTCAATCATTATATTAGATTAATATTACAAATCGTTCCCGGCATAGCTTAAGTTGTAGCTTTTGTTATTTATCGGAAAGTCGGAAATTTCCAAATTCCTAAGCGATAATTCAAGAGCCTTCCAGTTATGCAGAGATGGGTCTTTAATTTTATAGTAGAGAAGATTGCCTTTTCCACCCGTTATAGCCACGTGGCATATTTCACCGCGCCAACCTTCGGTAAGGCTTAAAACAAAAGAGTCTTTTTGAATAGTCAAAGGTTTATCAACCTCAAACATATCATCTGTTTCAGCAAAAATAGAATCGGTTGAAATAATCGTATCTATCAATTTTAATGATTTTTGTACCTCCTTGCTTCTTAATAAGAAACGAGCAAATACATCGCCGCTATCAAGCGTAATCGGCTCAAAATTTACAAATTCATAGCCTCCGGAAGGATGACTTTTTCTTATATCTCTTGGCAATCCGGCCATTCTGGCAGCCATACCAACGGCTCCGATTAATCGAACCTGTTTTTCTGTAAGAGTGCCAATGTCGTCGAACCTATCTTGCAAACTTACAAGGTGGTAAGACTTATGAGCCATTTCCAAAAATTTCTTTTTGTATTTTTTCAACACCTCGCGCATTTCTTGCCTTAGCTCCGGCGTTAAAGGATAGTGAGTACCGCCTATTCTTATCATACCTTTTCCAAGACGATTGCCGCACCATTTTTGCGTAAAATTAACAATAGGCGTGCGTAAAATACCAAACACCGCCGCCCCAAGTTGGTAAGCAATGTCCGTACAAAGAGCGGACATATCGCCTGTATTTGTAGCCATCCGCTCCAACTCCAAGGCTACCATTCTCTCAATTTTTAATCGTTTTGAAATTTTTATTTCAGCCAAAGATTCAACGATATTGGCAAATGTTGCAGCGTGTCCAATTGCCGTATCTCCCGCGATATTTTCCGCAAGAAGATTCCTTCCAAGCCAGTTTTCATTTTTTAAAAACAAGGTTTCAAGACCCCTATGCTGCCAACCAAGCTGAATTTCCAAGCTTAAAACGTTTTCGCCGTTGCATATAAATCTAAAATGTCCCGGCTCTATAACGCCGGCATGTATAGGCCCCACCCCAACTTCATGCAACTGCTCACTTTCAATTTGATAAAACGGATACTGGGAAACCTGCAATTTTTTATCATAACGATTATGTGGAAAACGGATTGGTTTAAGCCATGGATGACCCTGGAACATTATCCCGAAATTCTCGTTTATTTCCCTCTCAAAAACATGCATAGCCGGAAAAGTTTCCGTTAAAGATTTAAGATTTAAATCATTAATATTCTTGTTTTCAAACTCATATGAAAGAAGCGCAATTTTATGCTCTTTGTCGTCCGCAAAAGCACACACAAATTTTAATTTTTCACCGTAAGGGAAGGCAAAATAATTAACACAATGGACCTCGTCTTTTGATAAAAAATCGGCGGCCTCATTATAAAATTCATCATAACTTAAAACCGGTATTTTTTTTGTCTCTATCGCTTGATTATTTTCAACATACATATGAGTATTCATCATTTTGCATTAAGAAATTGGGATTGCCATCCGGATAAGATCGTAAATAAATTCCGGCTGCAAAAAGGCCAGATACATCATGATTAAAAGCAAAACAAACGGCATAACACTTTCCATTACGCTTGGTTTTGTAAGCACTTTTACGGGGCACTCGCGCTCTTCGGTAAAAAGAAGATGCATAATATTGTGACCCAAAAAATAAACAACAATCGTTAAAAGAATAAACAATTCTATTCCAACAAAATAGCTTCCCTGGGCTATAAAGGCCTTTATAAGCAGATATTCGCTTACAAAAAGACCTGAAGGCGGAATGGCGGCAATACCCAAAAATCCAATCATAAATACTATGGCTCCAAACTGGTCATATCCAAAATAATGTCCGATTTTACGAAGCTTATGAGTGTGATAAATGTAGCTGATTTTATCCGTCTGGAAGAATAGGCTGGCTTTTATCAAAGAATGTAGAATCATATACATTATGGCTATTGTTAGCCCTGCTTCGCCTAACGAAAAGGCTATCAAAATAACGCCAACATGCTCAAGGCTGGAAAACGCCAAAAGTCTTTCCAAAAATCTTACATGGGACATTTTATAAGCCGCTATTAAGACCGATAAAATACCCATAATCAGTAAAACGCTTTTAGCCCACTCGGCAGAATCCGTTTGAAGAACAACCGTAAAAGTCCTAAGAACCCCTATTAACCCCGCATTCATTAAAGTGGTTGTCATTAAAGCACTAACCGGCGGCGGAGCGATTCCAAGAGCGTCAACGCAAACCGGATAAAGCGGAAAAGATTCCATTTTAACACTCAAGCCCGTAACAATAAGAAAGAATACTATCTTAATCCATGCGGGATTTAACGTGGAAGCGTTCTTCCAAATCTCCGATACATTTAGATTTCCATCCGTTAATCCGCTTAAAATCAAAATACCCATAAATGCTATAGCCAGTCCGACAGAAGAGATGAAAAGATATTTCCATGCCGCTTCCAAAGAGAACGTATTTCTTTCATACAAAATCAAAATAGCCACAAAAAGCGTTGTAGCTTCAAGGAAAACCCAAAGAACGGCCAAATTATCGGAAAAATATACTCCGGCAATTGAAGTTATAAACATAATCAACGCCGCCCAAAATCTACTTTCATGCCTCATGTCGGCAGCTGGATTCTTCTGTAAATGCTTATAGCTGTGATAAAAATCAAACGTAACGATAAGCGCCAAAAGCGAGAAGAAAATAACTCCAATGGAATCTATATAAAAATAATCATAATAATGCACCCCGATGTTTTGATATACAAAAGAAACCATTAACGCCTGCAGCACAAGAAACATGAAAAGCAGGAAATAATTTAGTTTTCTGCTGCGGGACAAAAAGGTTATAAGTCCCAACACCACCGATAATGCAAAATAATTTAAAAACATGCTTTATTCTTTTAACTGAGTTAGATATTCCGAAGAGGCGGATTTAAAGGTATTGCCTATGTGATTTATAAACATGCCCAGAATCATTACGCCGGCAAGAAGATCCATTAAAATAGCCATATCTATAAGGATTGGCTTTTCCTGGCTTACGGCAAGGGACAAAAGAAAAACGCCATTTTCAATAATCATGTATCCAATCAAATTCATAAAAACATTTTTATGAATAATAATAAAATACAGTCCGGCAAAAAATGCCGCGATTGCGATTGAAAAATACTTTGTATGAATAAACGCCAAATCCTGAAGCGTATTACTTAAAAGGAAGCTCGAAATTATAACGATAAAAACAATCACCAAAGAATAATGCGCCGGAATGGTTTTTTCACTTAACCGCACTATATTGTTTCTTTTTCTTATCTTCATTAAAAATAGCGGGATTATAAAAGCCTTAACGGCAACCGTTTCAAAAATAATGAAAATCATGTTTATGGTTTCCATTCCGGTAAGATGAAAAAAGGTTATACCGGAAAGAATTACTCCCTGAAAAAACAAAAGCATAATGTACTTCTTAACCCTGTCGGTAACTGTGAAGTAAAACAATGTGGCTGCGTACCCAATTATAAATAAATATTCCATTTTAAGTTAAGATAAATTTTGAATTCATGGCAAGGATAAGGAAGAAAAGAAGCACCGCCAGAGAAAACATAAGAACAATATAAAGTGAGTTTTTCTTCATTTTGTTTCTTGCGCGGAAAGATTCGGAGAGACCTATTGCAACAGCAAATAATACTCCTAGGCCAAGGAATATTCCGGCGTTGGTAATTAAATTAAATTCCGGAGAAATAAAGAAATTGGCTATTAATCCTCCGTAAAGCGCAAACTTAAGGGCATTTGCCGCCTGGATAATCCCAAGATCAAAACCGCTGTTATCCAAGACCATAACCTCGTGAACCATTGTAAGTTCAAGGTGAGTTTTTGGATCATCAACAGGCAAACGGCTGTTTTCCACAAGAGCGATATTAAAAAGAATATATATTATGAACGCGATAATCATCCAGGAAAGATAAGGCGTCTCGGAAATTGCACCCGCATTTGCGTATAAACTGCTTAAGGATGGAGGTTGAGCAACAAGCGCCAAAGACCCCATTATCGTAAAAAATGCCGGCTCTATAAGCATTGAATAAAAAGCTTCTCTGTTAGCTCCCATCCCCTCGAATGGACTTGCCGTATCAATAGCTGCCAAAATCATAAAGAACTTTCCTATCGCAAGAAGATAAGCCAAAAATATGAAGTCGGACGTGAAACCAAAAATTCCTTTTTCAGCTCCAAATGGAAGAAAAAACAGTGCAAGAAAAATCGTAATAAAGTAAACAATTGGCGTTATTTGAAAGATAAAACTCGTGGATGTGCTGTAAACACTTCCTTTTTTTAGCAGACGGAAAATATCAAACATCGGCTGTATTAAAGAAGGGGCTTTTCTACCGCATGATTTGGCTTTAACGGCCCCTATTATCCCGGGGATAAAGAAGGCCATAACCAGTGCCAATAATAACGCCATACCTGTCATATCTATATAATTTTAAGAAGAGTCAGAATTAATATGATCGCAAAGAACGATATCGCATAAAACACATAATGATGAAGCTGTGCACTTTGAAGCAGAAAATTTTCACCCGAAAACAATTTCTCGATAAAACGGACAGGTGCTTTTATCATTTTTTCTTCAAATAAATCATCTGCATGTGAAGAAAAATCTCTTTTAGAAGGGAAAATTTCATCCTCGGCAAACTGTTTGAATTTTTTATCTTCCGCAAAAAGCGGTTTTAAAAACTCAAGATGATTATCCGCAAATGAAGTTGCCGTATATTGATGACGAGCCGCGTCAGCGCCGATATAAGCGCATCCCCAAGTTGTATTATGTGAAATAACTTTGTTTTTTTGGAAAAGCTTTTTAATACCGTATAACCCAAAAACCATAAGGATTAACAAACCGCTAAGAATTCCCGTCCAGCTCAAACTCGTAAGAATTCCATCAGGTAAAACTCCAATATTTCCAAATGCGCCGGCGGCTTTTACCGCAAATTGCACGAACAATGCAGGCGCAATGCCAATGGCGACAATTAAAGCTCCTATTAAAAATTTCGGCATAAGCATGCTACTTGTAACTTCGTGCGCTTCGGAAATATTTTTTGTTCTGGCGCTACCAAGAAACACAATTCCAAATACTTTCACGAAACAGAAAATCGCAAGCCCTCCTATAAGAGCGAGACTTAGAATCACACCAAGGAAAAGAAAATCAAAATTAAAAGTTGCCGTTTGTAAATTACCAAATGCGCCCGAATAAATAATAAATTCTGAAACAAAGCCGTTAAATGGTGGTAATCCGCAAATCGCCAAAGCTGCGATAAGAAAAAACAAGCCTGTATATGGCATTGTTTTTATAACCCCTCCCAAGTGCTCAATTTGTTTAGTATGTGTTTTTTGATACACGGATCCGGCCGAATAAAAGAGCAAAGATTTAAAAAGCGAATGATTCAAAACGTGCAAGATTCCTCCGGTAAAACCCATTATGGCCAAAACGTTATTTTGAATAGCCAATCCTATTACGCCAAGTCCGATTCCTATCCCTATAATTCCAATATTTTCAATGCTGTGATAAGCAAGCAATCTTTTTATATCATGCTGCACAATGGCATAAATTACGCCCAAAAGCCCGGAAACAATTGATACCAGGGTAATAAAAATACCTATCGTAATAAGATCTGAATGAATATAGGTAAGCGTTCTTAAAATTCCATATATTCCCATTTTTATCATTACGCCGGACATTAATCCGGAAACATGTGAAGGCGCCGCAGGATGAGCCGACGGAAGCCATGTGTGCAAAGGTATAAAGCCGGCTTTTATTCCGAACCCTATAAAGAAAACCAGAAATATCGGGAAAGCCTGGAAGCTTTGAAAATAAATTTCCATACTATCAAAACCTATCGGTAAACCTGTTTTAAATTGAACATATAAAAATCCGAAAATTAATAAAAGCACGCCTATGTGCATCTGGATAAGGTATCGGATTCCAGCCTGAATAACAGCTTTTTTCTCAAATTCAAACAAAACAAGCATGAATGAACTAACGGTCATCAATTCCCACGCGATAAGGAAAAGAAGTCCCTCCCTAATCATGCAAACCAAGACCATTGAAACAAAAAGCCAGAAAAAGTTGAAATAATGCCACGCCATCGCAAGACCACCCTTATCATTTAAAAAAGGCTTAAGATAGCCCTTTGAGTACAGGAGGCTTGTTAACGAAGTTAAATTTACCGTTATGATAAAGAATGCCGAAAGAGAATCTATTACAAGAGTTGGGTGCTGACCAAGGATTTGAAAATTCAAAACTTTAACCACAGATTCGGTTGAAGCAAAAGCCTCAAAAGCCCAGTAGGAAGTTATAAAAGTCGCCACCAACTGAAGACAAAGTAAAAAATAATAACGCCCACTCTTGGGAATAAACAGAATTCCCAGCGAAAGCAAAAGCGTTATTTGAAGCAGTAAAACATCCATATTCGGAATATATTCGAATCGGATTATACTCTCATTATAAAAATTGTTAAATGATTACAAAAAGGATAATATGTTGAAAGAAAAAATTAATTAATTAGCTATGGAACCTAAAAAATCTTCCCATACTCCGGTCCATTTTGAAATCCCGGTAGATAATATGGCGCGAGCGCAAAAATTTTACAGTGAACTTTTTGGGTGGAATATCTTCGGCGCCGGAGATAATTTTTCCGAATATTTTATGATACATACCGTACCAACGGACGAGAAAGGAATGCTTAAAAAGCCTGGCATTAACGGAGGAATGCTTATGCGATCGAATCCGGGACAAACTATGATCAATTATATTTCGGTTGATAATATCGATGAATCTCTCGCCAAACTTGAAAAGCTCGGAGGCACAATTTTGATGCCAAAGATGCCGGTAACCGGGATAGGATGGAATTGTGTCGTAAAAGATACGGAAGGAAATAGTTTTGGCATGATTCAGGAAGATCCAACGGCTGCGTAATAGGCGCAATCAAAATATATAACCTTTTAAATTCATGACTACACAGGTAAAAATAGGCCAAGTCTGGAAAAATAAAAAAACCAAGGATAAGGTAAAAGTTATGAAATTATTAGGCGATCGCGCAAAGCTTTTTGATATGGATGGAAGTAATTATGGCAGACAGTTTGAAGAAGAAAATCACGTTATTATTACTCAATATCAGATTATTAAAGATGCCGAATAAAAAAATATCAGTAAAAAAAGTGTTGGTACTTGGTTCCGGTGCTCTTAAAATCGGCGAAGCGGGTGAGTTTGATTATTCAGGATCGCAAGCCATAAAAGCTCTAAAAGAAGAAAAAGTTAAAACGGTTTTGGTAAACCCGAATATAGCGACTAACCAAACAAGCAAGGGACTGGCCGACAAAATTTATTTTCTGCCGGTGAATACGTATTTTGTGGAAAAAATTATAAAAAAGGAGAAGCCGGACGGCATATTGTTGGCTTTTGGAGGCCAAACAGCACTTAATTGCGGCGTTGATTTGTTCGATAAAGGAATACTTAAAAAATACGGAGTTAAAGTTTTGGGCACTCCGGTCGAAACAATAAAAAACACTGAAGATCGAGAACTTTTTAACAAAGAGCTTACAAAAATCGGAGTTAAAATGCCTAGAAGCTTTGCCTGCACAAATGTTAAAAAGGCCTTGGAAGCGGCTGATAAAATTGGATACCCGGTAATTATTAGGGCCGCTTTTACACTTG